>Ga0102925_1000194_pt1 | contig 31327 bp, 30 predicted proteins | sample SalPonR1_A_D1_MG_FD_78216 | JGI IMG/M metagenome (GOLD analysis project Ga0102925, IMG submission 78216) | Salt pond soil microbial communities from South San Francisco under conditions of wetland restoration - Salt Pond MetaG R1_A_D1_MG | ecosystem: Environmental > Aquatic > Marine > Intertidal...
TTCGTCGATGATGTCGAAGGTGTCGCGGCTTTCGCGGTCCATCTTGTTGCAGAAGGTCAGGATCGGCAGGTCGCGCAGGCGGCAGACCTCGAAAAGTTTGCGGGTCTGGGATTCCACGCCCTTGGCGCCGTCGATCACCATGACGGCCGCATCGACCGCCGTCAGTGTGCGATAGGTGTCTTCGGAGAAATCCGAGTGGCCGGGCGTGTCCACGAGGTTGAAGCGGAAATAGCCGAAATCGAAGGACATGGCCGAGGCCGAGACCGAAATGCCGCGATCCTTTTCCATCTGCATGAAATCCGAGCGGGTGCGGCGGGCTTCTCCCTTGGCGCGCACCTGTCCGGCCATCTGGATGGCGCCGCCGTAAAGCAGGAATTTTTCGGTCAGCGTGGTCTTGCCCGCGTCCGGGTGCGAAATGATCGCGAAGGTACGGCGCCGCGCGATTTCGGGCGGCAGATCGGGGCGGTTGGGGGTCACATCCAGCATGATGGCGCATATAGAGGCGCGGGCGGGGCGGTGCAACATGCCTGTGCGGCCCGCATCCTGGTGTTTGGCACCTGACATAAGATACCCGATGGATGCAGATTAGCGGACATCTTCCACCATCCTTGAGCGAAACGGAAAGATGCCGGCTTGGAGTCCGCTTGGGGCATTCGATCCCGACGTTCCTGAGCGGACGCAAGGCCGAAGGCCGCCGCGCATCGCCGGGCCGCCCCCCCGGCACGGCGATTTGGCAAAGCTGGGTGCCGCAGTCAAAGGTCTTGCGGATTTGGCAGGGATAAAGTGCCATTGACCAATCGTTGGATCACCGCACCGCGGCCCGCCGACGCGCGTCTGTTGCAATTTCCGCTTCGTCCCGCATTGCCGACGCTCAGGCTTTTCTCCATGCAACCGATCGCGATTGCAGGGCAAACTGCGAACCTTTTGCCAGGTGGTGAATACTAGCGCGTCGAGGCGCGGCGCAGGATCGCGGCGGCGTCGGGATGGTCGAGAAGCTTCTCGCTGACCTCGAAATCGAGATGCGCGCTGTTGCCGTGGCCCGAAAGGGACTGGGCCAGCGCCTCGCGCAGGTCCTCGGGCAGGACGGGGCGGGTGCGGGTATCGACAAGGAGGGTCTCGGCGGCGATGCCTTCGGCATAGATGATCTGGTGGTTGTCGAAGAGAAGCTGGAAGTAATCTACAAAGCCGCCATCCTGGCGCTGCACGGTGTCGCCATTCACGAGATAGCGCGCGCGCACCAGCAATTCGGCCCGCCCGGCTCCGAGCGCATCCGAGCGCTGGTAGATGAAGAGCCGGTGATCGGGGCTGACCAGCAGGTCGTGTTCATTGTGCAGCGTGCCCGCCTTGATGCGGATCGGGGAGAATTCGCCCACGGCGCGCACGGTCGACTGGCCGATCCAGCGCACCTGCTGGGGGCCTTCGTCACGCGTGAGGACCATATCGCCGACTCGAAGCTGTTCGATCGGGGTCTGGCTGCCCGAGGCCATGGTGATATGGGTTCCGCGCGAAAAGGCGACGCAGGCGACTTCGGCGAATTTGCGGTCGGGGTTTTCGGTGTCTATGCCCACCAGCGCGTAGCCGATGCGCGGCTCGAGCGGTGCCAGCGGCAGCACGTAGACATCGGCAGCGTTGCCCTTTGCGTCGGTTTCGACCAGCACGAGGGTTTCGGTGGTCTGACCTGAAGTGGACATGAATGTCGCGACCGAATCGAGATGGAGCGCCGCGCCGGGGCTGCCGACCGAGGTGTCGGGCGCGATGGTGAAGCGCCCTGACTCGTCGGCATGAACGGACAGCCGGAGCCGGGTAGCGGATTTGCCAAGCTCGTAGGTGTCGTCAAGTTCGAGATCGCCCGCGAAGGAGATCGGATCGCCCAGATTCGCGCCATTCACCACCCGAAAGTCGGTGGCGCGGAAAACGGGTATGGATTGTGCGGGTTTCGCGGCGTTCTGGGTCATAACATGCGTCTTACTGGTCAAAGCGCGCAGTCACCAGATGCAATCGGAGTGATCGCAGGGTTCGCGCTGAACGGGATCGGGCCACATTAGGCGGGCGGTCGGGCGCGGTCAACGGCGGGCGGGATGCTCTGGCATCTTCGGGCGAGCGGGTGCTATGCAGGGGGCAATCGCGAACAGGCATCAAAGGGAGGCCGGGAATGGATCTGGGAATCAAGGGCAAGCGCGCATTGGTCTGCGCATCCTCGAAGGGGCTGGGGCTGGGCTGTGCAAGGGCATTGGCCGAAGCGGGCGTCGATCTGGTCATGAACGCGCGCGGCGCCGAGGCGCTGGAGGCGTCGGCACAGGCGATCCGCGATGATTTCGGCGTGAATGTCACCACGGTCGCTTGCGACGTGACCAGCGCCCAAGGGCAGGACGAGCTGCTGAAGGCGGCGGGCGAGGTGGATATCCTTGTCAACAACGCCGGTGGTCCGCCGCCGGGCATGTGGACCGACTGGGAGCGCGAGGATTTCATCAATGCGCTCGATGCCAACATGCTGACGCCGATCGCGCTGATCAAGGCGCTGGTGCCGGGCATGATGGAGCGCGGCTGGGGCCGGGTGGTGAATATCACCTCGCAATCGGTGAAGGCGCCGATCGCGGTGCTGGGCCTGTCGAACTCGGCGCGCGCCGGGCTGACCGGCTATGTGGCGGGCACGTCGCGCCAGGTGGCGGGCAAGGGAGTGACGATCAACAACCTGTTGCCCGGTATTCACGCCACCGACCGCGCCCAGGCGCTGGACAAGGGGGTCGCCGACAAGGAGGGCCTGTCGATGGATGAGGCAAAGGCGAAGCGCTGCGCCACCATCCCGGCGGGGCGCTATGGCACCAAGGAGGAGTTCGGCGCCGCCTGCGCGTTCCTGTGCAGCCAACATTCCGGTTTCATCATCGGTCAGAACATCCTGCTGGATGGCGGCGCGGTGAACGCCACGCTTTAGCGCGGCGTCACATGGCGCAAGGTGCAGGCTTGCGCCGTGAAGGCTGCGCTGCAATTTTAACGTGTTGCAGCGCAAGCCTCGTGGTTGCATAGTTGCGCCTGCGCTCGATGGGTTCTGGTTCAGGTGGCGGTTTTGATCTGTTTGCGGGTTGTTTCAAGATGCGGTGACGCGGTCCGAACCGACCATGCGCGTCCCGTCTGTGTGGGGGCGTTGGCATGAGAGGCAAGGTTCTGATTGCGGCGGCTGTGATCGTTGCCGGACTGGCGTGGATGTTTTGGTCCTTGCGCGATCCGAACCCGCAGCTTTACCCGCCGATCAGACATGCCGACGGCACCACGGAATTCCGCTTGATCAATTCGGGCCCGGACCTCACTGACGGAACGCCCGACGATCAGCATTGGGTTTTGCGAATGCCTGCCGGTCTGTGGGTTCATACCATGGATGAAGACCGAACCGAGCAGCAGAAGAAAGACAACCCCGACTATCCCTATAATCGAAGCTTTTCGATGATCGTCGGGCTGCCGGATTTCGAGTTCGTGCAGGACCCCTATGAGGGGTCGTTGAAAGACAATCTGCGCGTGCAGATAGATTCGACTATCGTGCCTTATGGATCAGGAAGGTTCGAGGGTGGGGCCGGGCTCGCGTTTTCGGCGCGCCACGATCTGAAGACAAATTTCAACTGCCGCAAGGAGGCCGAGATCGGGCCTGGCGTTTTCCGTTTGCGCGACCCGAATGACGAAGAGATCCGCGAGATGGGCGAGATCTACGGGACCGATCCCCGTCGCGGGCCAAGCCGGTTTTTCTTTCCCCCGGAGTGCAATTCGGTAGGTCTGCTCGGACAGAGGCGTGAACAATTCGCCGTCTATGATGGGGCGGGCAAACCGACGGGCCATGGCACCTGCACGCATCCCCTGGAAACGAACACGGATCCGGACGCGTATGCCAGCTGTGTCTTCTGGTTCTGGCTGCCTCTGGAAAGAGAGCTTCAACTCAGCCTGAGCGGCGAGCATGTGCCGCAGCTTCAATCCATCCACACACGGCTTGCCGATCTGATTTCGAGCGCAACGGATCGGGCGAAATCCAGCAATCTGTTTGGGACGTCACATTCTTCAGGAAGTGATCCCATTTCGTCACCATAGCATGTCTTGCAGCTGTCGCACGCGCCCCCATGGACGCGAGTTTGCACCGTTGACGCTCGCGCCGGATCACGTTCGCGTGGCGAGGCGCGCGGCGGGCTGGCGCGCGAAGGGTGCTGCGGGCTATGGCTGGGCGCCTGTGATCCCGCATAGCGAAGGAAGTTCCGATGCATCCCGTGACCCTGATGGCCCTGTTCGGCCTTGTGATCCTTGCCAGTCTTGCGGTGGCGCCGCGCCGCGCCAGTGTGGCGGGGTTCTTTGGCGGGGCCGATGCGAATGGGCGCGCACCAGGGCTTTGGGTGCTGGTGCTGAGCCAGGTGACCACATGGATCTTTGCGCGCTCGCTGATGAATGCCGCGATCCTTGGGTATTTCTACGGGATCTGGGGGGTGCTGGCCTATGCGGGGTATTACGGCTCGTTTCTGACCGGCGGGCTGATCGTGGACCGGCTGCGCGCAAGCGGCGCGGGATCGGTGCAGGATTGGCTGGTGGCGCGGTTCGGCGCGGTGGGGGTGGGGTGTTACAACCTTGTCGTGGCGCTTCGGCTGCTATCCGAGGTGTTCGCCAACCTGCTGGTGGTGGGGCTGATATTCGGCGCGGTGCTGCCGGGGATGCCGTGGGCGGGTGCGGCGGCGATCCTGGTGGTCGCGCTTCTGGGCCTTGCCTATAGCGCCTGGGGCGGGCTGAGCGCATCGCTGCGCACGGATGTGTTGCAGATGCTGGTCTTCCTCGGGGTCTTTGCCGCCGCCTTTGTCGCCTTGCTGGCCAGCCCCGGTTTCGATCTTGGCGCGGTGCTGAGCGCGCCGGGCACCAGTGGCGCCTGGAACGGGCAGGTCTTGCTGCTGGTGGCGTTCCTGCAGGTGTTCTCATACCCGGTGCATGACCCGGTGATGATGGATCGCGGGTTCATCGCGGACCGGGCGGTGACGCGGGCGGCGTTTCGCCATGCGTTCTGGATTTCGACCCTGTGCATCATCGCCTTTGGCCTGTTCGGAGTGCAGGCGGGGCTGCTGGGGGCGGCGTATAAGGGCGAGTTGCTGGGCACATGGGCGGGCATGTTTCCGCCCTGGCTGTTCGGAGCGCTGATGGTGTCGCTGTTGATCAGCGCGCTGAGCACGCTTGATTCGGCGCTGGCATCGGCGGCGCGGCTGGTGGTGGACGAGCTGCGCCTGGCGCCGCGCAGCCTGGCCGGGGGGCGCATGGCGATGGTGGTCTTCATGGCGCTGGGGGCGGTGTTGACGCTGTGGGGTAACCAGACGCTGTTCGATGCGGTGGCGGTGAGCGGCACCGCCAGCATGTTCCTCACACCGGTTCTGGTGGTCGGACTGTTCATGGGGCGGCCGGTGGCGCGCTGGGCCTATGGCGCGAGTTTCGCCGCGGCGATGCTGGGCGCCCTTGGCTATTTCGCGCGCGAAAGCGCTCTGATGCGGGCGATCCTGCCGGAGGGGCACAAATATGAGCAGCTTCTTGTCATCTGCGTCGTGGTTCTGGTTGTGGGGTTTGCCGCGGTTCTGGCGGGCAGGGCACGACGCGCCCAATAGGCGCGACGAGCGGCGCCGTCAGGGTTTTTGCCCGCTGAGCGGGCGGCCATCGGGCAGGGCGATATTGGCGACCTGTTCGGAAATGGGATCGTTCGAAAGGGGATGAAGCTGCGCGCTGTATTCGCTGCTGTCGCGCTTCTTTTCCCAGCCCCCGTTCACATAGACCTCGAGTCCGGAAAAGGTGGCCTTGTAGCCCATCTTGGCGCTGCCGGGCACCCAGTAACCCAGATAGACATGGGGCAGGCGGTTTTCGCGGGCGATCTCGATATGGTCGAGAATGATATAAGTGCCAAGGGAATCGCGCGGGCGGTCGGGATCGTAAAAGGAGTAGACCATGCTGACTCCGTCATCGAGCACGTCCGTCAGACACACCGCCACCAGATCGCCGGTCTCGCAATCGGTGTATTCGACGACGCGGGTGCGGATCGGGGTTTCTTCGATCATGGCGGCGAATTCGAACGTGTCCATGTCGGCCATGCCGCCATCGGCGTGGCGGTGTTCGAGGTAGCGGCGGAACAGCGCGTATTGTTCCTCGGTCGCCCAGGGCGAGGTGGCGCGGCGCTCAAGCCCGGCATTGCGCTTGAGCGTCTTGCGCTGGCTGCGGGTCATCGTGAAATCGTCGATATTGATGCGCGCCGACAGGCAGGCCGAGCATTCGGCGCATGCGGGGCGGTAAAGCACGTTCTGCGAGCGGCGAAAGCCCTGTTTGGAGAGGCTGTCATTGAGCCGCTGCGCGCCTTCGCCCTGAAGGGCGGTGAACAGCTTGCGCTCCTTTCTGCCGTCAAGATAGGGGCAGGTCTGCGGAGCCGTCACATAGAATTGGGGCGCGATGGGCAGGGTGTGGCGCATGAGGGAAGGACCGTCTTGAACTTGTTACACATAACGTAGCAACCTTGAGCGGGCGCGCCAAGTGTTCAATGCCTTTCGCGTGCCTGTGCCCTCAGGTCACCGCGCGACGATTCATGGCGACGGTGCCGAGGATGTGATCGCCAAGTCCCTGGGCGCGTTCGGTGGTGAGCATGAGCACGATCGAGATCACCTGAAACACCGGCAGCGCGACGGATATGGTGAAGGCGAGCGTGTGCAGAAAGGCCAGCGAGAGGTCGAATCGCTGGCCGTCGAGCCTGCGGAACTCGATCGCCACCAGCCGCATCCCCCAGGTGGCCGAGCCGCGCGCGATGGTGACGACGCGGTAGGCAAAGCCCACCACCAGCATGAGAAACGGAAAGAAGAACAGCCCGGTAAAGGCCGTGAAGGGCAGAATCAGCAGGCAGATCAGCAGGATCAGTACCGTATCGACCAGCCACGCCAGAAGCCGCTTGGAGGGGATGTCACGGTAGAATTCGGGCTGCGTGACCGGGTCGGGGATATGCCAGTTATATTCGCTCATGAGCTTTGCATATAAGGGCAATGCCCGGTCCGGGAAACCCCCGGTCCGGGCGAGCCGTGACGATCAGGCGCCGGATCGGGTGGCGTTGTCGGTGTCCGTATCGGTTTCACCGCTGTCGACGGTCTGCGCGGCGGCGCGGGCGCGGTCCTGCATGAACTCGTCGAATTCGGCCTTGTCGCGGGCATCGCGCAGGCGCTGAAGGAAGGATTCGAAATCCGCCTGTTCCTGTTCGAGCCGCGCGATCATGTCGGCGCGGTAGGCGTCAAAGGCGGAATTGCCGGTGCCGCGCCCGGCGCGCATCACGTTGCGACCGCGTTTCAGGTGCTTGTCTTTGCAGGCCAATTTTCCACTCCAGATCATGAATGCCAGAAGGGCCAGGCCAACTGGCCAGACGAAGATGAAGCCCAGCACCATGACGGTGATCCAGGCGGCTTTCCCCTTGTCGTCAAGCCAGGCCTCGGCGCTGGCGAGCCATCCGAGCGGGCCACGCCCGGCGGTATGTGTGGAAGAGGTGGCGGTGCTCATTGAGGATGTCCCTTTCGGTTTCGGTTGCGTCGATGTGAATGCCTTTCACATCACCAAGATCGGGATTGCGGCGCGGTTCCGCAAGGGGGTATGTGAAAAGTTTTTACATTATGTCGGCAGAAATCCCGCAGCCCGGCACGCAACCATTTGGAAAGCATGGAAAAACGCGATCTGCACTGCGTCGGTATCACATCGGTATCGCGTCGGTGGGGTTGGCGGCTGGGGCAATGCCACGCGCCTTCAGCCGGTAAAAGCGGCCTCTTGCGCGCCGGAGATGCGAAGGAGGAGAGAGGGGGCGATGGGGAAGACGTGGCGTGGGGTGCCAGCGGCGGCCCAGACGGTTTCGAAGGCCAGCAATGCGGGATCGAAAAAGGCGCGCGGCGGCGTGAGGTGGCCCACGGGCGCAACCCCGCCGATGGCAAAGCCGGTCTGGGCGCGGATCAGCGCGGCATCGGCCTTGCCCAGACGTTCGCCCGCCAGTGTCGAGGCGCTGTCGGCATCGACCTGATTGCCGCCCGCGGTGATGAAGAGGATCGCTTCGCCTGACATCTCGCCGCGAAAGATGATGGATTTGGCGATCTGATCGACGGTGCAGCCCACAAGATCGGCGGCCATCTGCGCGGTGGTGGCCTGACCCACTTCGGCGGGTGTGCTGTCGCAGCCGGCGTCGGTGAGGGCGCGGCAGACACGGGCGAGACTTTTACTCATGGCGACTCCTGTTCCTTGCCGGGGCACTATTTCAACCGCGTCGGGCATTGACCAGACCCACGGCCTCGCTATCAGTGGGAGCATGGATTTCTCGTCACGCATCACCCGCCTGCCACGCGCCCATGACCCCCAACAGGGACAGGAGGCGCGCGCGCTGCTGTCTGAGCTGAGCGATGATCTGGCCGATCTGGTGGAAGGGGCGGCGGGGTGCAGCCCGTACCTCAAGATGCTGGCCGAAAAGGAGCGCGACTGGCTGCCCGGCGCACTGGAGGCGCCGGAAGCGGCGATGGAGGCGCTGGAAAGCGAGTTGCGCGAGGTGGCGCCCGAGGCGCTGGCGGATGCGCTGCGTCAGGGCAAGCGGCGGGTGGCGTTGCTGATCGCGCTGGCGGATCTGGCGGGGGTTTGGCCGCTGGAGGAGGTGACCGGGCGGCTGACGGGCTTTGCCGATCTGGCCTGCGATCTGGCGATGAAGGCTTGCGTGGGTGCCGAGATCCGGCGCGGCAAGCTGCCGGGCAAGTCTGCCGATGATCTGGACAAGGCGGGCGGCATGGTGGCGCTGGCAATGGGCAAGATGGGGGCGGGAGAGCTGAATTACAGCTCGGATATCGACCTGATCTGCCTGTTTGACGAGACCCAGTTCGACGAAAGCGAGTATCACGAGGCGCGGGCCTCTTTCGTGCGCGCGACGCGCAAGATGGCGGCGATGCTGAACGATCGCACCGCCGAGGGCTATGTGTTTCGCACCGATCTGCGGCTGCGCCCCGATCCCAGCGTCACGCCGGTCTGTCTGGCGATGGCGGCGGCGGAAACCTATTACGAAAGCCTTGGGCGCACGTGGGAGCGCGCGGCCTATGTGAAAGCGCGCGCTTGTGCGGGCGATCTGGAGGCCGGGCAGAGGTTTCTGGAGGTGCTGCGCCCCTTCGTGTGGCGCAAGCATCTGGATTTCGCCGCGATCGAGGACGCGCACAACATGCGGTTGCGCATCCGCGAGCACAAGGGGCTGGGCGGGGCGCTGACCTTGCCGGGGCACAACATGAAGCTGGGGCGCGGTGGTATCCGCGAGATCGAGTTCTTTACCCAGACCCAGCAGATCATCGCCGGGGGGCGAGACCCCGATTTGCGCGTGCGCGGCACGGTCGAGGGGCTGGCAAGGCTGGCCCAAAAAGGCTGGGTGCCAACGGATGTGGCCGAGGTGCTGACGGCGCATTACCGGTTCCATCGCGAGGTCGAGCACCGTTTGCAGATGCTGCGCGATGCGCAGACCCATGATCTGCCCGGCTCGGAGGACGAATTCGAGCGGCTGGCAGCGTTCATGGGGCTTGAGACAGGGGCGCTCAAGGCCGAGCTGCTGGAACGGTTGAACGAGGTCCACAGGCTGATCGAGGGGTTCTTTGCGCCCGAGGATCAAGAGGGCGAGGGCGAGGCGCCCGACATTGAGGAGCTACCCTTTGACGAGGAGATCATCGCGCGCTGGCCGGGCTATCCGGCGTTGCGGTCCGGGCGGGCGGTGGAAATCTTCAAGCGGTTGAAGCCCGATATCCTGTCGCGCCTTGCGCGCACGGCGCAGCCCGATGAGGCCTTGTTGGCCTTTGACGGCTTTCTTGCCGGGCTGCCCGCCGGGGTGCAGGTGTTTTCGCTGTTCGAGGCCAATCCGCAGCTGGTCGATCTGCTGGTCGATATCGCGGGCACCTCGCCCAAGCTGGCGGCGCATCTGTCGCGCAATGCGGGGGTGTTCGATGCCGTGATCGCGGGGGATTTCTTTGCGGATTGGCCGGGGCGCGCGGCGCTGGAAGAGGCCTTGGGCGAGCGCGTGGCGCGCGAAGAGGATTACGAGCGCAAGCTTGATGCGGCGCGGCGCTGGATGAAGGAATGGCATTTCCGCATCGGTGTGCATCATCTGCGCGGTCTTGTGTGCGCGGACGCGGCGGGGGCGCAATATGCCGATCTGGCGGGCGCTGTGATCGGGGTCTTGTGGCCGGTGGTGATGGCGCAATTCGCGCAAAAGCACGGCGCGGCACCGGGGCGCGGCGCGGTGGTTCTGGGCATGGGGTCGCTGGGGGCCGAACGGCTGAACGCGGAATCCGACCTTGATTTGATCGTGATCTATGACGCGGACGGGGTCGAGGGGTCCGAGGGCAAGCGGCCCTTGGCGACGCGGCCCTATTATGCACGCCTGACGCAGGCGATGATCACCGCGCTGAGCGCGCCGATGGCCGAAGGCAAGCTATACGAGGTCGATATGCGGCTGCGCCCCTCGGGCAATCAGGGGCCGGTGGCAGCCAGTCTGCAGTCGTTCCAGGCCTATCAGCGCGACGATGCCTGGGTCTGGGAGCATCTGGCGCTGACGCGGGCCAGGGTGATCGCGGGGCCTGAGGCTCTGGCAGAGGATGTCGAGGCGTTTCGCGCCGAATTGCTGGCCGAGAAGGGCGCGCGCGAAAAGGTGATCCCCGAAGTGGCGGCAATGCGCGCACGCATTGCCGACGCAAAGCCACCCGAGGGCCCCTGGGATACCAAGCTGGGGCGCGGGCGGTTGCAGGAGATCGAGCTGATGGCGCAGGCGGGCAGCCTGATGGCGGGCGAGACCGGGCGCTCGGTCAATGCCGGGTTGGCGGCCTGTGTCGCAATCGGCTGGCTGGATGACGCTGCGGGAGAGGCGCTGGAGCGCGCGGGCGGGCTTTGCTGGCATCTGTTGCAGGCCGCCAAGCTGCTGAGCGACAGGCCGCTTGATCCGGAGCGGATCGGCGAGGGTGGTCTGGGCTTTGTGCTGCGGGAGACCGGCCACGAGACGCTGGCCGATCTGCGCGCCGATCTGGACGCGGCGACAGAGGCGGCGGCACGGGCGATTGATGCGGGGCTCGACAGCCCGCAAGGAGAGACGTGAGATGGAACGCGACCCGCTGGATTCCAAGGGCCTCATTCGCGAGGCCTATCGTATCGAGGGGATCGAAAGCCCCGAATGCCGCTCGATCTTTCTGGATTGGGCGCTGTCGTTGCCCGACGATCAGGCCCAGCCCGAGGCGATCACCCGGCTTCTGGAGCGATATGGCGCTGACCATCCGGGACATCCGATGACGCAGGTTCTGCGCGAGGGGCTGGAGGCGGGCGAGCGCCCGAGGCGGCGCGGCGGCTGGCGCGCGCGTCAGCGCGACTGAGACCACCGCTGAACGCGCGGCTGAGGGCGTGCGGGGTCGCTCGTGATTGCCACTCAAGCGCCGTCGATAGATCACGGTAAAGCGCCGGATTTGTCCAAAATGCGCCCCAATTCAGGGGGATAGTGCATCCAAACCAAAGCGGGCCAAAGGCCCAGGAGGAAAAGATGGTCACTATTCGCTTGTTTGCAGTGCTTCTGCTGGGACTGGTCGTTTCGGGTTGCGGAACCCGCGATATCGCGACGCGCGATGCCGCGTTCGAACCTGCCAATGTCCAGCCGGTGCCGACCTCGGTCGAGGTCCGCGATATCCGGGTGTCTGTGCCCCAGGAGCTGAAGGTTTCGGAAGCCAACATGTATCTGCCGGGCGGGGACATCGTCTGGCGCGGGGATCCGATCGGCGATCGTCATGCGCAGGTCAAGGCGATCTTCGAGACCGCCATGCAGCGCGGCGTCGATGCGATGCCGCAAGGGCGGGTGCCGGTCGATCTGAATATCGAGGTGACGCGGTTTCATGCCCTGTCCGAAAAGGCGCGCTATACCGTCGGGGGCCGTCACACGCTGCATTTCGTGATGCAGCTGAGCGATCCCGAGACCGGTGCGCCATATGGGTCGCCGCGTGCGGTCAAGGCGAATTTCAAGGCGCTGGGCGGTCAGACGGCGCTGGAAGCCGAGCGTCAGGGCATCACCCAGAAGGTGCGGATCACCGAGCATCTGGCCGAGACGATCGGCGAGGAGCTGAACGGACAGGCCAGCCAGCAAACGGCCGGGCGCGGTCTGTTCGGGATCAAGACGCGACTCTGATCTTTTCGCGGCGCGACAAAGGGCTTAAGGGGATGGCATGACGCTGTCCCCTTATCCCGTTATACGCCTCAGACCCAAGGTTCAGGCGCGCAATCTGCGCCATGGATTTCCTTGGGTTTATGATAATGAGCTGGTCACGGACCGGCGCACCCGCAAGCTTGCGCCCGGCAGTATCGCGCTGCTGGAGGATGGCGAGCGCCAGCCCTTGGCGCTGGTGGCGGTGAACCCTGAGTCGCGCATCATGGCGCGGGTGCTGGAGCGCGATTGCGGCGCGGTGATCGGCGCCGGTTGGCTGCGCGCCCGCCTTGAGCGCGCGCAGGCGCTGCGCGGGCGGCTTTACGATGCGCCCTATTACCGGCTGGTCCATGCCGAGGCCGACGGCCTGCCGGGCGTGGTGATCGACCGGTTCGGCGATACGGCGGTGATCCAGCCCAATGCGGCCTGGGCCGAGCTGTTGCTGGAGGAGCTGGCCGATGCGCTGGTGGCGGTGACGGGTGTGCGCAATGTGCTCAAGAATGCGGGCGGGCGCGCAAGAGCGCTTGAGGGGCTTGATGACGCAAGCGCAGTCTTGCGCGGCGAGATGCCCGGCGCGCCGGTTGATGTGCCGATGAACGGCGCGATCTACAAGGCCGATCTGGAGGGCGGGCAGAAGACCGGGCTGTTCTATGACCAACGCCCCAACCACGCCTTTGGCGCGCGTCTGGCCCAGGGCGCAAGGGTGCTGGATGTGTTTTCCCATGTGGGGGGCTTTTCGCTGGCGGCGCTGGCGGGGGGCGCGCAAAGCGCGCTGGCGGTCGATGGATCGGCCCCGGCGTTGGCGCTGGCCGAGGCGGGCGCGCGCGCAAGCGGCCTGGAGGCGCGCTTTGCCACAAGGCGGGGCGATGCGTTCGACGTGCTGGGCGAACTGGCCGGGGAGGGCGCGCGCTTTGATCTGGTGATTTGCGACCCGCCGGCATTCGCGCCCTCGAAAAAGGCGATGGAGGCGGGGCTCAGGGCCTATGAGCGGGTGGCGCGGATGGCCGCGCCGCTGGTCGACGAGGGCGGCTTCCTCGGGCTTTGTTCCTGCTCGCATGCGGTCGATCTTCAGAAGTTCAGAACCGCCAGTCTGCGCGGGATCGGGCGGGCGGGGCGCGAGGGCGCACTGATCCATACGGGCTTTGCGGGGCCGGACCATCCGCTGCATCCGCATCTGGCCGAGAGCGGTTATCTCAAGGCGCTGTTCTTTCGGCTGTGATGAAGGTGGTTCTGGATACCTGCGTGATTTATCCCACGGTGATGCGCCAGATGCTGCTGGGCGTGGCGGTGCGCGGGGTGTTCACGCCGCTCTGGTCGGCGCGCATCATCGGCGAATGGCTGCGCGCGGCTGAAAAGCTGGGGCGCGAGGGCCTGGCGCAGGCGCATGCCGAGGCGGCGCTGCTGGAGGCGGCATGGCCGGAGGCGGAGGTGACCTATCCGGCGTCACTGGAGGCGCGGCTCTGGTTGCCGGACGCGGCGGATATCCACGTGCTGGCGGCGGCGATTGCGGGGTCGGCGGATTTGATCGTGACGCTGAATGTCAGGGATTTTCCGCGCAACATCCTGGCCGAGGAAGGTGTGAGCCGCGCCGATCCCGACGGTTTCCTGCACGGGATATGGCAGGCACAGCCCGAACTGGTGCAGGCGGTGGCGGATGAGGTTCTGGACGAGGCGAACCGCTTGTCGGGGCGCGAATGGGAGATGCGGCCGCTGTTGAAAAAGGCGCGGCTGCCGCGCATCGCCAAGGCGGTGAGCGGCGGCTGAGAGCGGCAAGGGTGGTATGGGGGCGCTGCCCCCGTCGCGCAAGCGCGACTCCCCCGGGATATTTGAGAACAGAAGAAGGCGGGCTGTGGTCAGCCCTTGAGGGCCCAGCGGGCTTCGAGTTTCTCGATCGCGGCGATGCGCTCATCGGTTTTTGGGTGGCTCATGAGCCAGGCGGGGGCGGCGCCGGAGCGGGCCTGGGTGAGGGCCTCGAGTTTGCGAAAGAGGGATTTCTGCGCCTCGGTGCCGATCCCGGCCTTGGTGAGCAGGGCCGCGGCATATGCGTCGGCCTCGTATTCGTCGCCGCGAGAGAGGCGCGCGGCCAGGAGCGAAGTGAGCGCATTGGCGATCCAGATGCCGATGCCGGGCAGGAAGCGCGACAGGATCATCGCGAGTGCCGTGCGCAGGGCGTTTTGCCCCGAGAAGTCGATCATCCGGCGGCGGCTGTGGCCGAGCGCAACGTGGCCGAGTTCATGGGCGATGACGCTGGCGAGTTCGCCGTCGGAGACTTCGCCCTGCTGGAATTTGCGGTAAAAGCCGCGGGTGATGAAGATGCGCCCGTCGGGCGCGGCGAGGCCGTTCACCGGGTCGATCTCATAGATGTTCACGCGGATGCGGGGCAGGTCGAGCGCCGTCGCCAGACGGTCGGTCATCGCCTTGAGGCGCGGATCGGCCAGTTCGCTGGAATGCGAATCAAGCTCGCGCCGGGTGCGCCAGACCGAGAAGCGATACATGACGAAGGCGTAGAGCACCGCCAGAAGGATGGGCGTGAAACGGATCATGAGTGATATATGGGGCAGGGTGGGCGCGGGGGCAAGCGCATCAGCCCGAGCAACTGGCCCCGCCCAGAACGCAGAACTTGGCACAATGGGGGTGGTTGAGGGCGACGTCGGATTCGGCCTCGGCCAAGGTCTCGCCCATCTCGAATTCGGGCGCGTAGGGCAGCAGCGTGCAGGAGAGCACTGCCGGGCGCGCAGCGCCGCGCCGCTTTACCACCATGCGCGAGGAGGCGCACATCACATCGTCGGGGGATTTGCCCAAGATGTCCCAGCAGGCGGTGGTGATTTCGGGCACTTCGACGGATTCGTCCATTTCGGGGAAGATCACCGTCGCGGCGGGGTCGGCGGCGTCGATGGCGAAGCCATGTTCGCCGTAAAGGCGGCGATAGCCCGCCCGCGCCTCGGCGTCGGTTTCGCCCCAGGTGCTGCGCCCGGCGACGCTCATGCGGATGCCGGTGTCGCGCAGCCATTCCATGCCTTCAAGCGTGCGCGCGAAGGCGCCCTGGCCGCGTTCGGCGTCGTGATATCCCGGCGACCAGTGGTCGAGCGAGATGCGCAGGGTGAGGCGATCGCGCCATTTGGCCGCGAGTTTGGCAAGGCCGCGCTGAACCTGGGGGCGCATCATCGGGCGCATGGCGTTGGTGAGGATCAGCACCTCGAAGCCGCGTTCGAGCGCGGTGCGGGCCATGGCGATCATCTCGGGGTTCATGAAGGGTTCGCCGCCGGTGAAGCCGATTTCGCGCACCGGCCAGCAGCGGGTCTCGATCTGGTCGAGGAAATCACGCGTTTCCGCTTCGGTGATATAGACCAGACGGTCATTGAGCGGCGAGCTTTCGATATAGCAATTGGCGCAGGTGATGTTGCACAGCGTGCCGGTGTTGAACCAGAGCGTTTCCGGGCGCGACAAGGGCACCGTTGCACGGGGCTGGCCATCGGCGGTGATGGCGGGGTCGCGGAATTTGCCGGCATTGGCCGGTGGGGTGCTGGCATCCATGAAGTGACCATTCTCGTTTCGTGACGATGACAGGGCTAACCCGGTGAGGACGTGAAAGAAACCGCTGCGGGGCGGCTTGACGCCATTGTGAAGTTGACCCCGCATGGTAGACTTGGGCAAGCAGGATGGCTGCCGGTGATTGCCGGGGGCCGTGAGCGTCAGGAAGGCGATGCCGCGTTGCGGCAGGAGGGTTCACATGGTTTCGCGCGTCATCCCGGTCGAGCCGTTCGATCTGGTCGTGTTCGGCGGCACCGGCGATCTGGCCCGGCGCAAGATACTGCCGGCGCTGTTTCGCCGTTTCCTGGCCGGGCAGATGGGCGAGACGTCGCGCGTGATCGGCGCGGCCCGCAGCACCATGGACGTGGCGGGGTATCGCGATTTCGTACGCGCGGCGATCGAGGAGTTCGATCCCGTCTCGGCGCGCGATGCAGAGGCGTTGGCGGGTTTCCTTGAGCGGCTGAACTATGTCGCGCTGGACGCGACCGGCGACATGGGCTGGGACAGGCTGGCGGGCGAGGTCGGCAGCGGGCGCATCAGGGCGTTCTATTTCTCGGTCGGGCCGCGCCTTTTCGGGGCTCTGGCGGAGCGGCTGCATGAATACGGCATGGCCGATAGCGACAGCCGGATCGTGGTGGAGAAGCCCTTTGGCCGGGATCTGGTCAGCGCGCGCGAATTGAACCGGGTGTTGGCGCAGCATTTCCACGAGCATCAGATTTACCGGATCGACCATTATCTGGGCAAGGAGACGGTGCAGAACCTGATGGCGGTGCGGTTCGGCAATATGCTGTTTGAACCGCTGTGGAACAGCCAGTATGTCGACCACATCCAGATCACCGTGGCCGAAAGCGTCGGGGTCGGTGGGCGCGGCGATTATTATGACCGCGCCGGGGCGATGCGCGACATGATGCAGAATCACCTGATGCAGCTCTTGTGCCTGATCGCCATGGAGCCGCCCGCCAAGTTCGACCCGGATGCGGTGCGCGACGAGAAGCTCAAGGTGATCCGGGCGCTGGACCCGGTGGCGCCGGGCAACGTCGTGCGCGGCCAATACGAGGCGGATGACGACAAGCCCGATTACCGCGCGCAGGTCGGGGACCGCGAGAGCACCACCGAAAGTTTTGTCGCCCTGAAGGCGCATGTGAGCAACTGGCGCTGGGCGGGAACACCGTTTTACCTGCGCACCGGCAAGCGCCTGAAGGACCGCGCCAGCGAGATCGCCGTGGTGTTCAAGGAAACACCGCATTCAATTTTCGGCGAGGATGCCGGGCGGCACCGCAATATCCTGACCATCCGGCTGCAACCCAATGAAGGGATCGAACTGGACGTGACCATCAAGGAACCGGGCCCCGGGGGCATGCGTCTGGTGGATGTGCCGCTCGACATGACCTTCGCCGAGGCGCTTGGGCCTGACAGCGCCGATTTTCCCGACGCCTATGAGCGCCTGATCATGGATGTGGTCCGGGGCAACCAGACGCTGTTCATGCGCGGTGACGAGGTCGAGGCCGCCTGGGCCTGGACCGATCCGATCATCGAGGGATGGGAAGAGCGCGGCGATGCGCCAAAGCCCTATGCCTCGGGAAGTGCGGGGCCGGATGATGCGTTGATGCTGATGCATCGTGACGGGCGTCGCTGGCGGGAGATAAAGCCATGAAATTGCTTGAATATGCCGATGATGAAATGCTGGCCATCGACTTGGCCAACACGCTGGCGGGGGATTTGCGCGCGGCGTTGGTGCATGAGGATCGGGTGTTGTTCGTGGTGCCGGGGGGCACGACGCCGGGGCCGGTGTTTGACTCGCTGTGCGATTCCGACCTCGACTGGTCGCGGGTCGATGTGATGCTGAGCGACGAGCGCTGGGTGCCGGAGGTGCATGTGCGCTCGAACACGCGGCTGATCCGCGAGCGCCTCTTGGTGGGGCGCGCGGCGGCGGCGCGGTTCCTGCCGCTTTATGCCAGGGCCGAGAGCCCCGAGGCGGTTCTGGCGGAGCTGGAGTCGAACATATATCCGCGGCTGCCGATCTCGGTTCTGTTGCTGGGGATGGGCGAGGACATGCATACGGCTTCGATCTTTCCCAAGGGCGACAATCTGGAGCTGGCCTTGGCGCAGGATGCGCCGGTGCTGGTGGCGATGCGCGCGCCGGGCCTGCCCGAGCCGCGCATCACGCTGTCGGCGCGGGTGCTGGACGCGGCGTTGTCCAAGCATATGATGATCACCGGCAAGGCCAAGCGCAACGCGCTGGACCGCGCGCAGAGCAGCAGCCGGGAACAGGCGCCGGTGCGCGCTGTGCTTGAGGACATGGTGGTGCATTGGGCCGCATGAAGGGGCAGGGATGTTCGACAGGCTGAAGAGATTGGCGGGCGATCCCGCAAGGCGGGAGATCGCGGCGATGTTCGCAGGCGATCCCGCACGCGCGACGCATTTTTCGCTCAGGCATGACGGGATGCTGTTTGACTATTCCAAGACGCGGATCGACGCGGATGTGCGCGCGGCGTTGCTGGATCTGGCCGAAACGCAGGATGTGGCGGCGCGACGGGATGCTATGTTCGCGGGTCAGGCCATCAACGAGACCGAGGGGCGGGCAGTCTTGCACACGGCCTTGCGCAACCTTGGTGGCGATCCGGTGCTGGTCGGGGGGCGCGATGTGATGCCTGACGTGCTGGAGACGTTGGCGCGGATGGAGACTTTCGCCGAAGCGGTGCGCGGCGGGCGGTTCACCGGCCAGGGCGGCGCCATAAGCGATGTGGTCAATATCGGGATCGGCGGCTCGCATCTGGGGCCGGAAATGGCGACGCGGGCGCTCTCGCCCTGTCATGACGGGCCGCGCTGTCATTTCGTGTCGAACGTGGACGGGGCGGATATTCATGACACGCTCAAGGGGCTCGATCCCGCGCGCACGCTGGTGATCGTGGCCTCCAAGTCCTTTACCACGGCCGAGACCATGACCAATGCCGCCACCGCGCGGGACTGGATGGCGTGCAGCGTCGCGGACCCGGCGGCGCAGTTCGTGGCGGTATCGAGCGCGCTGGAAAAGACCGGGGCCTTTGGCATACCGCCCGAGCGGGTGTTCGGCTTTGAGGATTGGGTCGGGGGGCGCTATTCGCTTTGGGGACCGATCGGGTTGCCCTTGATGATCGCCATTGGCCCTGCGGATTTTCGGGCATTCCTGGGGGGCGGCGCCGATATGGACGCGCATTTCCGCAAAGCTCCATTGGCCGGGAACATGCCTGTGATGCTGGCGCTTTGCGGGCTGTGGCATCATCAGGTCTGCGGCTATCCCACGCGGGCGGTGCTGCCCTATGATCAGCGACTGGCGCGGTTGCCCGCCTATCTTCAGCAGCTTGAGATGGAAAGCAACGGCAAGCGCGTGAGCATGGCGGGCGCGCCGCTGGAGGATGGCAGCGGGCCCGTGGTCTGGGGCGAGCCGGGCACCAACGGGCAGCACGCATTCTACCAGCTTATCCATCAGGGCAGTCAGGTGGTGCCCTGCGAATTCATGCTGGCGGCGACGGGGCATGAGCCGCATCTGGCGCATCATCAGCGGATGCTGGTCGCCAATTGCCTGGCGCAGTCCGAGGCGTTGATGCGCGGGCGCTCGATGACGCAGGCGCGGGAGCTTATGCGCGCGGAGGGCGCCACGGGCGAGGCGCTGGAGCGGCTGGCGGCGCATCGGGTGTTCCCCGGCAACCGCCCGTCAACGACGTTGCTCTATGATCGGATGACGCCACGGCGGCTGGGCCAGATCATCGCGCTTTACGAGCACCGGGTCTTCGTGGAAGGCGCGGTGCTGGGGATCAACTCGTTCGATCAATGGGGGGTCGAACTGGGCAAGGCGCTGGCCAGTGACATCGCACCGATCCTGGCGGGCGAGGCGGATGGGCAGGAAAAGGACGGATCGACCCGCGCGCTGATCGCGCAGGTTAAGGCGCTGGGCGGCTGAGCCCGGTATCGCAGGATACCGGGCGAGACGAGGGCGCGCGCCATACAAGGAAAGCGCCCGCGCAGCCCGGTTTTTCGCGATCCCGGATGGGTCGCTTGCCGGACGCCACGCGCAAGATAAGGCGAAAGATTCAGGCGCGCGCGGGATTCCTCGTATCCGGGGCCGGTGTCAGCTGGCTTGGGGCACGCAAGTAACCGCGGAGGTGTCGAGATCCTGAACCGGGTCGCCGGGGGTGCATTCTTCGCCGGTGACGGGGTAATGGTCCTCGTCGGCGCAGGCGCTCAGAAGGGTGGCGGCTGCGAAAAGGGCGAAAAGGGTCTTCAGGAATCTTGCCATGCTATGTCTCCGTGAAAATGGACGTTTCACGTGTCTAGCAGGGATGCCCGCGCCGGGATTTGACACGCATCAAGGCGCGGGCGAAAGTTCAGCGCAGGATCGAGCGGCCCGCATATTGGGCGGTGTCGCCAAGGGATTCCTCGATGCGAATGAGCTGGTTGTATTTCGCCAGCCGGTCCGAGCGCGCGAGGCTGCCGGTCTTGATCTGCCCGCAATTGGTGGCAACGGCCAGGTCGGCGATGGTGGCGTCCTCGGTTTCGCCGGAGCGGTGCGACATGACATTGGTCATGCGCGCGCGGTGCGCCATGTCGACGGCGCGCAGGGTTTCGGTGAGGGTGCCGATCTGGTTGACCTTGACCAGCATGGAATTGCCGGCGCCGCGTTCGATGCCTTCGGCCAGGCGGGTGGGGTTGGTGACGAAAAGATCGTCGCCTACCAGCTGCACGCGCTCGCCAATGGCGTCGGTCAGCAGTTTCCAGCCGTCCCAGTCATCCTCGGACATGCCGTCCTCGATCGAGATGATCGGGTAATCGTCGCAGAGTGATTTCAGATAATCGACATTTTCGGCGCTGGATAGGCTTTTACCTTCGCCCGAAAATTCATATTTTCCACCTTTGTAGTATTCCGTCGCGGCGCAGTCGAGCGCCAGGCAGATATCGTCGCCCGGCGTGTAGCCCGCCTTTTCGATGGAGGCGAGGATGAGGTCGAGCGCCTCGCGGGTGGAGCCGAGTTCGGGGGCAAAGCCGCCTTCGTCGCCAAGACCGGTGGAGAGACCCTTGGCGATCAGTTCCTTCTTGAGCGTGTGAAAGACCTCGGAGCCCATGCGCACCGCATCGCGGATATTGCCCGCGCTGAGCGGCATGATCATGAATTCCTGAATGTCGATAGGGTTGTCGGCATGTTCGCCGCCATTGATGATGTTCATCATCGGCACCGGCAGAACACGCGCCGAGGTGCCCCCGACATAGCGGTAAAGCGGCTGGCCGGTGAAATCGGCGGCGGCCTTGGCCACGGCAAGGCTGACCCCGAGGATGGCGTTGGCGCCAAGGCGGCCCTTGTTGGGGGTGCCGTCGCATTCGATCATGGCCATGTCGATGCCGACCTGTTCGGTGGCGTCCATGCCCAGAAGTTCCTCGGCGATCTCGCCATTCACGGCCGCGCAGGCTTCGAGCACGCCCTTGCCCATGTAGCGCGCGGCGTCGCCGTCGCGTTTCTCGACTGCTTCATGTGCCCCGGTCGAAGCGCCCGAGGGCACCGCGGCGCGGCCCATGGTGCCGTCTTCGAGGATCACGTCGACCTCGACCGTCGGGTTGCCCCGGCTGTCCAGAATTTCGCGGGCGTGAATGTCGATGATGATGCTCATGGGCTCTCTCTCAGTCTTGATCCGTTGGGGTTTGGCGGTGCCATACCACCTTCGCGCAGGAATACAACGCTGATAGGGCTAACGGGCGGCAGCAGCGCGGCGGGCGCGCCGGTGCAGGCGTTGTTCGCGCAACAATGTGTAAAGCCCCGAGCCGATGATGATGGCGGCGCCGGTCAGGGTCAGCGCGTCGGGGCGTTCACCGAACACGGTGACGCCGATGACAAGCGCAAAGACCAGTCGCGTATAGCGGAAGGGGGTGACGAAGCTGACCTCGCCAAAGCGCATCGCGGCGACGATGGCGTAATAGGCGCCGACCCCCAGCATCAGCGCAAGGCAGATGTCGCGCCAATTGGCGGGGTCGGGATTGACGGCGCCGCCGCTGAGCCAGATCAGCACCACGCCGGCGGGGACGGTGGTGGCGAAACCATAGCTGGACAGCTGCATGGAGGTCACGCTGCGGGGCACGGCGCGGGTGGCGAGATCACGCAGGGCAAGGCCGATCACCGCCTGCACGGCGAAAAGCGAGGCGGGTTCGAACCCTTCGAGGCCGGGGCGGATCACGAGGAGAACCCCCGCGAAACCGACGAAGATCGCGCTCCAGCGCCGCCAGCCGACCTGTTCGCCCATGAACAGTGCTGCGCCCAGCGTCACCGCGAGCGGTGTCGCCTGAAGGATCGCCGAGGCCGAGGACAGCGGCGTGAGCGCGATGGCGGTGATGAAACCCAGCGTGCCGATCAGCTCGCCAAGGTTGCGCAGCAGGACCGGGCCGCTGAGCAGGTCACGCGAGAACAGGCGATGCCCGCGCGCAAGGGCGATGATCCCGAAGGCCACCGCGCCGCCGCTGCCAAGCATGATCAGGATCTGCCCGACGGGGAGATCCGCAGAAAGGCGCTTGATGAACATGTCTTCGAGCGCAAAGCCGAACATGGCCAGCACCATAAGGGCGCTGGCGCGCAGGTTTTCCATGGTAACGCCTTTGGGTGTCAGTGGTGTCTGTCGTCCGCGCCACCTGCCTACGACGGCGCGCAGGGCAAGACAAGATGCCGCAGGCGGCTCTAGCGCTTGCGCAAAGGCACGCCGTAGAGTTCCAGGCGGTGCCCCTTGAGCTTGTAGCCCAGTTTCTCGGCGATCTTTTCCTGAAGTGCCTCGATCTCGGGGTCGACGAATTCGATCACCTCACCGCTTTGCATGTCGATCAGGTGGTCGTGATGTTCGCGTTCGGCGTCTTCGTAGCGGGCACGCCCGTCGCCGAATTCCAGCTTGTCGAGGATGCCAGCCTCTTCGAACAGTTTGACGGTGCGATAGACCGTGGCGATCGAGATGCGCGGATCGCGGGCGGCGGCGCGTGCGTAGAGTTCCTCGACATCGGGGTGATCCTCGGAGGTTTCGAGCACCGTGGCGATGATGCGCCGCTGTTCTGTCATGCGCAGGCCCTTGGCCTCGCAGCGGTCGGTGATCGTGTCGGACATGCCGGGCCCCCTGTCGTCGTCGGGCTGTTGGATAACGTTATCGTCAAAATGTTTCCACCTGTTTCGTGCCCCGAGGTTGACTTTGAGAGGGGAAAAGCGCATGTGACATCTTAACCGATGTTTCCTGCCGCGTGAGCAGCCGGGCCAAAGACATGCCGCATGACGGCGCTGGCCCATAATGAAACATCGCGGAATGTTCCCAAAATCACGCGTGGGTCCGAACCGTCTGACCAATGACCGGCACGAGGCCGGGCATGGGGTGAGGCGCAACCACGATACCGGAACCCCGTCTGGGGTTCGCCAAGGTGTGCGGCCATGCGGCCCATGCCCGAAAGGAAATGATTTGAACCTGTTTCAGGAAATGGGCCTGCCCGGCCCGCTGGTGAAGAAGCTGGCAGCATTGGGCATTACCGAACCGACCCCCATCCAGGAGCGCGCGATTCCCTTTGCGCTGGATGGCAGCGATGTCATGGGCCTTGCCCAGACCGGCACCGGCAAGACGATGGCCTTTGGCCTGCCGCTGCTGTCGCGACTGATGGAAGAGCATGGCAAGCCCGAGCCCAAGAGCGTGCGCAGCCTGATCCTTGCGCCCACGCGGGAACTGGCAGGGCAGATCCGCGACTCGCTGGTGCCGCTGGTCAAGGACACGCCGATCAAGGTGGGTCTGGTTGTCGGCGGCGCGTCGATCGGTCCGCAGATCAAGCGGCTTGAGCGGGGCACGGATGTGCTGGTCGCGACGCCGGGGCGGCTGCTCGACCTCCTGGATCGCCGTGCGCTGCGTCTGGATGCGACGCGGTTCCTGGTGCTGGACGAGGCCGATCAGATGCTGGACCTCGGCTTCATCCACGCGCTGCGCAAGATCGCCGGGCTGCTGCCTGCCGAGCGCCAGACCATGCTGTTTTCGGCCACCATGCCCAAGCAGATGGAAGAGATCGCTTCAAGCTACCTGACCCATCCCAAGCGCGTGCAGGTCAGCCCGCCGGGCAAGGCGGCGGACAAGGTCACGCAGGTGGTGCATTTCATCGCCAAATCGGAAAAGCCCGAGCTGCTGATCGAGCTGTTGGACGCGCATCGCGAGGAACTGGCGCTGGTTTTCGGGCGCACGAAGCACGGATCGGACAAGCTGGCGCGGCGGCTGGAGCAGGCCGGTTATTCGGTGGCGGCGATCCATGGCAACAAGAGCCAGGGTCAGCGCGAGCGCGCCTTGCGGGCCTTCCGCTCGGGCGAGGTGCGGGTTCTGGTGGCCACGGATGTGGCGGCGCGCGGGCTGGATATTCCCGATGTGAAGCATGTCTATAACTACGATCTGCCCAATGTCGCCGAGAACTATGTCCACCGGATCGGGCGCACCGCGCGCGCGGGCCGGGATGGCGCGGCGGTGGCGTTCTGCGCCCCCGACGAGATGGGCGAATTGAAGGACATCCAGAAGGCGATGGGGATTTCGATCCCGGTGGCCTCGGGGCGTCCCTGGGCGGATCTGCCGGACCCCAACGCCAAGCCCAAGGGCCGTGGCGGACCGCGTCGCCGCAAGGGCGGCGGTGGCGGCTTTGGCGGCGGCGGTGGGGGCGGCGGACAGCCGCGCAATGCCGAAGGGCCGCAGCGGCGCCGCAGGCGCACACGCAGCAAGGCTGCCTGAGCAAGACGCAATGATGAAAGGGCCGGGGCGCGCATGATGCGCCCCGGCCTTTTGCTTGCGGATATCAGGGCTGCGCGTCAGACAGAGGCGAGATCGGCCCAGACCGGCAGGTGATCGGATGCGATCCGCGCCGGGCGCAGGCGGTGAACGCCCGACGCGAGCGCGCGCAGATCGGGGCTGAGCGCGATACGGTCCAGCGCCGCCACCGGGCGCGGCGCGGGGAAGCTTGCGTGACCGGGCAGGAAGCGCACGAGCTTGACCGCCGCATCCAGCGCCATGCCCGAGCCCCAATCGTTGAAATCGCCCGCGAACACCGTCGGCATCGGGTCAAGCACATTGAGCGCGCGATTGATCGCCGAAAGCTGCAACAGCCGGTAGCGGCGCACGAGCCCCAGATGCAGACCGATCACCCGCAAGGGGCCGATGGGTGTGTCGAGATCGGCGCGGATCGCGCCGCGCGGCTCCAATCCGGGCAATTCCAGATGGGCGGTGGCAAGGATGCGGGCATCGCCGCGCAAGAGCATCGCATTGCCATGCCAGCCAAGCGAGCCGCCGGGCTGACCGAAGGGCAGCGCCTGCCAGCCATCTTCTTCGAGCATGTCATGGGGCAGCGCGGCAGGGCGCGGCGGCAGGCGCTTGTCGACCTCTTGCAGCACGACAAGGTCGGCACCAAGCGCGTTGATCACCCCGAGGCTGCGGCCAGGACGGCGGCGCAGGTCGAGCCCGACGCATTTTTGCAGGTTATAGGTTGCAATTCGAAAGGCAGGCTCATTCATGGTATCCATATAAAGGAACTCTAAAGGGATTTGTCACCTCGTGTTTTCGGATCAGACATGGCTGGCAAGACTGATCTGGACCGCGCTGGTCTGCGTGGCGCTCTGGGCGGTCTTTGAGTGGCAGCTGGAGCTGGCCTTCGTGGCGCTGGTGACGCTGGCGCTGTCGATGGCCCCGGTTTTCGTGGCGAAATGGGCGGATATCCGGGTGCCTCCCAGTTTCGTCGCGGCGTTGGTGATCTTTTTGGCCGGGACGCTGTTTCTGGGCGAGGTGATCGACCTTTATGGCCGGTTGTGGTGGTGGGACATGGTGATGCATGCCAGTTCCGCGATCGGCTTCGGCCTGATCGGATTTGTGTTGGTATTCATGATGTTCCAGGGCGACCGATACGCCGCGCCGCCCATCGCGCTGGCCTTTTTCGCCTGTTGTTTCGCGATCACCATCGGCACGCTGTGGGAGCTGTTCGAGTTCGGGATGGACCAGGTCTTCGGGTTCAACATGCAGAAATCGGGGTTGATGGACACGATGAGCGACCTGATCGTGAACATGTTTGGCGCTGTGATCGGTGCGGCCAGTGGCTTTGCCTATCTCAAGGGGCAGGCGCGCGGCGGCCTGGCGGGGATGATCGACGAATTCGTGCGCCGCAACCCCCGCTTTTTCAAACGTTGGACGAAATAGACCCGGCTCAGGTGCCGCAGAAGGTTTGTTGCACCACTTCGGAGGGCTCCGGCGGGCGGGTGAATTCGCTGGCGTCGGATTGGGCTTCGAAGGGGCGCGAAAGCACGTTCAGCAACCGGTCGAAAGGTGCGAAATCCCCGGCCACGGCGGCCTGGATCATTTGCTCGACCCGGTGATTGCGCGGAATATAGACGGGATTGGCCTCGCGCATGGTGGCAAGCGGGTCGGATTCGGCCTCAAGGCGCGCGCGCCAGTCGGTTTCCCATGCGTCAAAGGCGGCCGGGTCAAGGAACTGGTCACGCGGCGCCCCGTCGCTGAGCGCGCGGAAGGTGTTGGTGAAATCGGCGCGGTTCTCGGCCATCCGGCGCAGCAAGTCGGTGATCAGCGCCTCGTCATCCGCGCCCGCATCGGCCAACCCGATCTTGCGCCCATAGGCGGCGAGCCAATGGGCATGGATGCGTTCGGGCATGGCGTGAACGATGCGGGTGAATTCTTCGACGGCGGCGTCCTGATCGGGCATCAGTGGCACCAGCGTTGTCGCCAGTTGCGCCATGTTCCAGACGATCACGTTGGGCTGGCTGGAAAAGGCATAGCGCCCATGCGCGTCGATCGAGCTGTAGACCGTGTCGGGGTGGAACGTATCCATGAAGGCGCAGGGGCCGTAATCAATGGTTTCACCCGAAATCGAGGTGTTATCGGTGTTCATCACACCGTGGATGAAGCCCACCGACATCCATTGCGCGACCAGATGCGCCTGACGTTCGCAGACGGCTTCCAGAAGCTGGGCGGGGGTTTCGGCCTTGGGGGCGTGGCGCGCGACGGAATACTCAAAGAGTGCGCGCAGCCCCTGCAGATCGCGCCGGGCGGCGAAATACTGGAACGTGCCGACGCGGATATGGCTTGCGGCGACGCGCGTCAGGATCGCGCCGGGCAGGGCGCCCGCCTCGCGATAGACCGGCTCGCCGGTGGTGACGGCGGCCAGGGCGCGGCTGGTGGGGATGCCAAGCGCGTGCATCGCCTCGGAGACCACATATTCGCGCAGCACCGGCCCCAGCCATGCCCGCCCGTCACCCATGCGCGAATAGGGCGTGGGGCCAGAGCCTTTGAGCTGGATATCCCAGCGTTTGCCCTCGTTATCCATGACCTCGCCCAGAAGCGTGGCGCGCCCGTCGCCAAGCTGGGGAGAGAAGCCGCCGAACTGGTGCCCGGCGTAAGCCTGCGCCAGGGGCGTCGCGCCTTTGGGCGGGCGATTGCCGGCGAAAGCCTCGGCCATTTCCTCGGATGTGCCGGGCGCAAGCCCGAGACGCGCCGCAAGCGCGTCGTTGAAGGCGATCAGGCGCGGTTCCTTCACGGGGACCGGATCGAGCCGGGTAAAGAACCGGTCAGGCAGGCGGGAATAGCTGTTATCGAAGGGTATTGTCAGGGCCATGAGTCAAACATAGTCCGTCAACGGCGAAACGCTAGAGGGGGCGGGTCATTCGCGCCGCGCCGGTCGCTGCGTGAAAGCGCAGCCGCGTGAAAAAGCGTTCGGCGCGCGCATCGCCGGGGCCGAGATCGACATGCAGCGCCACCAGCCCCGCGCCCGCCAGTGCCTTGGGCAGGCTGGTCAGCACTTCGCTGCCGATGCCGCGACCGCGCACGCCGGGGCGGATATAGATTTCATCGACGGTGCCGGTCAGCCCGCCCAATGTGAGCGACCAGCCGAACCCCAGGATCGCAAAGCCGATAGGCGCGCGCACCGGGCCGATCAGGTAGGCGACGCCATGATGCGAGCCTTCGAGCAGCGGCAAAAGCGCGGCGCGGCGCGCCTCGGGCGACAGGTCGAGCCCGCGCTCGGCATGGCTGTCTGTCAACAGGCGACACAGGAGGTCGGCATTTTCGGTTCGGGCAAGAGTGAGTTGCGTCAAAGGGACGGGGCCTTCTGGTCCGGCGTGAAAAGGGCTGGCATGCAATGGTTGCGCGGAACGTGGGGCGGGCGCGCGCGAATGTCCAGCGATGATCGGCGCGTGTCGGCGTGGTTTCGCTTGCTGGGGGTCAGACCTCGCCGCGTTCCTCGGCCTTGGCGCGGTTCCAGAGCGCGTCCATTTCCGCAAGGTCGGACTCTTCGGGGTTTTTACCCGCAGCGGCGAGATGCGCCTCGATGCGCGCGAAGCGGCGGGTGAACTTGGCGTTGGCGGCGCGCAGGGTGGATTCGGGATCGACCTTCATGTGGCGGGCGAGATTGGCCATGACAAACAGCAGGTCGCCGAATTCCTCTTCGACCTTGTCATGGGTCAGGGTTTCCGCCGCCTCAAGCAGCTCGCCCGCCTCTTCTGTGATCTTGTCGAGCACATCGCCCGTGTCGGGCCAGTCAAAGCCGACCCGCGCGGCGCGTTTTTGCAGCTTGAGCGCGCGTGTGAGCGCGGGCAGCCCCGCCGCGACCCCGTCAAGCACACCGGTCTGGGCTTTCTTGGCGCGCTCGGCGGCCTTGATCGATTCCCAGTCGCGGGTTTGCTGTTCGCTGGTTTTGTCGCGGCTTTCGTCGCCGAAGACATGCGGGTGGCGTGCGACCATCTTGTCGGCGATGGCATTGGCCACGTCGTCAAAGGCGAACAGCCCGCGATCATCGGCGATCTGGGCATGAAACACGACCTGAAGCAGAAGATCGCCCAATTCACCGCGCAAATCGTCAAAATCGGCGCGCTCGATGGCGTCGGCGACCTCGTAGGCCTCTTCGATCGTGTAGGGCGCGATGCTGGCGAAATCCTGCTCGATATCCCAGGGACAGCCGGTTTCGGGGTCGCGCAGGCGGCGCATGATTTCAAGCAGGCGCGCGATGCCGCTGTCAGGGTCGTGGCGGGTCGGGTCCTTGGGCATTGCGCGGGCGTCCTTTCTGCGGTTCAAGGGAAGGGTGACGCGCAACAGGCAAGGAGTCCAGCCAATGGCCGTGATCAATCGCATCGCCGGGTTCGCCGAGGAGATGGCCGACTGGCGGCGGCATCTGCATTCGCATCCCGAGCTGGGGCTGGACTGCCACGAGACCGCCGCTTTCCTGGTGGCGCGGCTGCGCGAATTCGGCATCGCCGAGATCGAGGAGGGCATCGCGCAATCGGGCGTCGTGGCCCTGATCGAGGGGCGCGGCGAGGGGCCGACCATCGGCCTTCGCGCGGATATCGACGCGCTGCCCATCAATGAGACCACCGGCGCGCCCCATGCATCGAAAGTGCCGGGGCGGATGCATGCATGCGGCCATGACGGGCATAGCGCGATGCTGCTGGGGGCGGCGAAATACCTGGCCGAGACGCGCAATTTCGCAGGCCGCGTGGCGCTGATCTTTCAGCCCGCCGAAGAGGGGCCGGGGGGCGCGCAGCCGATGGTGGATGCGGGGATCATGGAGCGCTACGACATCGCGCAGGTCTATGCGCTGCATACCGCGCCGGGGGTGCCAGAGGGGACGTTTCACACCACGCCGGGGCCGATCATGGCTTCGGTCGACACGGTGCATATCGACATCACCGGGCAGGGCGGGCATGGCGCGATGCCCCATGATGCGCGCGATCCGGTGATCGCCGCCTGCGGGATGGTGCAGGCGATCCAGACCATCGTGAGCCGCAATAACTATGCGCTGGATGATCTGGTGATCTCGATCACCCAGATCCATACCGGCAGCGCCGATAACGTGATCCCCGGCACCGCCTATGTGAACGGCACGGTCAGGACCTTCGACAAGGCAGTGCGCGCCATGGTGCGCCGCCGCATGGAAGAGATCGTCGCGGGGCAGGCGGCAAGCTACGGAGTCGACGCGGTGCTGCGCTATGAAGAGGGCTATCCGCCGACGGTGAACGACCCCGAGAAGACCGCCTTTGCGGCGCGGGTCGCGGGCACTGTAGCGGGCGAGGACGCGGTCTTTGCCAATGGCGAGCGCTTGATGGGCTCCGAGGATTTCGCCGCCATGCTGGAGGCGCGTCCCGGTGCATTCCTGTTCCTTGGTCAGGGCGAGGGGCCGGGCTTGCATCAACCGGGGTTTGACTTCAATGATGCTGTGGCGCCGGTGGGCGCGTCCTTTTTCGCACGGCTTGTCGAAGAGGCGCAGCCCGCCGGATAACCCCGCTAGAGGGGCAATGCGAAAGGCGAGTGAAAATGGCGCTGGAAGATGCAAAAACACAGGTAGACCAAGCATTTACGAGCAAAAGTTCGCGCGGTTTGTCCTATGAGAACAGCTTTGGCGGGGCGCTGTCGTTCCTGCGGCGCCGTTACGCCAAGGATCTGGCGGGGGTCGATCTGGCTGTGACCGGCGTGCCGTTTGACCAGGCGGTCACCAACCGCCCCGGTACGCGGCTGGGGCCGCGCGCGATCCGCGAGGCCAGCGCCTTGCAGGTGTTCGATCCGCCTTATGGCTGGGAAGGGTTCAGCCCTCTGGAGGAGTTCGATATCGTCGATCATGGCGATCTGGCCTTCGATTACGCCAGCATACAGGATTTCCCGCCGGCGCTCACGCGCCATGTGCGGGCGATCCTCGAGGCGGGGGCGGCGAGTATCGCATTGGGTGGGGATCACTACATTTCGCTACCGATTCTAAGGGCCTACGCCGAGAAATTCGGCCCGGTCGCCTTGCTGCAATTCGATGCGCATTCCGACACTTGGGCGGATGACGACATGGACCGGGTCGATCACGGGACGATGTTCTACAAGGCCGTGAAAGAGGGGCTGATCGAACCGGCGCGCTCGGTTCAGGTGGGAATCCGCACGGTCAATCCCAACACGCTGGGCCTGCACAGTATCGATGCGCGCATGGTGCATGAGCGCGGCCCCGCCGAGATCGCGAAGATGATCAAGGATATCCTGGGCGATGCACGGGTCTATGTGACCTTTGATATCGATTGTCTCGATCCGGCCTTCGCACCGGGCACGGGCACGCCGGTCTGGGGCGGCCTGAGCAGCGCGCAGGTGGCGATCATCCTGCGCGACCTGGCGGGGATCGATGTTGTCGGGGGCGATGTGGTCGAGGTGTCGCCGCCCTTCGATGCGGGCGGCGCCACGGCGATCGCGGGCGCGCATGCGGCGATGGAGCTGATTTGCCTCTGGGGCTGGACACGGCGCGCGGGCCGGACCGGATGAGGCTTGCCCGCCGGGGGACCTCCGGCGGGAGTGCTGTCAAGGATCAAAAGCTATATGGATCAAAGCATTATGCTTTCGGCGAGTTCTGCGATTCAGTGTTCTATCCACGTAGCCGATGCAGGCCTAATCGTAGCTGTTGTACTTCAGTCTCATAACCTGAAGGTCGCAGGTTCAAATCCTGCTCCCGCAACCAAAATAATCACGTAAAAGCAAGGAGATATAGACTCGATTGGCACACCATCAGTCCGCGTCATGGTGCGGTGCTACGCTGGTGCTGCGGTGCAGGGCAAGGAGACGCACTCAA
>Ga0102925_1000201_pt1 | contig 30961 bp, 27 predicted proteins | sample SalPonR1_A_D1_MG_FD_78216 | JGI IMG/M metagenome (GOLD analysis project Ga0102925, IMG submission 78216) | Salt pond soil microbial communities from South San Francisco under conditions of wetland restoration - Salt Pond MetaG R1_A_D1_MG | ecosystem: Environmental > Aquatic > Marine > Intertidal...
CGATGAAAATCAGTGCAAATTTGTCTCCACCCTGATTTGGATAATACATTTCCATCCAAGTCCAAAATAGCGGTTACAAAACCTGTTGATTTGTTGTAATCTTCTAATATTCTATTTGCTACTTTAAAATCGAAATACTCTAATATTTTGGATTTCAATGGAAACCTCCTATTAATTAATATCTGCAATTTTATAAAAAATCAGTAATTTTGATTTTTGAATATTACTTTTATTATATACTATCAACTTTTCTTTTACCAATTTTTAAATACTATTCCCTTATATTTCTATTTTTTTATTGACAAAATAAAAGGCCCTTTACAGGACCTTGAGAAACTAATATGCATATTAAGTAAAACCTTTCAATAAGTCATAAACTCAAGTGACAGGGACATAAACTCGAATTACAGCATATTTTTCATTAATTCAATTTAAGTTTATCAAATTCACCAAAATCTTCTACCATTTTAGAATATACTTTTTCACCGTATAAGAAGCTATATAGTTCGTCAGCTTTTTCTTGTGGTTCTATATCTTCAAATTCTTCAAAATATATGCTTTTCCCAATAAAATAGGCATTAGCGATAGCCGTTCCTATATTAGTATTGTAATAGTTGAAGGGAAGCTGCATATATATTTCTCCATTTTTGAATGCATTAATATTCTCGTAAAAATTCTTATTCTTTGAGTATTCTTCTAAAACTAAATTTTTTCCTGCCATGTCTATTATGATTTTATCAGGATTCCATTCAATCAATTTTTCTTTATCAATCATTATAGAACCTGTTTTTTCTAGCTCATCAACAACATTAAGTCCATTTACTGCATCTAAGAGTGCATAATTACCTGAAGTGCTTTCTATTCCATGTATACCTTTGTAGCTTAACGCTCCAAGATATACCTTTGTTTTATTATCAACATCTTTTGTTCTTTGATTTAAGTCTTTTTCAGTATCTTTTATAAATTTTATCACCTGTTCACTACGTTCAGTATTGTTCATTACCTTTCCTATAATGTCTAAAGAGTTATAAATACTTTCATCATAGGGTGGCTTTATACCGTAGCTTAATGCGATCACAGGTATATTGGTCCTACTTTGGAGCATATCTACAGATGAAGCATCTGTTGTATACATTGAAAATATAACATCAGGTTTCATTTCTATTAATTTTTCAGCATTTGGCTGATTGTTTGGTCCTCCTAATCCTATTACCTCCAAATTTTGTAATTTAGAATTTGAAATATTGTAGGGTCTTCCTTTATTACTATCTACTTCTATTTGTTCTACACCTATTAATTTATTTAAATCTCCAACAATTGTGTACAATCTTAATGCTCCTGGACCAATTGCAATTACTTTTTCAATATCTTCATCTACCTTTACTTCTCTTTCTAAAGTATCTGTTATTGTAATTTTATCACTACTGCTCTCTGTATTTTCAGTACAACCTGCTGTGAGAATTATTAGTATTAATATCATTAAATAAAATTTTTTCATACTTAGTCCTTTCTATATAGGCATTACCATTAGATTATTTTTAATTTTTTCAATAATTACATCTACCGAGTATACTTCTTTTATGTTTTTAGAATTTATTACTTCTATTCCTCCAGCATCAAATATATTTCCATCTTTTAATAATATATAACTATCTGCAAATCTTAAAGCCATATTTAAATCATGTATTGTTACAACTGCTGAAATGTTATTGTTTTTAACAACATCTTTTATGATATCTATTACTTCAAGCTGATTTTTCAAGTCTAAATTATTGGTAGGTTCATCAAACATTAATACATCAGGTTCTTGTGCTAATGCTCTTGCTATTATTACTTTCTGATATTCACCACCACTTAATTCATCCGTATATCTCAATGCATATTTTTCTAAATTCATCATCTTTAGAACCTTGTCTACTATTTTTATATCTTTTTCTGTAGCATCCCACTTAATGTATGGTCTTCTTCCTATCAGTACTGAATCAAATACGGTTGTTCTTGTTTTTTCATTTTGCTGGGATACATATCCTACTTTTTGAGCAAGTTTATTCTGACTTATCTTTGTAATGTCTTCTCTATCAAATTCTATTTTTCCTACCTTTAGTTTTAATATTCTATTAATGCATTTAAGCAAAGTAGATTTACCTGCTCCATTTGTTCCTAAAACTGCAAGGCATTCTCCTCTTTTTAGTGTGAAAGATATATTTTTTAAAACTTCATTACCTGGATAATCAAAACTTACTCCTTGAACTGATAAAATCATGTTATATGCCTCCTTTTTAATAATAAATATAAAAATAGGGGTGCTCCTAAAAAGGATGTAATAGCTCCTACTGGTAGTATTATTGGAGAAATTATTGTCCTTGCTACTGTATCCGCCAGCAATAGTATAAAAGAACCCATAATAGCTGACATAGGTATTAAGTATCTGTAATCACTATCAATTATTCTTCTTACTATATGAGGAGAAATCAATCCTACAAATCCTATTATTCCTAGAAATGATACCGTTACTGCTGTTATTATTGAGGATAGTATCATACCTGTAAATATTGTTCTGTCAACGTCAACTCCTAAGCTTTTTGCAGTTTCTCTTCCATTTTCTATAGCATTATAGTCCCATCTTTTATATGTAAAATACATGATTGATAAGGCTACTATTCCAATCATAATACAAACTTCTTTCCACATTATTCTTCCTAAATCTCCAAAAGACCAAAAAACTGCTGCTGCTACTTCTACATCTTCTGCAAAATATTGTATTAGTATTGTTCCTGCTGAAAAAAGTGATCCCAAGGCCACTCCAGCTAGTATTATGGATTCTGAAGAAAAATTTCTTAGTTTTGATAAACTTAGGATTACGAACATTGCAATCATAGATGTTATAAATGCTGAAATTGTAACGGAGTAGGGATTATTAATTAAAACAGCATCAGTCGTTGAACTGTTTATGTTTCCTGCTCCTAATACTATAATTGCTATGTTTGCTCCAAAGACAGCTGCATTGCTGATTCCTAGTGTAGAAGGAGAAGCCATCGGATTTTTCAGGTTGTTTTGCATCACACATCCTGCTACCGAAAGTCCTGCACCAGCAATTACTGCGCCTATTATCCTAGGCAACCTCATATTCCAAACTACAGCAATATTGGATGGGTCTCCAACTTTTATAAGGCTAAATAATATTTCCTTAATACCTATATTTGCTGACCCGGAATTAATTGCTATAATAGATAAGAAAAAAGTCATAATAGCAAGAATAATCATTGCAATTATTTTTCTTCTCCTATAAATTTTATATCCCTTTAATTCTAAATCTTTACTAAAATACTTATTATTCTTCATTTGTTCTAAATCCTTTACTTACCAACCTCTTGAGTATCCTTCATAGCAATCAAGGCATAACTTTTTGTTCTTACTTAATCTAATTTTATGTTCCGGTGTTCCTTCTTTACAATTTTCACATATGATAGTATTAAAAATTCTTGCTTTTTGAGGTATTTCATAATGAGGTTTTTTAATCTCATAGACTTCTTCAATAGGTCCTTCTAAGATAAATTTAGTTCTTTCTTCTCTAGTCATTTCAAAATCATTTTCTGTTGATTTCAACAGTAATCTTATACTTTCTCCTGTTTTCCTATTGAAAAACGAGAATGCCATCTTTCCTGTTTTTCTGTAGATTAAGTTCCCTTTACCTAGAGTACATCCTGTCATGTACTGTACTGCATCCACTCCACACGCTTCATTCTCTGTAATGCAAACAGCATCTTCATCTTCCAAGCTTATAATATTTATTTTTTCGCCAGCTATTTCAGCTGCTCTAAAACCTATAGCCAAACCTGGACACTCATGACCGTGAAATTTAACGCATTCTTTCCATAAATTTTTATCCATTTAAATCCTCCACTTTAAATCAAATATGATTTTTAAGTAATTAAATTTAGTTTTCATTGTTTTTTTCCTTTAAAATATTTAAATAACTATTCATCTTTAAATTTTGCTTTTCTTTTTTCTATAAAAGAGCTTATTCCTTCTTCAAAATCATTTGTCCCACTACAGTAAATTGACTGAGCTTGTTCAAATAGTAATCCTGCTTCTGTACTATTTTCTTCAGCTATGTTAATACCATTCTTAGCAAATCTAACTGATGATGGTGGATAACTTGACAATTTTTTTGCCAGCTTCATTACAAATTCATTTAAAGATTCATCTTCAACAAGATATTCAACTAGTCCAATTCTATAAGCTTCCTTTGCATCAATCTTATCACAAGCCATTATTAACTTTTTGGCCTGACCTATCCCAATAATCTTTGTAATCCTAGTTGTTCCACCCATATCAGGTGATAATCCTAATTGTACTTCCGGTAATGAAAATAATGCACTTTTAGCAGACACTCTTAAATCAACACCTGCAATTAGTTCAACTGCTGAACCAATGCAATATCCACTTATTCCTGCGATTACTGGTATAGATAAATTTTGCCAAAAACTATATAATTCTTGAAGCCACTGTAAATTATTCTTCATAAAACTACTACTTGCTTTAGAAAGATATTTAAGATCAATACCAGCCGAAAAATTTTCCCCATCAGATACTATAATGACTGCTCTTAATCCCTTCTCCGATTTAATTTTTTGTTGAATTTTTTCTAATTCATAAAAAAATTTTTCATCGACCAAATTTAGAGGTGAATTACATAAAATCACTTTCCCTATATTTTCTTTCCTTTTATAATTAACTTTTGTCCCATATGACATGATTACAACTCCTTTTTAATTCCTAATACTTTATCAAATGCATCATCATGAGCATCCATAATTTTCCCAACTTTCTTTGCATCGCCAATTACACTATAATGTATCTTAGATCTATCCAAAAAGTCAATTAGACCTTTCCCTGCTGGACTATATCCTACAGCTAATATAATAGTATCAAAATTATTATTTTCTATACCCTTTACAGTTTCTAATTTTATATCATTACCATTAATTGAAATTACTTTAGTCTTCTTTCTTAAACTAACTCCTAGTGTTTCAAGTTCTTTAGTCATAATCCATCTATAACCACCCAAGCCACTACCAATCTTGTTAGTCATTTCAACTACGGTAATTTTAGATGATTTCTGAGATTCCAGTTCTGGTAAAATAAGTTTTGTATCCTCTTTATCAATAGCAAGGTCATCAAATAATTTTTTAGGTATATATTTCGCTTTAAAATCCTGATGAAATATTTGAGGCATTTGTTTGCTAATTAAATATTCTGTAGTTTCCAAACCTACAATACCACCACCTATAATTAATATCTCTCCTTTTAAGATTTCTTTTAGTTTATCTTCTTCAGCTAATAAAACTTCTCCTGCTGTTATAACATTTTCACTATGAATACCATCTATAGATGGTATTATTGAATTGCTCCCTGCGGCAATATAAACATAATCAGGGTTAATTTCCTTGATTAACTCTTCTGTTACTTCTAAATTAAGTTTTATTTCTACATTTAACTCTCTTATTCTATTTTCAGTAATTTTTATATAGTTTATAAAGGCTTCTTTGTGTGGAGGTTTGCTTGCAACAATAATTTTTCCTCCTAGCGAATCCTCTTTTTCACATAAAATAACCTTGTGTCCTTTTAGTGCGCTAAGCCTAGCAGCCTCCATGCCAGCTGGTCCTCCACCAACAACAAGTATGGTCATTGGATTCTTTGCCTTTTCAATTTTGATATTCTCTTTTCCAGCTTCAGGATTGAACACACATTTAACGTCTTTAAATTTTAAAACTCTCTCTATACATCCTTGATTACAAGCTTGGCATTTTCTGTACTCTTCAGAATTTTTAACTTTATTTGGATAATATGGATCAGTAATTAGCTGACGACCTATCCCAATAATGTCAGCCTTTCCTTCCTCTATTATATTTCTGGATATTTCAGGTTCATGCACTCTATTTGAAGTAATAACCGGAATAGATATTACTTTCTTAATTGCTTTAGATAAAAAGGCATATCCTCCATACGGAATATGTCTTGTTATTTGAGGAACTGGAGCTTCATGCCATCCTCCCGTTACACTAACTGCATCAAGCATATGTTCTACATTACAAGTGAACCTTTGCATAAAATCCACACCATATCCACCTAGCATATCTGATGCTGAAATTCTTAGAATCACTGGGAAATTCTTGCTAACTTTTTCTCTAACCTTAGCAATAACTTCTTTGGGAAACCTAATTCTATTTTCTTCCGTCCCTCCATATTTATCAGTTCTTTGATTCGTTTTTGGAGACAAAAATTGAGTAAGTAAATAACCCGCACTACAACTTATTTCAACAGCATCTGCACCTGACTCTTCTGCTCTCAAAGCTGCTTTTCCAAAATCTTCAATAGTGTTTTCTATGTCTTTTGTTGTCATAACATGTGGTCTAGTTTTATATATAGGCGAAGGTATAGCTGAGGGTGCTACTGGTTGTTTATCTCCAATTATACCAGGTATATTGTTTCTTCCGCTATGAAATAATTGTACAACAAATTTACATTCACCTTGATGCATCAAATCTGCCAATTCTTTAAATTCCTGAATATATTTATCATCATTCAAAAAATGCATGTCTGGTGGTCCTGCTACATCATTGACTGCTGAAACAACTGTTATAGCAGAAACTCCACCCTTTACTCGTTCTTTATAAAATGCTAGATCCCTTTTTGTCATTCTTTTTTTTCTTGCATAACCTGTATGCATTCCTAACATAAAAAATCTATTTTTCAATTCCATATCTCCTATTTTAATAGGAGTAAATAAAGTATCTATCATAATGAATCACCTCTTGCTTTCTAATTTTATTATGCATTTTCTAAATGCCTCCAAGTTTAAATAAGACATTATTTTTTCCTAAAAGTATCACTAAGCTTATATAATATATAGAGCAAAAACTATGCCAATAAAATTTAGCTAAACAAGTATATTTAAAGCTTTAAGCATGTGCAATGATTGCACAATATGTGAAATTTCTGCACTTATCCTTAAATAAAATAAGCTAGTATTAATACTAGTTTATTTTATTGTTTTTATACTATATTAAATTATAAATATCTTTATTCTTATAGCAAATCAAACTTTTTAAGTTTATATTGAAGTGTCCTTCTTGATATACCAAGTTCTTTAGCAGTTTTTTCTCTATGACTATCATTTCTCTCTAAGGCCTTTTTAATAGCTTTTATTTCTTCAACCTCTAAAATGCTACGCTCCTCATACTCATTAGAGCCTTTTAAGTTGCCTGCTTTTTTCTTTATTCTAAGTGGTAAATCTTCTTCCAACAATAAATTTCCATTTGATAGAGCAATTGAACTCTCTAGGGTATTTTCTAATTCTCTAAAGTTACCAGGCCAATTGTAATTCATAAATATTTCCCAAACTTCAGAAGAAATCTTTTCAATATTTTTATTCAGTCTTTTATTCAACTTTTCAACAGAGTAAAGGACAAATTCCTCTATATCTTCTTTTATATATCGCAATGGAGGACACTCTATAGTAATTACATTTAGTCTATAGTAAAGATCTTCTCTAAATTTTTTAGATTTTACTGCTTCTTCAAGGTTCTCATTTGTAGCTGCAATAATTCTAGCTTTGAGTTTAATAGTCTTAGAAGAACCAACTTTCTCAAATTTCTTTTCCTGTAAAGCTGTTAAAAGCTTTGCTTGTAAGTTTTGATCCAAAGTTCCGATTTCGTCTAAAAATATAGTTCCTTTTTCAGCTAATTCAAATTTCCCTTTTTTTATTTCACTAGCTCCTGTAAAAGCACCTTTTTCATGACCAAAAAGCTCACTTTCAATGAGGCTTGCTGGCAATACTGCACAATTAACATGAATAAAGGGTTCTTTGTTTCTATTGCTTAGATTATGAATATCTCTAGCAACAACTCCTTTTCCTGTCCCACTTTCTCCTGTTATCAATATGGTCGTATCTAAATTCTTGATTTTTTCTATTTTTTTTCTTATTTCTTTGATTTTTTTACTTGAACCCACTAATTGAGTTTCCTCTTTAATATTGTCAAGTCTGTTAACCGTGTTGTCCTTGAATTTAAAGGTTTGTTTTACTTTATATATCAAATCATCATTATCAAAAGGTTTGGTTATATAGTCATAAGCACCCAGCTTCATAGCTTCAACTGCATTATTGATTGTACCAAAAGCAGTCATCATAATTATTATTATATTTGGATTAATACTTTTTATCTCTTTTAACACATCCAGACCATTCTTTTTAGGCATTTTATTATCAAGAATAACTAAATCATATTTTTCTTCTTTAAATTTTTGACACGCTTCATCTCCATCTTTAGCCGTTTCTACTTCATATCCCACGTTAGTTAATTCCTCACGTATAACCTTCAAAATAACTAATTCGTCATCAGCAATTAATATTCTCTTCTTATTCATATACATTTTACATACCCTCTTTCTAATAAGGTAAGCATACTTTAAATTCTGTGCCCTCATCAAGCTTAGAATTTACTATAATCTCTCCACCATTCTTTTCAATTACTCTTTTTACAATAGATAATCCTAATCCTGTACCATCCCCTTTAGTTGTATAGAAAGGAGTAAATATTTGATCAATTTTATCACCACTTATACCTTTTCCATTATCACAAATAATAACTATAACTTTATTTTCCTTCTCTAATTTATAATTTTTAATAGTTATTGTTCCTTCCACTTCAATTGCTTGAACTGCATTAAATAAAATATTTAAAAATGCCTGTTGTAATTGAACATTATTACCTCTTATAAGAGGTAAATCTTTTGAAAATTTCTTTTCTATATTAATATACTTTGATTCTTGGTGAAAGCTCACAACATTAAAACATTTCTCCAGTATTTCATTTATATCTAACAAAGAATATATTTCTTCTTTTGTTATAAATGAATAGGATAGCATTTGTTTTATTTTTTCGTCTAATCTATCTACTTCATCTATAATTGGCTCGATAAATTCATTATACTTTGCTTGCTGAGAAAACTTTTTTTCTAAGATTTTAGCACAGCCTCTAATACTCATTAAAGGATTTCTGATATTGTGTGCAACACCTGTAGCCAATTCCCCTAAAACAGCAAATTGATTAAGCTCTTCTAATTGTCTTTCATAAATCTTTATCTTTGTAATATCTCTTGCAATTAGCATAATACCCTCAACTTGGTTTTTATTATCATTTAAGGGGCAATAAGTTAAATCTACATATTTTTCTCCATATATGTATTTTTTAAATATACGATTTTTATCATTACATATTTTATTATGTTCTACAACAGAAAGTATCCTCTTAGCTACATCATTCTTTTCTTCTTCAGTTACTAATGTATCAAAATTTCGTCCTATTAGATCCTTTGGAGCAAGACCAAAAACGTCAAATGTAGATTTATTTGCTACAGTAATTATTCCTTCAAGATCAAAACATAAAATAGCTATATCAGTACTATTGAAAATGTTTTCAAAATAATTTTTCTCTCTAATAGCTTCATTATCTAAAAGAACATTTTCATATGTTACTTTTGTAAGAAATTTCATTATAGCTAAATCTCTTTCTGTATAATTCTCATCCAAAGCACAACACATACAAAATACTCGATAATTATCTTGGGCTCTTATTGGAACAAAAATCATATCTAAATCGTTTTCATTTTCCATAAATTTATATATAGTTCCGTTTTCTAATTTATATAAATCATCACTTTTTTTCTGTATTTTTTTTATTACTGCATCTTGATCAACATTGGAATAATTTATTTTTCCATCAATTAGAATTTTTTTGTATTCAGTCATAGTAATAATAGCAAAAAAATCAATTTTTAACATCTTATCTATCTTCAAGTCTGCTAATTTTTTCAATGTATTCTCTACAATACAACTAACATCTGAATAAAACATTTTCTACCTCCAAAACATCATTTTTAAAATTAAATAGTTTTATTATCTATAGATAACACTAAATAATTTATTAAAGCTCCTTAAGTTTTCTTTGTTATTTTGTGTTGAATCTAAATATTCCTAGGAAAAATGTGACAAGGATAAATCCCCTTAATTCCTTGAAATATCAAGTGATTTTTAAATTTAGAATAACATTTATTGATGAGCCTTGTCAACTCAAACCAAGAGAAAGATATAACTTAGATTTAGAATAATAATTTTTATATTTGAAAAAAAGAAAGAAACATACTAGGGAAAACTTAATACTATTTTAAACTGTATTTATTCTTTGTTTTTGACTATCCTTTTGATAAATTTTTCAATCCTTACTGCTAGTTGATCTTCACTTGTCATTAACTCTTGACGCTCCAACGTAAGCATTGGTATATTAGTCTTCTCCATCAAATCATTAAGGTATATACCTTCACCACCCCAACACTCACAATTCTGTAATTTCTCATAAATAATTCCATCAACATTATAATCTTTTACCATATTTGTAATTGTCTCTTGTAACTGATTATGGAAATCTAATCTCAGAGGACACAAAGGTCTGCTAAGATATGACTTAGCAATAGATCCAAGTACATCATTATTATCCAGTTCTACTGGCTCCCAAAGGTATCTACTTCCGAAGCACAGAGCATCGGCTACAATTAATCCTCCCTTATCTTCAATTGCCTTCATATAGTAAGGATTATCTAGTGCACTACCAATTATCATTAGGCGTGCAGTATTATTAGTGATTGGAGTTCTATTCTTAACATCTTCTAAAAAACCCTTCAAAAGTACATTAAACTCTTCTTTTGGCATTGAAGCAGCTGCTAGAGTTATTTTAAAGGTATCTGTACCACTAATAACCGGATTTTTTGCCATACGAAGCTCGTATAGTTCTCTAATTAGTCTACGAGTTTCGTTGTACAAATCAACAGATGCCTTTAATTTTTTGTCAGTAATTTTTACACCAGCAAATTTTTCTATGCCTTCTTTAATATCATTAAGTTCCCCTTTGTAGAAGTTGATGGTAAGATCTTTAACCATACGCGGAGCTGATATTTTGTGCATATAGTGTTTGTCCTTGTTAATGTCAATGTGTTCCCAACTGTCATAAATATGCCCTGCCATCAAGCAACCATCAGATACAATTAATCCATCCAAATTGTAAGTTCCGTTCATCAAATACTGTAAACATGAACTTGCAAAACTACAACTCAAGCTTGACATCCAAGTTTCAGCCTCACTATTATCTTTACAACCAGTAGCTCTTACTCGAAGAGGTAGCATCTCCGCTGCATGAATAATTTCTTCAGGCACATGACAACAAATTGTTCCTATAGTCTTTTTATTCTTACTCTTCCAGGCTTTCACAGAGCTATTAGAAATACTTGTATCAAATATCTTTTCATAATTCATGATTTCACTCCCTTTATCTTTGTCTTTTCATTGAAACAATATTCGTGTAAAAACACTGAAGCCTTAGATATATCATTTAATATTAGATATACCTAAGGCTCCTAGTCAGTAAATTCCCTTAAAAATCAGGAATTATTTTCTTTAGAATTTCCCGCACTGCCATTGGGCAAGCAGAATCAATTGGTAATTCTAACAAAGACTTACCATCACGGTCAAAAGAGTTAACTAGTTCATCCTCTGGTAAACGACCAAAGACTTCCAAACCACTCTTTTTTATTAGTTCTTCTGCTGAATCGTCATCTCGAACACGGTTAAGAACCAATCCAGCTTGCTTAACCTTAATACCATCCTCTCCACCTTGAGCTACCTTCATAATACCACTAGCAGTCTCCAAGCTTCTAGCAGACATATCAGCTACGACTATTAATACATCAATACTCTTAAGCACTCTACGATTAAGCTGCTCAGGACCTGCTTCACCATCTATAATAGTCACTTCATACTCACCAAGAAGAGCATCAATACCATAACGTAAAAGCTCATTCACTGCACAGAAGCATCCAGGTTCCTCGGGACGGCCCATAGTAAGCAAGTCAAAACCATCTCCCTTAGACAAGATACTGCGCATTAATTCCTTAGTAGGAGCATTATCTAACTCATTTCTCAACTGATCCTTACCAATTAATCCTTTACGAAGTTGACTAACAGTTTCGTCCACTTTCATTCCTAAAGTATATGGTAAACTCATAGCAGAATCAGCATCAATAGCAAGTACCTTGTTTTTATAACGCTCAGATAGCATTCTTATTAAAAGGGTTGCTAATACAGTTTTCCCTGTACCACCTTTACCTGTAATTGCAATAGATTTTATCTTATTCATTTTAATTTCCTCCTTTTCTGCAGGAATTTCCTACTTTAATTTACGCTTTATCTTTCGTAATTCGTTCAGCTCCCACGACACTCTCCATATACTCAGCTATAGATGCTTTAACTTCGTCTGCACTCTTATAACGCATATCAATGGAATCTAATTCCAGCATTAGTGTTGGAATATCAAATTTATCCTGAACCATATCTGTAACCATCTTTGCTGCAGCAAAAGTGTGCTTGCAACCCACATGTCCAATAAACATAGATACACCAACCTCATAGTCTTCCATAATGTTTTCTACAATATTAACAAAGTGTTCAGCAGGTCCCGAAGCACCATGAATCATTGGACTGCTCATAGCTTTTTTAGCCATTACTACTAAAGCTTCTTCTTTATCATTAATATCGTCAAATAGAATACCATTTTGATAACCAAAACCATCCATAACTACAATAGCACCAAATTCTTTCTCCAACCATCCTAGGAGACCAGCGTTAGCCCATACAATATTTTGTAACCATGATACTCGATATTTTTCTTCTTTTAACTGACCTATGCCCTTATCTGCTCTAGCCTTACCAACCTCATATTGTTTTTCCATGAATTTCAGCATATCAGGATGACCAGACATACCTAACATCATTTCATTCAGAACCAATAGATGACCTGGTAACGGACAAGGCTTTAACTTTCTCAAATCAGCAATTTTATTCATTAAGTCGTTGGATTTATTGGAAATTTCTGCAACTTCAGCAAACTTATCCCAATCCATTTTATTCCCAGTCAATTCTTCCATAAACTTTATAAAATCTTTATACTGCTCAGCTAGATACTCATATCCACGTCTATCTCTTCTAAAGGGAATATCTAATCTTATAGATGGAACATCAAGAATCCTATCAATTGCAGGATGACATTCACGAGCAGAATCACATGGTACTGTACAGTATACAAAAGCATCTGGATCAACACCAAAATCACCACGAAGTGCAACTCCCAACTCTACTTTATCCAAAGCACAGGAAGTTGGAGGAACATGTTTCTCTGCCTCATCAACATAAATAGCTGTAGTATCAGTATCACTAGCAATACGAGTAGGTATCATATCTAAAAAGAAAGGTACCGCATCGAAAGCATAAATCAATTCCACAGGAGCTGGTCCACCGAAGAAAACAACTTTTTTACCATTTTTATGGGCATCACGAATATCGTTCCAATATGCTTTTTGAACCTCAAACATCCAAAGATCCTTAGGTCTTTTTTTTGATATATGATTAATAATACTATCAACTTGATCACAAGTTTTAGAAATTATATTTACACTCATTTTTTAGTACTCCTCCTCTATCATTTCAATAAATGCCTCAGTACGAACTTCTAATTGACCTACATTTGACATTAATTCTTCACGGTCTAATGTAAGCATAGGTATATTAGCCTTCTTCATTAAATCATTGAGGTAAAAACCTTCTCCACCCCAACACTCACAATTCTGTAGCTTCTCATAGATAATTCCCTCAACTTTATACTCCTCAACCATATTCTGAATTACCTCATGTAACTCATCGTGAAGATCTATCATCCTAGGGCATACAGGTCTTGTAAGATAAGACTTAGCTATAGAACCAAGCACATCATTATTGTCTAGTTCCACCGGCTCCCAAAGGTATCTACTTCCAAAGCACAGAGCATCGGCTACTATTAATCCTCCCTTATCTTCAATTACCTTCATATACTCAGGATTATCTAATGCACTACCAATAACCATCAGACGTGTACGATTAGTAGTAATCGGAGTTCTATTCTTAGCATCTTCTAGAAAATCCTTCAAAAGTACATTAAACTCTTCTTTTGGCATTGAAGCGGCTGCTAGAGTTATTTTAAGGGTATCTGTACCACTAATAACTGGATTTTTTGCCATACGAAGCTCATATAGTTCTCTAATTAGTCTTCTAGTTTCATTATACAAGTCAACAGATGCCTTTAATTTTTCGTCAGTAATTTTTACACCAGCAAATTTCTCAATGCCTTCCTTTATATCCTTAAGCTCATTTTTATAGTAATCTAAACTAAGATCGTTTACTAATCTTGGAGCCGCTGAAATATGTATATAATGATCTTTCTTATCGGGGTCAATATAATTCCAATTATCATAAATACGTGTAGCCATCATACAACCATCAGTTGCAATCAAACCGTCCAAATCATAAGTTTCATCTATCAAATACTGAAGACATGAACTGGCAAAGCTACAACTTAAGCTAGACATCCAAGTTTCAGCCTCACTATTGTCTTCACAACCAGTAGCTCTTACACGAATAGGTAGCATCCCTGCTGCATGAATAATTTCTTCAGGCACATGACAGCAAATAGTACCTATTACCTTTTTTCCCTGAGCCTTCCACTCTTTTATAGACTCATTGGATATACTTGTGTCAAATAATTTTTCAAATTTCATAGTTTCACTCCTCCTTAAATCAAATAGTAATTTTAATACTTTCGATTTATTTTTTATTATTTTAACAGATTATTTCAATTATAAATTTAAAATTTATATAAAACATCTATTATTAACCTCACCTAATAATTCAACTAATTGGACTTGAAATCATACTTTCCAAATAGATACTTAGGCACTTTTCTTTTTTAGTAATTCCTTCGCAATTATAGCTGCACCTAAGGCACCTGCAATCTGAGTATCCAACTTAGGCTTAATAGCCTTAACACCCAAAATACGTTCGATTCTACGGGTTACACCGACATTTTTAACAATACCTCCAGTTATAGCAAGATCTTTTTCCATGCCATTTCTTTCCAAAAGCCTAGCTACCCTTATTGCCATTGCATGGCAGTAAGCAGCTAATACCCTTTGCTTTGTCCAACCAGCTCTCATAAGATTTGTTGCCTCTGTTTTAGCAAAGATAACACATGTACTTGAAACTGGCGGTGGTTCCTCCTCTATATCAAAAGACATTTCACCAATATTCTCAACTTTTACACCTAATAAGTCAGCTATGACTTCCATTCCTCGACCAGTTCCAGCAGCGCACTTATCGTTCATCATAAAGGATTTTACCTTCCCTCTTTCATCGCAATGAATTGCCTTGCAGTCTTGACCTCCCATGTCCAAGACAGTACGAACGCTTGGTCCATATATAGCATTTGCTCCACGTGCATGACAAGTGATTTCAGTTATATTTTTATTAGAAAACGGTACATTAACACGACCATAACCAGTCCCAATAGTATAATCCAAATCATCAATAGTAAGATTTGTACCTTCCATTGCCCACTTTATTGCATCTATTGCTGAGTTAGGACTATTAGAACCTGTACGCATACTAGAATAAGCATAAAGTTCCCCATCAGCTAAAATTACAGCCTGAGTACTAGTAGAACCAATATCTATCCCCGCAGTAATAAGTCTACCGTGCCAATTTTGAATTTCAGGATTTTTCCAATTTGATTCTTTCCATCTCCAATATTCAACTTCCTTCATTATTTGTTTTCCTCCCTTTTACTTTAGCTATCAGTAGCATACAGAGCTGCGCCAATAGCGCTTATGTAGTCAGTATCTTCTGATACAAAAACATCCTGTGAAATCAATTTTTCCATACATTTAACCAAACCTTTATTATGACCTGGTCCACCAATCATTGTCACATTGTCTGTAAGACCTGTACGACGGATTAGAGAATTTACACGATTGCAAATCCCAACAAGTATTCCGTGAGCAATATCTTCCCTACTCTCTTGCTGATGAATAAGAGAAATAACCTCAGATTCCGCAAAAACTACACACTGAGCATTGGTTACGATTTCCTTTTTGTGTCTTAAAGAATAATCACCTATCTCTTCAGTTTTTATTTGTAAAGCTCTAGCCATAGCCTCTATAAAAGTACCAGAACCAGAAGCACATTTATCATTTGTTTCATATTTTTTTACTTTGCCGTCCTCTGTAAGCCTTATTACACGGGTGCTTTCGGCACCCATATCTATGACTAGATTGGCGTTCTGATTCACAAAGCGTGAACCCATTGCTGCAGAATTCACTTGATTTACAACTGTATTAGCCATTTTAATTATGTTGCGTCCTGTTCCTGTAGCAACAATTATATCCACTTCATCTGAATCAATTCCTGCATCAGTTAAAAGGGACTTATATACTCTATCAGATGCTTTATGAGCATCAAATTTCGTAGCAACCTTTGCCTTAGCAAGAAGCTTATCTCCACTCAGCAAAACACCTTTTGTATTTTGACTACCCGAATCAATTCCTATTTTAATCTTTTGCATTTTTCTAAACACCTCCTTGATTAGCTTTAGTTTAAGATTTGTATATATTTTTTTATATTATTCTTTTAAAATCAACACCTTTAGTTTCACTAGTTTATATGTGCAAATCTTATGCCAAATATAGGTCATTGTTAAAGCAACCTTGAATATTTAGTATGTGAAATTTTAAACTATTGGATTTATCTTAACATAAAGCCTATAAAATAAAAATTATTAATTATCTAATATTGACTAATTACTTTTAAGTTTTAAACTTTTTAAAATTCTTTGTGTAATATTTGTACAAGGTGTGCAAGTATTACACTGATAAAATTGATTGTAAAATTTCAGATTGTTTTAAAACATCAGATATATCATCAGACCTATCCAATGCTTCCGTAAATGCAGGTATGATTTTATACAAATCACCTACAAGTCCAAAATCAGCAATTTTAAAGATTGGAGCGTCTGGATTTTTATTAATAGCTATAATTAAATCTGAATTTTGCATACCTGCCAAGTGTTGAATTGCTCCTGAAATACCACAAGCTATATATAATTTTGGCTTAACAGTTGTACCCGTTTGCCCTACTTGATGAGAATGATCAATCCATTCATTATCAACAGCTGCACGTGATGCTCCAACCACTCCATTTAATTTATAAGATAGTTTTTCTAAAAGTTCAAATCCCTCTGGTCTTCCTAATCCACGTCCACCAGCTACAATAACTTCAGCATCTGTTAGAGAAACCATTTCTTTCTTGCTTTTTACTATCTCCACAACTTCCGTTCTTAGATCTTCCTTCTTTAATTTAACTTCCAACTCAATTATTTCACCTTTTCTTGAATCATCTTTAACAGCTTTATCCATAACACCTGGTCTTACTGTAGACATTTGTGGCCTATGATTTGGACATACTATTGTTGCCATAATATTTCCACCAAAAGCTGGACGTGTTTGCATAATTTTTTTATCTTCTAAATCTATTTCGAGTTTAGTACAATCTGCAGTTAATCCTGTATCTACTCTTGCAGCTACCCTAGGAGCTAAATCTCTACCAATGTGTGTAGCCCCCATAATAATAATTTCCGGTTTAATTTCATTGATTTTCTCACTGATTACTTTTGTATATGCATCTGTTGTAAAGTTTTCTAATAATTTATGTTGTGCCAAATATACTTTATCTGCACCATATGAAACCAACTCTTTAGCTAAGCCTTTAATATCGTTTCCAAGAACTATTGCACAAAGTTCAGTTCCTATTTCATCGGCTAATTTTCTACCTTCTCCTAGAAGTTCTAAAGATACAGGCATAATTTGCCCTTCCCTTTGTTCTACAAATACCCATACGTTTTTGTACAAAGATAAATCTTTCTCAGGAGCATCTATCTCTTCTTTGATTATAGCTTCAAACTTACATGATTCTATACAAGCTCCACAAGCAGTACATTTTTCGTTTATCACAGCTACGTTATTAATCATATCGATTGCTTCAAATGGACATGACTTTAAACACAGCTTACATCCTTTACATTTGTCTTGTAATACTACAATAGCCATTTTTAACCTCCATTTCTTATACTATATAACATTCTTTTTACTTAAATTCACTACAAGTTTTTCAACCATTTCTTCTACTGTTCCTTTAATTATTATTCCTTTTCCCTTTGGCTCTGGAGTAAACGAACGTAATACATTTGTTGGTGATGCATCTAATCCTACTTGATGCTTTTCAATATCTAAGTCACTTAATGTCCATGTAGTAATACTTTTTTTATAGGCATTGAATATCCCTTTCATGGATATATACCTTGGTTCATTTAATTCTTTAATTGCAGTTAAAAGTACTGGTTTTTTTACTTTTATTACTTCATGACCGTCTTCTAATTGCCTTTGCACTATGATTTCATCTCCATCAATTTTAAAATTCTGTACATAGCTAACTTGAGGAATTCCAATTCTTTCTGCAATCTGTGGTCCTACTTGAGCAGTATCACCATCTATAGCTTGTCTTCCAGCAAAAACAATGTCGTATTCTCCAATTTTTCTGATTGCTGCTGCTATGGTATTGGAAGTCGCCCAAGTATCAGCACCAGCAAAGGCTCTATCACTTAGTAGAATTACGTCATCTGCTCCCATAGCTAAACATTCCCTTAGTATTTCTTCAGCTTGAGGTGGTCCCATTGTTAATACCGTTACTTTAACATCTGTATATTTATCTTTTAATGCTAATGCTTCTTCCAAAGCGTTTGCATCATCTGGATTTAATATGCTTGGAATACCATCGCGAATAAGCGTTCCCTTGACTGGATCTATTTTAACTTCGTTTGTATCAGGAACTTGTTTTACACAAACAATAATCTTCATGTTTTTCCTCCTTGATCTTATTAATTAGAATATATCTATAAACTTATTTACTTAAGAACATTTTGAGCGATAACCATTTTTTGAACCTGAGAAGTTCCCTCGTATATTTCAGTTATTTTTGCATCTCTCATCATTCTTTCAACTGGATAATCTTTTGTATATCCATATCCTCCGTGTAACTGTACAGCCTTTGTAGTAACATCCATAGCCACTTCTGCTGCATATAGTTTTGCCATAGCGGATTCTTTTCCTGCAGGCAAATTCAAATCTTTTTGCGATGCTGTATTATAGACAAGTAACCTTGCTGCATTTATTTTAGTTTCCATATCTGCTATCATCCACTGAATTCCTTGGAATTTTTCTAATGTTCTTCCAAATTGTTGTCTTTCTTTAAGATACTTTACTGTTTCATCCATTGCACCTTGTGCAATTCCTAAAGCTTGAGCTGCAATTCCAAGTCTTCCACCGTCAAGTGTTGCCATAGCTATTTTAAATCCTTGTCCTTCTTTACCAATAAGATTTTCCTTAGGTACCTTAACATTTTCAAATATTAGTTCCGACGTAACAGTTCCTTTTATTCCCATCTTTTCTTCATTTTTTCCTACTGAAAACCCTTGGGATTTTGTATCAACTATAAAGGCACTTATTCCTCTTAGACCCTTCGATTTATCTGTCATGGCAAAAACTATTGCTATATCTGCTATTGCTCCTAGAGTAATAAAGCACTTAGTTCCATTTAAAACATAATGTTCGTCTTCTAAAACTGCTGTAGTTTGTTGAGCAGCAGCATCTGAGCCTGCACCAGGTTCAGTTAATGCAAAGCACCCTATTTTTTCACCTTTAGCCATGGGAACCGCATATTTTTGCTTCTGTTCTTCTGTACCGAATTTCAATATTGGCCAGCAGAATAATGATGATGTACCAGATACATAAAGTGCAGTTGAAGCACATTTTTTCGACAATTCTTCCACAGTTATTACATATGACATATAGTCTCCACCTGCTCCACCATATTCACTAGGAATACATACAGATAAATAATTATATCTAGCTAATTTATCAAATAATTCTTCTGGAATTTTGCCAGTTTTATCAATATCTCCTGCTATGGGAGATAGTTCTTTTTCAGCAAATTCTCTTACTGCCTTTCTTGCTAATTCTTGTTCCTTTGTAAACTTCATCGAAAACCTCCATAATAATTTAATTCTATCTAATATTGTTTTTACAAGACATACTTACTCACAAATTTTATGTCATAATTGAAATTAAATATAAATTGACAAAAATACTGACAATAATATAGATGAAAATTTCTAAAATAAATCTATTATACTTTCCCAAACAAACTAAAAATAACTCCTCTTTGAATTTTTCCAGTACTATTTTTAGGAATCTCGTCGACAAAATGTATATGTTTTGGAATTTTAATACTACTTAATTTATTACTCAAAAACTCCTTTAACTCTTTTACTTCAATTGTTTTATCTTGTTTTAAAGTAATAACAGCCTTACCTACTTCTCCCCATTTTTTATCAGGTACACCCATAACACATACTTCATGGATTGCTGGATGCTTATATATTTCGGCTTCTATTTCTGGTGGGAATACATTTTCACCTCCGCTAATAAACATATTCTTCTTTCTTCCAACTATATAATAAAATCCATCTTCATCCTTTTTAGCTATATCGCCAGTATATACCCATCCGTCTTTCAACGTCTTGCTAGTCTCTTTACTATTATTCCAATATCCAGAAAATACCCCTGGGCCAGTCCAAATAAGTTCACCGCATTCATCCACTCCAACTTCCTTACCTTCGCCATCTACAATTTTAACTTTTGTAAAATAAAATGGTTTTCCTACAGATTTACATCTTTTCTTTACTTCTTCCATTTCCATGTCATCGGCTTGAATAGTTAAATTGCAAGGACCTGATTCTGTCATTCCATAGGCAAGTATAAATTTAACTCCTTTTTCCCAAAATTTTTCCATAATATCAACTGGAGTTGGTGCAGCTGCACTTATTATCCATCTTAAAGAAGAAAAATCCGTTTTTTCAAATTCTGGTTGATTTAACATCATCCTAAATATCGTTGAAACACCTAATAATGTAGTTGGTTTTTCTTCATTAATTATTTTAAATGTTAATTTAGGATCACATTTTTTGCTTATGATTACTCGACCACCTACATGAAGATGAGGCAAATTTAAAACACTCCATCCAGCAGTATGGAACATTGGTGTTAAAACAAATGTACTATCTGAGCTAGATATATTAAAAGTCAAAATTGCACTCATAGAGTTGCACAGCAATGATCTATGAGAAATTTTTGCTCCTTTAGGTGTTCCTGTAGTACCACCTGTATGAATAATCATATGAATATCTTCCAAATCAAGATTTTTCAATTCTCTATAATCATCGTTTCCATAGTTCATAATTTCTTCATAATATATATCTTGTATTTCTTTATTTGTATTTTCTAATACAATATAATCACAAATTTTAGTTTCCGATTTAATTTTTTCAACTTTTTCTTTAATTATTCCTTCATAAAACAATACTTTTGGTTCTTCATTATTAATCATTTCTATTAATTCATTATTTGACAATAGGTGATTATATGTAACAAGAATCGTACCAGTCTTTGCAGTAGCATAATATGCATCAATTAGTTCTATACAATTACGTGTGCAAAAAGCTACTCTATCACCTTTTTTAACATTTAATTTTTCAACTAAATAATTTGCCAATAAGTTGGCTCTGTTTTCTATATCATTATATGTATAACGAATTTTGCTATCATAATCATATACAGCTTCTCGTTCACCAGAAATACGCGACCTAAAAAAAGAATAATTTCCTGAAAATGAATTGTTGTTAATCATCATATCTCCTCCTATTTTAAATATATACTAATCTAATAATGTGTCGGCTCTACACCTAAGCTTTATCTCTTAGGTGTAAAGTTGGCCCCATGTATATAAATATAATAGGACAATGACACACATTGAATTTTAAGCTGCTTCCTTTTCTTCATTAATTAAATACTTGTTCATCATTTTTACAACACCATATATTCCACCAATACACAATGCTCCACCTATGAAGTGTGTTGTTAACCATACAAAAAATTGTTCTTGTACCTCTCCAATGTTTATTAATGCTAAAAGAGAATAAGCAAAGGTTACGGGATTAAATAAATAATGAGCTACTGGACCTAGTCCAAGAATTATTAAAAGAGTTATTGCTATTAGAGCATAAAATGCATATTCAGGTCCCATAACTGGTGTTAATGTGCCTAGTATTGTTGGAAATGTATAGCCTAAAACTAATCCCATTGCACCTCCTCCAAAAATCGATTTCAAGTTGCTAATATCAAAATGAGAATTGAAAAAGAAAATAACAACAAGATATGCTGGCCAAGTAGCATGTATCTGTAACTTATGGAAAATCACAGTACATATTACAAGCCATGTTACAAATGATATAGTTCTTATTAAATGTTCTTTCATAATATGTTCCTCCTTATATTTTTTTATTAAGATTTATTATAATAAATCTCAATTAATGAATTAGATTCCGTGCATATTGATTAAAGTTACAGCTCAATTGCTATATCATTAATCTATTTTACCAGTTCAAATATTGATGCTGCACCCATACCTCCACCAATACACATACTTACCATACCGTACTTATTATTTTTTCTTCTCATTTCTGAAATAAGTTTGATTGTAAGGTACGCACCTGTACATCCAAGAGGATGTCCTGTAGCTATTGCGCCACCATTTACATTTACTTTTTCTTTATCTAAGCCAAGTTCATTTATACAAGCTATGGATTGAGATGCAAATGCTTCATTAAGTTCTATTAAATCCATATCCTTCTTTTCAAGCCCTGCGATTTTTAATGCTTTTGGTATAGCTTTCATAGGTCCTACCCCCATAATTTCCGGAGGTACACCTACTGCCGTAAAAGTTTTAAATATAGCTATAGGTTTCATGTTAAGTTCTTCTGCTTTTTCCCTAGACATTATAAGAAGGAAAGCTGCACCATCACTCATCTGTGAAGAATTCGCCGCTGTAACACTTCCACCTTTTTTAAATACTGGCCTCAATTTAGCAAAGGACTCTAAATTAGCTCCTTTTCTTACTCCTTCATCCATTTTAAAGGTGAATTTCTCTATATTAGTTTTTCCATTTTTATCTACATAAGGTCTTACCGCTTCTATAGGAATTATTTCTTCATTAAATTTACCTTCTTTAATAGCATTTTCAGCCTTTTCATGACTCAATACTGAAAATTCATCTTGCATTTCTCTTGTTATTCCATATTTTTCTGCTACATTTTCAGCAGTCTGTCCCATTGACATATAAACTTCTGAATTTTCTTCTATTAAGTCAGCATCTGGATATTTCATATTTCCTTCAATAGGCACTGTACTCATACACTCAATTCCACCAGCAAGTATACAATCAGCTTGACCAACCATTATGCTATTTGCCGCAATAGATATTGTTTGCGATCCTGATGCACAAAACCTATTTACAGTTTGAGCAGGTACACTTTCTGGAAGCCCAGCTTTCAGTCCAACAACTCTTCCCATATTAAATCCTTGTTCTGCTTCTTGAAAAGCACAACCTACTATAAAATCATCTATAAGTTCTAAATCAAAATCTGGTATTTTATTAAATATACCTTTAACTACTTGACTTCCAATTTCCTCTGGTCTAGTATGTTTTAAACTTCCCCTTGGAGCTTTACCTATTGGAGAACGTCCCATTGCAACTATTACTGCTTCTCTCATTTATAACACCTCCATTAATTTCTTAAGCGTCTTCCCGTAGTTATCATTTTCTTTATTCTATCTTGGGTTTTAGTTTCTCCGCAAAGGCTTAAGAATGTTTCTTTCTCAAGCTCTAGTATGTTTGATTCTGAAAGCATAGAGCCAGCCAAAACATCTCCTCCAGTTAATATTGATGCTACCTTATCTGCTAAAAATGCATCATATTCTGAAATAAAGTTTCCATTCTTCATGAATAATATAGCGTCTTTTATAAAACCTCTTCCAGTTTTTCCTGTTACTTTTATATCCCTTTTAACCTTTGGTCTAAATCCATTATCATAAAGTTCTACAGTAGTTCTTTTTGCCTCATCAATTTGATAGTCTGAATTCATAACAATTCTATCTGAGTCTCTCATATATCCTTTTTTAATGGCATCATGTGCACTGCTTGAAACCTTGCCCATAGCTATATTATTCCAAGCTTTTTTCATATGATTTAATAACTCTGACATAGGTGCTTTCCCTAAAGATTCTGATGAACGATATAAGAGTTCTTTAACCCCTCCACCAGCTGGCACAAGTCCTACACCTAATTCAACAAGACCCATATACGTTTCCGCATAAGCTACTTGCATATAACCGTGCATAGCCATTTCTGACCCTCCACCTAATGTCATACCATAGGGACCTGTAACTACAGGTTTTTTACAATATTTCATAGCCATATTTGCATCCTGAAATTCTTTTACCATTATTTCTAGTTCATCCCAAGCCTTTGCCTTAGCTAATTCATTAACCTTTACTAAATTTGCCCCTGATGAAAAATTCTTAGCTTGGTTTGAAACTACTAAGCCTTTATAGTCACCATCTTCAACTTCTTTTACAGATTTATTTATCATATCTATTACATCACTAGTAACTGTATTTCCTTTAGTTTTAAATTCAAGACATGCTACACCATCTCCTATATATTTAAGAGCAGCTCCTTTGTTCTCTTTTATTGCATTATACTTAGGTGATGAGAGTAGTATATAAGGAGAATCTATAGAATTAGTTTCATAAAATTTAATCTTACCTTTTTTTAATCTTTCTTCTATCCACTCGGGAATTTTTTCTCCTTCTTCTTTCATCCTTTTTACTGATTTTTCAAATCCAATTTCATCCCAGATTGCAAAGGGACCTTTAACCCAGTTATAACCCCACATCATAGCTTTATCGATATCTCTATAGTCATCAGCTATCATTGGTATATTATTAGCACTATAAAGCAAGGTTCTCTTTATTACTTCCCAAGCAAATTTATTTTCTTCGGAATCACCATATACTAGTGTTTTTATAGGATTCGATGTTTTTTTTGCTTTTTCTACCGCTTTAACCTTTACCTTTGGTAGTTCAACATACTCCTGATTTTTATTATCCCACATAAGGGTTTGCTTACCTTTACTGTTCTTAATTTTCTTATAAAAGCCTTGTCTTGTTTTATCCCCTAATTGTCCATTGTCTATTAATTTTTGTACATATCCAGGTGATGTTAAGGCATCTTTTTCATCTTTATCATTAATATTGTCAATGATGTTATTAGGAACATAAACGAATAAATCTATCCCTACCATGTCTATAGTACGAAATGTAGCACTCTTAGGTCTTCCTATAATTGAACCAGTAAGCTGATCTGCTTTAGCCAAATTATATCCATATTTTTCTGTGAGCTTTACAGCTGTAACCAGTGCATGTGATCCAATACGATTAGCAACAAATCCCGGAGTATCTTTGGCCATTACAACACCTTTACCTAGCCTCTTGGTTCCAAATTCTTTCATAAACTCTACTAACTCTGGATTGGTGTCATTACCCGAAATCAACTCAAATAATTTCATATACCTAGGTGGGTTAAAGAAATGCGTTCCCATAAAATGCTGTCTGAACTCTAAAGGCATGTTTTCTACTATTTCATTAATTGATATACCTGAAGTATTAGATGTAACAATAGCGCCTTCTTTACTGTATTTACTTATTTCTTTGATAAAGTTCTTTTTAATTTCTAAATTTTCAACAATAACCTCAATAATCCAGTCACAATCTTTTAACATGTCCATATTGTCAGTGAAATTACCAACTTTTATCATGTTTCCCATATCTTTATCATATATTGCTCTGGATTTTGGATTTGTAACTCTGTCTTTACCTGCTTGCGCAATACGATTTCTAACCTTAGAACTTTCCAATGTCAAACCTTTAGCTTTTTCTTCTGCAGTTAATTCTTTTGGCAAAACATCTAATAGACAAACAGGTATTCCAGCTCCTGCTATATGAGCGGCAATTCCTGATCCCATAACTCCTGAACCAAGAACTGCTACTCTATTTATATCAAAATTCATTACTCTCCCTCTCTTTCTAATGCATACATATATAGTTGCCTAATTTACTTACTATTCTGGAATTATTCCATATTCAATAGCTTGATTAGTCAACTCTTCCCTGAAGTCAGGATGAGCTATATTTATTAAGGCTTCTGCTCTTTCTGCGAAAGTTTTGCAATATACATCAGCTATTCCATATTCAGTAACTATATACTGTGCATCTGCTCTTGGTACTGTAACCGCTGTTCCCGGTGGCAATGAAATCATTATTCTAGATTTTTTTCCTTCTTTTGTATTAAATGTTGAAGGCAAACAAATAAATGATTTTCCACCTTTAGACATTACTCCTCCTCTAACAAAGTCTAGTTGTCCACCTGTAGAGCTAAATTGGTCATATCCAATTGCTTCAGATGCAATTTGACCAGTTAAATCTGTCATTAAAGCATTATTAATCGAAATTAAATTATCATTTTTAGAAATTTCTATAGGATCATTTATTTCATTAAATGGTCTTATTTCTATCGATTTATTTTTATCCATAAATTCATATAATTCTTTATTTCCCAAACCAAAACTAATTACCATCTTGCCTGGTTTATAGTTCTTTTTACTATTGTTAATTACTCCTATTTTAGCTAAATGAGCCATTGACTCTGTAAGCATCTCACTATGAACACCTAAGTCTTTCTTTTCTTCTAATCCATAACCAACAGCATTTGCAGTTCCACCAATACCTAATTGAATCGTTGCACCATCTGGTATTTCAGGTAGTATATGACCAGCAATTGCCTTGTCTATATCTGACTGAGGCGCTTGAGGTAACTCTGGTACTGTATGGTGATTTTCATAAATACAATCCACTTCACTAATATGTACTTTATTACGTACTCCAGGAATGTATGGACAATTCTTGTTAACTTGTACTATAATTCTATCTGCCGTTTTAGCTGCTTCATCACAAGTAACTACTCCTGCTGGTCCCCAACACATATATCCATCTTCATCTGGCTCAGAAACTTCACAAAGAACTACAGTAGGTGCTATCTTTTGTATATATTTATATAATTGTGAAAGATGTATTGAAGCAGGCTTTATATTTCCCTGTTTTTTAAATTTTCTTGTAACTCCTGACATGTACCATGTTTTTACATCAATATGACCTTTAAATTCACCCTTAAAGCATTCAAATGGATGGAACGCAAGGCTATCATGCCATTCTACATTTTCAAGTTCTTTGTATCTTTTACATATAGTGTTAACAATATCTGCAGGTGCACTAGCAGCTGATGCTATCCATACTCTGTCCCCTGATTTAATTTTTGCTGCAGCTTCATCAAGTGATACCAGTTTATTTTCATATATTTTTTTCAAATCCATAATTTTACCTCTCCTTTTAATTATTTACCCTTAAAATTAGGCTTTCTCTTTTCAACAAATGATCTAATACCTTCTTTAAAATCTTCTGTATCTGTACATTGGATTTGATATTCTGTTTCATTATCAAGAATATTTTCAAACCCATTAAATGCAGATCTATTTACGAGAGCTTTCATTTTACCAAGTGCTACACTAGGTAAAGTTGATAATTTATTAGCAAATTTATTAGTAGTTTCTTCTAATTTTTCTAAAGGCACTACTTTATAAGCTAATCCTAGTCTCAATGCTTCTTCAGCTCCTACTGGTCTTCCCGTCATTATTAATTCTGTAGCTTTACTAGCTCCTAACATTCGAGTAAGTAGGAAGGTTCCTCCCATATCTGGTACAAGTCCAATATTTACAAAAGCTTGTATGAATTTTGAATCTTCTGCAACAATTCGAAAATCACAAAGCAAAGCAAAGTTAAATCCTGCACCTGCTACCGGTCCATGTATAGAAGCAATGATTGGTTTCCTAAGATTCCTTATTTTAAGAGCAACCACACCAGCTTTTCTTACACCTGCACCAAGTCTTTGCTCCCCACTTTCCAAGCCCTTGTACATCATTCCTATGTCTCCACCTGCACTAAAGCTTTTACCTTCACCAGAAACAACTACTACTTTTATGTTTTCGTCATCTTCACATATGTTTAATGCAGTTGTTACATCATCTAGCATCGGTTCATCTAGTGCATTCAAGTTTTTAGGACTATTCAGAACTATTGAAGCAATTCCATCTGAAACAGAAAATTTAATTTTTTTAAAGTCCATATAATCTCTCCTTTCATTTTTTATTATAATTCTTATATATTATTATGATGCAATAATAATGCCAACTTGCAATTAGCTTAAACTACCACATATCTTATATTGTTTAGTACAAAAATTGCACTGAATGTGAAATTTATGTACTAAATAGTTAAAATTTTAACATAAAAAACCAAAGTCTTAAATAAGTTACATAAAAAAAGACATATTTCCAAATGATTTTTCACTAATGAAAAACCTGTATTTATCTATGGAAAATACATCTTCATAATTCAGCAGTAGAATATAAAATTTTTCATACTACCCTTTTCAATTTTAAATTACAAAACTTCACTGATAAATATTCTAACAATACCCTCATCAAATTGAGTGCCAGAATATTTTTTTAACTCATTTATCGCTTCTTCTTTAGTTTTCTTTTCTTGGTAAGAACGATTAGCTGTCATCGCTTCATAGGCATCGGCTACTGCAATTATTTTAGATAATAAAGGAATTTCATCTTCTTTTAATCCTTCTGGATATCCTGAACCATCCAATTTTTCATGATGATATAATACTGCATTAGCTACGTGTGTATATTCATCTACACTTTTTAGAAGTTGGTAACTTGTATAAGGATGCTTTTTTACTTCTTCCCATTCTTTTTTAGTCAATTTATCCTTCTTATTTAATATTTCTGGTGAAACTATAATTTTACCTATATCATGAAGTGCACCAGCTATTTTTGCTTCTTCTACTTCTTTATTACTTAAATTCATAGCTCTAGCTATACTTAAGCAATATTGGGAAACTCTTTCACTATGAATTCTCTCATAGTCGTATTTATTATTTATATTAAGTAGAATTTTTTCTATTGTTTTATTTCTCATGATTTTTCCATTTTTTTATATTCATTGGAGAAATTTCTTCCAATGTATATCCTAATATTTCAGCATATTTATTATTAACTATTATATTATCTCTTTTAATATCCCATTCCCATGTTCCGGCATTTGTTCCTTCAATAATGTTTTCTAATCTTTCTTTCATCTGTTCAGCAACATTTTGATAATTTGATTTGCTGTCGTAGTTTTCAATATACTTTCTTGCATATTTATTCTTTTGTAATATTTTCTTATATTTAGATTCTACTTTCATTTTTATCTCCTATATAATCAATTTTATAATAATCACGTTCATTTTGAATATGTTTTATCTCTATTAATTTATTTTTTATTGAGATTATAACATTTTATTAATTATATTTCAAAAATTCACTCTTAAACTTCATTATATCAATCTTTACATAAAAAATTTCATGAATCAATTACAGTAAAAGCTCGGTAGTTTATTAATTTTCTTCTAAAGTTTATTTAAAAAACTCCGATTCATTAAACATGCGGTATATTAACTAATATTTTTGTATAAATTTTAATAATTATCTATTTGTTAATATAAACTTTATTCAAATTATTTTAAAAAACAAATATCATAAAAAAGGAGGTAAACATGAGCTTTGATGAAAAAAAAGAGTTTAATCAAGAAGAAGATACTCAAAAAGGAAGATTTTTAACTTTTAAATTAGGAGAAGAATCCTTTGGATTAGAAATCAGATACGTTACGGAGATAGTAGGAATACAACCTATCACACAAATACCTGAAGTCCCTAAATATGTAAAAGGAATTATAAACTTAAGAGGCAAAGTAATTTCTGTAATTGATGTAAGAATAAAGTTTAAAAAAGAACCAATTGAGTATGACGAAAGAACCTGTATTGTAGTAATAGAAATAGATGACATTTCTATTGGATTAATTGTTGATAATGTCTCGGAAGTAGTTACTATAAATGATGATGATATAGCACCACCACCTAGTTATAAAACAGGCTTTCAAAACAGATATATTAAAGGTGTTGGAAAATCGAAAGATGGTGTGGAGCTATTATTAGATTGTAATAAGCTGCTGACTAATGAAGAAAAACAAAACATAAGTGATATAGAACTTTAGGAGGAAATAAATGAATTTCATTAATAATATGAATTTAAAGAAACGATTAATAACAGTTTTTATGGTAATTGTTTTACTAGGAATTACTATAGGAGGTATTGGATACTGGGGAATAACCGGTATCGAAAAAACTCAAGATGAAATAGCTTTAGTTAGACTACCAAGTATTCAAGCATTACTTACTATGAGTGAAGCTCGATTTGAAGTAACAACAGGTGAAAGAGGATTAATGATAAGACAAATGAATACTCAAGAACTTAGAGATGCTCAATATAACTATATAGATAATTCTTTTGAAACTATCCAAAAAGCCTGGGATACTTATGAGGCTCTTCCCAAAACAGATGAGGAATCAGTATTATGGAATGAGTTTTTACCTCTTTGGGAGAAATGGCTTTCTGATCATAAAGAAGTAATTACTCTAAGCAAAGAAAAAGAAAACTAATTAATTCAGGAACTAATCCAGATTCAAATAAAATCTTAAATTTAGAAGATGATATATATGAAGCTTCTTTAGTTGCTAGACAAAGCTATTTTAATACTGAAGAGGTTTTAAATCAACTAGTTACAATAAATGAAGAAGAGGCAGTTCGCCAATACGAAATTGCTGAATCGTCTGTTCAAAAAGCTATATTAATGCTTATAACATTTATAATATTAGCCGGAGTTTTAGCAGTATTACTAGGAATTTTTATAAGCAAAAACATATCATCAAGTGTAAACAAAGTAAAACACATGCTTGGTGAAATAAGCAAAGGA
>Ga0102925_1000204_pt1 | contig 30888 bp, 26 predicted proteins | sample SalPonR1_A_D1_MG_FD_78216 | JGI IMG/M metagenome (GOLD analysis project Ga0102925, IMG submission 78216) | Salt pond soil microbial communities from South San Francisco under conditions of wetland restoration - Salt Pond MetaG R1_A_D1_MG | ecosystem: Environmental > Aquatic > Marine > Intertidal...
GTCACTTTCAAAGTCCTATGTTGCAGATATTGATACATTCCTGAATTCAGACATTCCTTTGAAGCACGAGATCGATCTCTTCACAAAACTCATTGAAATGAAGGATCGTTTGGGTGCTGCTTTTGATGCAAATGAGATCCATGAGAAGCTCCAGGAAACCTATGATGCATCAAAGGTGATCTTCGATTCAAGCGTGGATGTTGGTTCAGATATCAAAAAACTTGCTGAAGAATCACAGAAATACCACCTTGAAATGCTTGCTCTATACAAAGAAGTTGATGAGATTCGCAAGGAAGCAGATCTTGCACACACCCAGATGCGGGAAAACTATGCAGTCACTGCACCTATCAGGGAAAAGATAGATCCATTAAAAGCCAGTATTGCTTCTTTGAGGGAAGAACTTGAGGCGTATCTTGAGAAACTCAATGAGCTACAGCTTGTAAAAGATGAAAAGAAGCAGGAAGAACATCTTGTTGTCGCAAAGGAGAAGCTGGATAAAAAGGGCCGTTTAAGCCTTGAGGATCTGAAAGTTCTCATGGAAAAAGGAGATCTGAAATTCTAATATTTCTGAAGATACTTTTTCCTTTTCTTATTTTTTATTTTTTCCTTTTTGAAACTATTTTCTATCTCTATTCTTTCGGAAATAATGGCTTGATAGTAGTATTGCAAAAGATGTCGTTAGGAGTTCAAACCCTGCAATATTCTTGCTGTTATCATCTTCAGTACTTTCATCACTTTCATTTGTGGGGATGCTTTCTTCTTCTTCAAATATGGGGTCTGGTAATTTTATGTCTCTGTATTGGTACACAGGTTTAAAGGTAACAAGGTCGCTACCTGGGTTTGAGTATATTGTATCCAGTGTCAGATTCAGTATCTCATATTCGCGTGAATAATTGATATTTTCCCCTTCATTAAGGATCTTTTCATGTATTGGATCATCATTCAAAGTAACCTTGACCCAGGCCTGTCCTTTTCCCTGGTTCACACTTACTATTGTGATCTTGTATCCTTGATAAAAATCCCAGCTTTCCCCTGTAGCTATAAAGATTCCAGTTCCGTTTATGATAGGTTCGTGTTGGGTGGCATAAACGGGAAATTGGGATAACAGAGTAATTATCAAAATGATGCTTATGAAACTAGCTCTGCTCAAAATATATCCCCCCGATTTAACCATTTTTATGCCTGCAGTGCCCTGCAATAACTTCCTCTTTAATTCCTGATCCATTCTGTACCAGAAGTGCTCCGTTCTCTGATATTCCGATGGCTTTACCTTCTATGGTCCCTGTCGGATCTATGATCGTGACTTCTTTTCCAATGGTATTCGAAAGTTTGGTCCAGTCATCAATGATGCCGGCAAATTGCTGTGCTTCAAATCTAATATACTGTTGTTCCAGTTCCTGTAGAATATTTTTGAAGAATGCAGTCCTATCCGTTCTTTTCCCAGTTTCACTTTTTATACTGGTTGATGTAGCTTTAACATCATCTTTTAGAGCTTGGATATTAACGTTGACGTTGATTCCAATTCCAAGGATTATATAATTAATTCCGTCAAGCTCAGCATTCAATTCTGTAAGTATTCCAGAAACTTTATTCCCATTGATCAATATATCATTTGGCCATTTGATCTTTGCATCAATTCCATATTCCTGTATTACTTTTGCAACTGCCAGCCCTGCAATGAGCGTAACTTTTGATGCATGCTCCAGTGGGATATCAGGTTTTAGTATTATTGAGAACCATAGTCCTCCGGGGAGGGATTCCCATTCATTGCCTCGCCTTCCACGACCTTTATTCTGTGTCTCAGCAAGGACAATAGTTCCATTGGGTTTTTTCAGGGCGATATCTTTGGCAATACTATTTGTCGATTCTACATTATCGTAGTAAATGATCTCTTTACCAATGATGTTGGTTTTTAGTCCTTTCTTGATCTCATCGGGTATGAGGATATCAGGTGATGATATCAGTGTATGGCCAATCTTTGGACTCGAACGAATTTCATATCCTTCACCCTTGATGTTTTTGATATATTTTGAAACCATAGCTCTGGAAATGCCCAGCTTATCTCCAATTTCCTGTCCTGATATCGGGGAACTTCCGGCATTCTTCAATAACCTGATTACATCGGTTTTTTTGTCAGCCAAAGCTATTCCTCTTTAATATGTGCTCCCACACTATATACTGAAATATCGAAATTGATCTATTTTATTTGTTCTGTTTCTGGGCTGCGCTTACATAAGCTCCAACAGCAGCTGTTGCAGCAGCAATTTTCTCTTCCTTTGTATCAAGAACAGAAGCTAACGTGATTTCTTTCTCGCTTTCTTCTTTGACTACCTTCTTTACTTCTTCAATAATATTGTAGTCATCAATGAAGTGAGTCGTAAGCTTTGCATCCTTGAATTCTTGACTTCTTAGCACTGCTTTGTGGAATGGTATATTTGTTGTAACTCCGACAACCACGTACTCGTAGAGGGCACGCCTCATTCTGGCAATAGCTTCATCCCTGTCTGCACCCCATGCACAGAGCTTTGAGACCATGGAATCATAGTATGGGGAAATGGTGTATCCCATGTGAACTCCGCTGTCAACCCTAATTCCAGGTCCGCCTGCTGATCTATATCTTTTGATCTTACCAGGGAATGGTGCGAAATCATTGAGCGGGTCTTCAGCATTGATGCGGCACTCAATTGCCCACCCTCTGTAGGTAATATCTTCCTGTTTGAATGGAAGCTTTTCTCCGCATGCAATGTGCAATTGCTGTTTGGCAAGGTCTATGCCTGTGATCATTTCTGTAATGGTGTGCTCTACTTGCAACCTTGTATTCACTTCAAGGAAATAGAACTCTCCTTTGGAATAAAGGAATTCCACAGTACCTGCATTCTCATAGCCAATTGCCTTTGCAGCTTTAACTGCAGTCTCTCCCATCTTTTTACGCATTTCCGGTGTAATAACTGGGGATGGTGCTTCTTCTATGAGCTTTTGGTGTCTACGCTGAATGGAACATTCTCTTTCCATAACATAAACTGTATTGCCGTACTTGTCTGCAAGTATCTGGAATTCAATGTGTCTTGGTTCTTCCACGTATTTTTCAATAAATACAGTAGGATCACCAAACGCAGATTCAGCAACAGATCGGATAGATTGCAATGAGCTTTCAAAATCATCCTTTGAATGAACTATCTTCATTCCAATTCCGCCACCACCGGCTGATGCCTTGATCATGACAGGGAACCCAATATCCTCTGCCACTTTACTGGCTTCCTTGATGTCTGAAATAGCTTCATTGACTCCGGGAACGACAGGAACACCTGCTTCTATCATTGTGTTCCTTGCAGCTATTTTACTTCCCATCTGGTCAATAGCATTGCTTGTAGGGCCTATGAATACAATACCTGCTTCTTCGCATTTTCTGGCAAATGTGCTGTTCTCTGACAAGAATCCGTATCCGGGGTGAATACCTTCTGCTCCTGTCTTTAAAGCAACATCAATGACCTTGTCCATGTCCAGATAACTCTGGCTTGCAGGTGCCGGACCTATGTGGTATGCTTCATCTGCATATTTTGCAAAAAGAGCATTTCTATCAGCCTCTGAGTAAACAGCTACTGTTTTGACTCCGAGTTCACGACATGCTCTCATGGCGCGGATGGCAATTTCGCCTCTGTTTGCAACAAGTACTTTTTTGAACATGCTAATCCTCCTCAGTTGATGCTTACAATCACATCTCCTGAACTGACCGCATCTCCTTCTGATATGAATATGTCTTTGACGGTTCCGCTATATGGTGCATGGATCGCATTTTCCATCTTCATTGCTTCAATAACGCAAACACTGTCTCCCTCAGAAACTACATCTCCAACATTGACGTTCACAGAGAGGACCATTCCCTGCATGTGGCTGGTGACTGCACCTTCAACATCAGAAGTTGCTTTTTCCTGTACTTCTGTAACGGTGACAGAGCCACCAACAGGGTTGACCTTTACATTATATACTTCTCCATCAACTTCTACCTTGTAGTCAGTAGGGATTGCAACATTAGCTGATGCACATGGACTTTGCTCTACTGCTAATGTAGAAATGTCTTCCTCCTCGAGTTCTCCCTTAAGAAAAGCAGGTGCTATTGCAGGATAAAGTATGTAGGTAAGGATGTCTTCTTCCTTTTTCACCAAACCTAACTCTTCAGCTTCAGCTTTCATCTTCTTGTATTCTGGTTCAAGAAGATCTGCAGGTCTGCATGTAATTGGTTTTTCGTCTCCGATTATTTTTGTGATGATCTCATCGCTGATATTCTGTGGAGGTCTTCCATAGAGGCCACGAACGTAGTCCTTTACTTCCTTTGGAATTACCTTGTATCTTTCTCCCATTAGGACATTCAGAACTGCCTGTGTACCAACTATCTGGCTGGTAGGTGTGACAAGTGGTGGATAACCAAGCTCTGCTCTGACCTTTGGCATTTCAGCAAGCACATCATCATATCTATCAAGTGCATTCTGCTCTTTCAACTGGGATACAAGATTGGATAACATTCCACCAGGGATCTGGTATCGAAGAACGTTAGTATCGATCTGCTCGGAAATAGGATTGAGTATGCATCTGTATTGTTCCTTTATGTCCTTGAAATAATTGGCAACTTCAGCAAGCAATTCCATATCAAGTCCAGTTGCACGCTTTGTATCTGCAAGTGCAGCGACAATTGACTCGGTTGGCGGCTGTGATGTTCCCCATGCAAATGGGGACAGTGCTGTATCTAATATGTCTGCACCAGCTCTGCATGCAGCAGTATAGCTCATGGGGGCCATTCCTGAAGTGCAGTGGCAGTGCAGGTCTACAGGTAAATTGACCTCTGACTTGAGTGCTTTTACAAGATCATATGCATCCTGTGGTGAAATTAGTCCTGCCATATCCTTGATACAGATAGAATCACAGTCAAGTTCCGCAAGTTCTGTTGCCAGTTCCACATATTTCTCTATGGTGTGGACCGGGCTTGTTGTATAACTAATAGTGCCCTGTACGTGTGCTCCTTCCTTCTTGGCAACAGTGATTGCTTTTTCCATATTGCGGATATCATTGACAGCATCAAAGACCCTGAATATATCAATTCCATTCTCATGGGCCTTTTTTACGAACTTCTCTACTACATCATCAGAATAATGTTTGTATCCTACGAGATTCTGTCCACGCAAAAGCATTTGAGCAGGTGTGTTCACCATATGCTTTTTGAGTTCCTTTAACCTCTCCCATGGGTCTTCATTGAGGTATCTTATAGAACTGTCAAATGTTGCTCCGCCCCACATCTCTAATGAATAGTATCCTATCTCGTCGAGTTTCTCAACGATCGGTAACATGTTGCGGGTACGCATACGGGTCGCAATAAGTGATTGATGCGCATCTCGAAGAATGGTTTCAGTAATTTTAACTTTCATGGAAATCCTCCGGGAATTATAGTAGTATATTAGTGAGTAGTATATTAGTGTAAGTGCTAATTGATATTAGTTCAGCATGATGGCTAGGTAAACGATTTTTAATTCTATATATCATGTTAATTTATGTAGTTTCTGGTGAGCCCTTATATATCGAAATTCTTATATGTTTCCGCTATTTAAACTACTGTGTGTGGTTTTTCACATTATTATTATTATATTATTGGGATGGATGCGAATATTTTTAGTTACCTTTTGGCAAAAATGCTTTTTGCATGAGACTTCGCTGGAGTTGCAGGATATGACTTTAACTGTTCTGGATGATGGAATTGTCAATTCTGCTTCATCTGGTGTACAGAATTCTGGTAGAAATCGATCTGTAAAAGCAAAGGATTCTGTATTGATCTGATTTTTTTCAAATATAAGTTGACTCAAATTTGAAGGAGGAGCATTGTTTGATTATTTTTTCTTTTTATTATTCTTTTCATTATTGTCTATCATTTATTTGCTATATTCTAAATTTTAACTTTGTTCTATGCAAATTCTAAATGCAAAAGTGCAAAATAAGCACATATACTCAGGTGTGCAAAAAATGTACACCTTGTAAATAATTATAAACTGATATATATTTATAATATTAAAATTTTAATATATATTGAATATTTATAATATTAGTGTGATATGCCTAGGTAATGTGTGGAAATTAAGCCCAAGGATATCAAAAGCATACAGTATATTAATTACTATGGAGGCCTTAAATGCTGGGTAAAAACACCAAGTTAAATAATGAAATTGTCCGCGTTTTGGATAATATAGACAATGGATCTTTAGATTCCAGGATAAATCCTGATTCCATTGGTAACGATAAGGAACTTGCAGGAAGATTAAATTCATTTTTTGATGAAGCTACAAAGTGGAAATTATCTGCTGATTCTCACATCGCAGCCGCAGAAGAAATTCGTGGACTTGTTAATAGTGTAGATAAAGGTCAACTCGATGCAAGGGTAAATGCCCAAAGTTTTGAAGGTGAATCAAAAGAGCTTCTCAGAACTGTTAACTATTTGCTAGATGGTGCGAATAATGCGCTAAATGCTGCAAAGGCTGAAGTCGATGCATTGAATAGCAAAACTATCTGGTATGATTCTATTCTTGACAGTCTGCCATTCCCTATATCTGTCACAGATAAGGACATGAACTGGACTTTCCTCAACAAAGCGGTTGAAGATCTTACTGGCTTGAAACGTGCTGATATGCTTGGAACTCAGTGTAATCAATGGGGAGCCACCATCTGTAATACCAAACAATGTGGTATATGCATGCTAAGAGAAGGGGAGAAGACATCGTTCTTCGAACAACCCGGTGAGGACAATAATTTCCAGGTTGATACATCTTATCTCTATGATGAAAATGGTGAAATGATCGGTCACCTTGAGATCATTCAGGATATATCTGCTACAAAGCAAAATGCAGATTACACCGAGAGCGAAATGTCACGCCTAGTAGATAATCTGAAACTGATTTCCTCAGGTAATATGGAAATTGATACAACTGTGCAGGACGCAAACGAGTATACTGCAAAGCAGCATGACAATTTCGTAAATATCTATGCATCTCTTGATGAGGTGGCAGAGTCAATCAGCAACTTAATAGTTGATGCCAATATGCTTGCTGATGCTGCGGTAAAAGGAAACCTTGCAACACGTGCTGATACTTCCAAGCACCAGGGTGACTTTGCTAAGGTAATTGAGGGATTCAATGAAACTCTGGATGCTGTCATAGGCCCATTGAATGTTTCTGCTGAATATGTCGATCGTATATCTAAGGGTGATATTCCTGAGCTTATTACTGATGATTATTATGGTGACTTCAATGAGATAAAGAACAATCTCAACCAGTGTATCCATGCTGTCAATGAACTGGCAAATGATTCTCATATGCTCTCACAGGCTGCAGTGAACGGCCACTTTGAAACAAGGGCAGATGGGTCAAAGCATGGTGGAAAGTTCCGTGAGATAGTCGATGGTGTGAACCACACACTGGATACAGTTGTTAACAAAACTTACTGGTATGATTCTATTCTTGACAGTCTACCATTCCCTGTCTCTGTCACAGATAAGGACATGAACTGGACCTTCCTCAACAAAGCGGTTGAAGATCTTACTGGTTTGAAACGTGCTGATATGCTTGGAACCCAGTGTAGTCAATGGGGAGCTACCATTTGTAACACCAAACAGTGCGGAATATGTATGCTAAGAGAAGGCAACCCCACATCATTCTTTGAGCAGCCTGGTGAGGACAATAATTTCCAGGTAGATACTTCTTATATGTATGATGCAGACGGCGAAATGGTCGGCCACATTGAGGTAATTCAGGATGTATCAGCTTCCAAGCAAAATGCAATCTATACTGAAAACGAGATCAAGCGTCTGATAGGAAATCTGACCAACATTGCATCAGGTCATCTGGATATTGATTCCAATATTGCTCCTGCAAATGAACATACTGCAGAACAACACGAAAATTTCCTGGGTATTTATGCATCACTGGATTCTATGTCTGAAGCAATTTCCAACTTGATAACCGATGCTAATATGCTGGCAGAAGCTGCAGTTGAAGGAAATCTTTCAACACGTGCTGATGCTGCAAGACATTCTGGTGATTTCCGCAAAGTAATAGAAGGCGTGAACAATACTCTGGATGCACTGATAGCACCGCTTAATGTAACGGCATCTTATGTTGAAACGATTTCCATGGGTGAGATTCCTGAGAAGATCACAGATAGTTACAATGGAGATTTCAACCTCATCAAGAATAATATCAATGCATGTATAGACGGTCTTGGTGGCCTTGTAGAAAGTAATGATATTCTTCAGTTGATGGCTGATAATGATCATACTCAAAAAGTAGAGGGAGATTACAGAGGTATTTTTGAAGAAGTTGCTAAGGCTACCAATCTTATACGTGATAGAATTCTTGTAATAAAGAAAGTGAACAACAATATTGCTTTTGGTGACCTTAGTGACCTTGTAGGACTTAAGAAAGTGGGCAAGCGCTCTGAGAATGATGACCTCATTCCATGCTACATCACTATGATGAGTAACCTTGAGGGCCTGGTTGATGAATTCATTAAACTTGGTCATGCTGCCGAATCAGGTAGTCTTGATTACAGGGCAGATGGCTCCTCTTATGAGGGTGTTTTCAGTGAAGCCATTGATACTGTAAATCTGGCTGTAGATGCACTTGTGACTCCACTGAATGAAGCAATAAGAATTGTTGATGAATATTCCGTAGGTCATCTCGATGCAAGGGTAGGATTTGAAACCCAGGGTGATTTCAAGAAGTTTTCAAATGCTCTTGATAATTTTGGTGGAAACCTGCAAGCCCTTATAGATGATTCAAGCGAAGTACTAACATCGATTTCCAACAACGATCTGACACGTCCAGTAACTGTTGATGGTGTTGGTGAGTTCAAGATGCTGACTGATGGTGTAGAAAATACCAGAAGATCATTGAACAGTGTTGTATCCATGGTACATGGCAATTCAAGGGATGTTGCTTCTACAGCTGAGGAAATGTCTGCATCTGTTGAAGAAGTAACTTCATCATCATATCAGATATCTGATACTGTTTCAGAGATATCAACGGGTGCACAGAACCAGGCTGGAAAGACTGAGGAAGTTTCCCGTGCGATGGTTGATATGACTGTAACTGTACAGGAGGTTGCGACCAATTCACAAAAAGCAGCTGAAACCGCTAAAGAATCCACTGATATGATCCATAATCTTGGTACAATTGCTCAAGACCTACTAAATAAGATGGATAGCATCAAAAATGCCACTTCCGACTCATCCGGAGTTATCACAGAGCTGGATGGTAAGTCAAAACAGATAGGTGAGATTGTAAGTCTTATCACAAATATTGCTGATCAGACCAACCTCCTTGCACTAAATGCAGCAATTGAAGCAGCACGTGCAGGTGAACATGGTCGTGGTTTTGCAGTTGTTGCAGATGAAGTTCGCAAACTTGCAGAAGACTCTGGTAATGCTGCTAAACAGATCTCCGGACTTATTTATGAGATTCAGGAAGGTACCTCAAATGCTGTAGAATCCATGCAGCTTGGCGCCGAGGAAGTCACAAGCGGTGCAGATGCCTTGAACGAAGCAGCTTCTGTAATAGATCAGGTTGTCGGTGCAGGTGATACTATTGCAAACATGGTGCAGGATATTGCAGCAGCAGCTCAGGAACAATCCGCTTCAATTGAAGAGATTACATCTTCCGTTGAAGAGGTAAGCGCCATCTCTGAGGAATCCGCAGCAGGTACAGAAGAAGCATCTGCATCTGTTCAGGAACAAACTGCAACTATGCAGGAGTTGTCAAAATCTGCAGAAGATCTCTCATTGATAGCTAGTGAAATGAAAACAGTGGTGGATGATTTCAAACTCGATGAGAATTTGTCAGAAGGTGGAATTTCCTCTTCTGATTCAAAAATGTCTGATTCCAGATATGTAAACACTGATCGACTTGATCATGCTTTAGTCTGATCATGGAGCGTGTTTAGCATTAGTGAAGCACAGTTTGGAAATAAAGATGTATCTGAATCTCTACTTCAATTGGTCGTTTTCCAGCTAAGTGGAGAAGAATTTGGTGTAGAGATCATGAAGGTGCAGGAGATTATCAGGATACCTGAGATTACTCAGATCCCCCAATCTCCTGATTTTGTGGAGGGTGTCATAAATCTTCGCGGTAAGGTCATTGTTGTAGTCAATCTTGACAAACGTTTCAATTTCACCTCCAAAGAAGTTGATGACCATTCACGAATAGTTGTGATCGAAATTGGCAATTCAGTTTTAGGAATGATCGTTGATTCTGTTAATGAAGTACTAAGGATCCCAAAATCAAGTGTGGATCCTGCTCCTGAGTTGACCACGTCCAATGTAAGCAGAGATTATATCAAAGGAGTAGGTAAAATAGATGAAAGACTCCTGATTCTTCTTGATCTTGCAAAGGTTATGACATTAGAGGAGTTAGAAAAAATATCAGATCTTACATGAAAGTATAATTTCTCTTCATATTCTTCTTTTTATTATTTTTTTAATTAAATTGCAGTACATCTATTGCTTGATTGCTTGACTTTTCTTGGTTATGGATATTCCATATCAACCAATGTTTTTATATCTATTAATATATTATATTTAATTGTTATAATAATTTGGAAGGATATATATGGCGTTCACTTACTTTTTCAGAGATATGCAAACACTTGAGATGATCCGGGATTATGTCATTTCAGAGATGAGGTCTAGTAGATATATTCATATCTGGGATGCCGGTTGTGCAATGGGCCCGGAACCATATTCATTGGCCATCGTATTACGGGAGAATATGGGTATGACATTCCGAAATGTAAAAATACATGCAACTGATATTGATAGTAGTAATCTCTTTGGCGATATCATCAAAAAAGGGATATATCCACGAGAACAGGTTCAGAGAATTCCAAAAGATCTATTCGAGAAATATTTTTCACCTGCAGACGAACCAGACCACTTTATAATCTCAGAAGAGATTAGAAATTGTGTTTCTTTCACAAAGCATGATCTTCTTGATCTAAAACCCATAAGATCTGGTCTAAGTTTGATAATGTGCAAAAATGTTCTTCTTCATTTAAAGGCAGAAGAGCGTGTAGAAGTTCTCAAGATGTTCCATGATGCTCTGGATAATGGATATTTTGCAACAGAGCAGACGCAGAAAATGCCAGAGCAGTTAAGTGATAAATTCGAGCCGGTTTTGGCAAATGCGCAATTGTATCGAAAAATAGGTTGAATATGCCGGACAAACTGGCATTCAACCTGCTTCCACCATCCCCTGATTCAGAATACAGGTGGCTCAATATTGACAGGGGGATGAATCGCGTTGGGAAAGTTCGTGGTCTAATTGATGAGAATATGCTGACCATCCATTCAATAGTTATTTTTCCTGAATTCGAAGGCAAAGGTTATGCAAAAAAAACCATTGCTATGCTCAAATCTCACTTTAAAAGGATAGTTGCAGACCGGGTGAGGCCTAATGCCAGAGGTTTCTGGGAAAAGATGGACTTTGTCAATAATGGGGATGGTAGTTTTGTTTATAAAAAAGGATAAATTTCTCAAAGGAAAGCTTAATGACCCATTCCTCAAATCCTTTAATAGGAAACTGGCATGGAGATCGAAGCAAAATTCCTGGTATCTGATGAAAATATCTTCATCAATTTGAAAAAAGAGAGTTCAATAGACTCTTTTAATGTCACTGATAAGTCAGAGGCGGTGTTCAAGGACACTTACCTGGACACTGTAGACATGGTAATACATTCATCCGGCTATTCATTCAGGTGCAGGGAGAAGAATGATAAAGTCATATACACTCTCAAGTCGCTGAAAAGTGCAGATCCTCTCATTCACAGAAGAGAAGAGATCGAGCTGGTACTTTCTGAGAAAAAGAATGTTGAGAATTGGAAAGATAGCGAACTCAAAAGCCTGATACTAAACCTTATTGGTTCCGGAAAGCTGTTTCCATTGTTTTATGTATCTCACACAAGAACCACCGGAATGCTTGTAACGGAAAGTCGGGAAGTTGCTGAGCTCAGTCTTGATGATGTGATCATAAGTTGTGATAATAACGAACGAAGCTATCTTGAAGTTGAACTTGAGCTTGAGGAGAACGGCACAGAGAATGAACTCACAAAGCTCGTATATTTCATAGAAAAGGATCTGGGTCTTGTTGCAGGTTGCAACTCCAAATTTGATAATGGCTATGAAATGATCCTGGAAAACATTCGTAATTCTGCAGAGCATATGGGATATTCTTCATCTGATAAGTGTCCTGATACGAAAGCACTTTCAATTAGTGAAATGTTTGATGAATATGATATTGAAAGAAAACATGCTCGTAAGGTTTCAGAAAATTCCCTTGAACTTTTCCATGGACTTATCGAGTATCACGATCTCAGTCCATACCTTATACATACTATGAAAATAGCTGCTCTTGTTCATGATATTGGTGTTATTGCAGATGTCACTGACCATCATAAAGCAGGGAGAGATATCCTTTTTCAGCATTCACCTGCAGAACTGCCATGCCCGTTATGTCTGATGTTACCCTGGACTACATTTTTGCATAAAAAAAGAATTGATCCTGCCAAACTAGAAAAACTCAGATCAAAGAAGCAATTTGGAAACTTTTCACCAAAGATGCAGAATGATATACTGAAAATTGCAGCTATATTGCGGCTTGCTGATGGACTGGATTACAGTCGCATGGATAGCCGAATAGCTAATATTGATCTTGCAGCAGGGGATATTATTATAGAAGTGAAAGGCTCGGGCGCTGGAATCGATTCTGATCGTGCCAACACCAAGGCCGATATGTGGCGTCTGCTTTTTGACAGGGGCATTATATTCAGGCCAGTAACCTGAAATTAATACTCCTACTCATCATTGATTCCCAGCTCTTTTTCCAGCCTTTCAACAACCGTTTCAAGCACCTTTATCCTTGAATAATGCTTGTTGTTGGATTCAACAATGGTCCAGGGGGCATAGGTAGTACTTGTTCTATGTAGCATCTCATCCACGGCACCTTCATAAAGGCTCCACATATCCCGGTTTCTCCAGTCATCTGGGGTAATTTTCCACTTTTTATGAGCTGTTTTTTCCCGCTCTTCAAATCTTCTGAGCTGCTCATCCTTATCAATATGGAGCCAGAATTTGATTATTATCATTCCGTAATTGCTGAGAGTTTCTTCAAATTCATTTATCTCCCTGTATGCACGTTTCCATTCCTGCCTTCCGCAAAGATCCTCTACTCTTTCCACAAGGATCCTGCCATACCAACTTCTATCATAAATAGCAGTATGTCCTGCTTCAGGTATCTCATTGTAGAACCTCCAGAGGTAGTGATGGGAAAGTTCATAATCAGAAGGTGCTCCAATGGGAACAACCCTATACAATCTGGGATTCAGCTTTTCTACAAGTCTTCTTATATCTCCACCTTTTCCTGCTGCATCCCATCCTTCGAAGACGATCATAACAGGTTTCTTTTGTTTGAAAAGCTCATATTGAAGATTAACAAGTCTTTTCTGATAGTTTTTCCTCTTTTTCCTGTACTCTTTAATTGATACTGATTTTGTAAGGTCTACATTTTTCAGTACAGAGGAATTAAGCCCTGGAATGGCGCAGTTAGTATTTCCATGGCTATGTGCCATTTCATTTTCATTTTCCTTTTGCTCTATCTTTTCTTCAAGCGTTTTAACAAACTCTGCCATAACTTTGGCAGTTGCAAATCTCAGGTCCTCAGCTTCCACTATTGTCCAGGGTGCTTGGTGTGTATCGGTAATTTCAATAGATCTTTCGATGAGGTGGAAGTATTCATCATAGTTATCGAGATAGTTCTTTCCTTCTTCTTCCACAAGAAACAGGGGCAAGTTCTTTTTCCTGATGGATTCAAATCTTTCTCTCTGCCTTTCCTGACTTACGTGAAGGAAGAATTTGATTATCAGGTATCCATCATCTGTTAGTTGCCGCTCAAAGAATTTCATTCCGTTGAGGCATTTTTCCATGTCATTTTCATGCATACCTTTAACAAAATGTTCAATAATTGCTCTTCTGTACCAGCTCCTGTCAAATATGGCAATTGAGCCCTTTTTTGGAATTTTTGTCCAGAAACGCCACAAAAGAGGTTTTTTCATCTCCTTAACACAAGGTTCGCCGGTGGTGTAGAGTTCAAAACCCATGGGATTTAAAGGCATGAGAAACCTGTTGATGACATCTGTCATCCCTGCAGCATGCCATCCTTCAAAGACTATAATGATGGGAATTTCCATCTTCCATGCTTTTCTCTGCAGCTCACCGAGTTTTATTTTAAGATCATCGGTAATCTCTTCATATTCTTTTTTGTCTATACTTTTTGACAGGTCTATTTGCTCGAGCATTATTTCTTCCCGCTGATGAAAAAGTAAATATTATTGTTCCTTGTTGATCTTTCAATTATCAGATAATGGCTGAGCGCATATAGTAGCTCCACAAAATGAGACTAATAGCGCCAAGGACAACGGTCAATGCAAATGATTTCCATGAGACATTGAAAAATTCACGTGATCCTGTAATTTTAATATAGAATGGTTTAGAAAGGGTGCTTATAAGTCCGGCAATAATTGCAGTTTCAGCTGCAGTGTAAAAGGATATTTTTCCACTAATTGCAAGAGCTGCCATGGATGCAGTTACAGCCGAGCTGCTAACCACTCCTCCAAGTGCCGTTGCGTAAGCTCCCAATGGGCCCGCCACTTCACTTGCAGTGCTTGCCAGAACTAAAAGGATGGTGAATATGGCTCCGAACCTGAATGCGGGTCCAAGTGCGAAAGGTGAATCAATTTCTATCTTTTCTTCATAATCATGCGTGTTATTTCTTTTCAATAATACGAAGATGAGTATTATAATTCCCATTACAATGAAAGGTGGTGCCATGAGTATTGCAGTCTTTCCACTGTTGTCAACAATAAGTGCAATGATAGTATTGCTTATTATCATAGATATAACTGAAAGCATTGAACCCATGTGAAGTTCATCTTTAAGCAACGGTCTGTTCTTTGACATAGTTGAGAGTGCAGCAACTGTAGCTTCACTGCTGATAAATCCTCCAAAAAATCCAGAATAAGGAATACCTCCACTAGGTCCCATTTTCCTCAGTGCCACATAACTGACAAAACTAATGGTTGAAACAAGCATTACTATAAGAATTGCAGATTTCAGATTAATAAGGTCAAATAATGGCTCCTCAGGAACGATCGGATAAAGTACAAATACAATCGCAAGAAATTGGATCGCATCCCTGATATCTGATTCGGATAGGCTTTCTGCAAAGCTGTGTAGTGATTTTTTTTCTATTAGAAGGAAGGTGATCAAAAGAGCAGTGCTAATAGCTATCAGGAACAATCCCTGTGTGACCATTACTCCAAGAAGAAATGTACAAAAAAGTGCTACAGAACTTGTTAGTCCCGTCCCAGCTTTGTCTATGTTTGTAGTATAGATGAGTGATACACTAAAAAGAGCCACAGATATGGTACTTATGGCAAGTATCCAGGGTCCTACATAATCAACAAGGAACGCAGCAATAGTTCCGGTAATGCAGACGATGGAAAAGGTCCTTACACCTGCAAATATCTTTTTATCTGATCTCCAATGCTCACGCTCAACTCCAATAATTATACCTATCATCAGTGAAAGGAATAGTTTTTCCAGGAAATCAAGGACTAATGGGTCCAGTCCTAATTGGTTTGCAAGTTCCGTGTTGTAGTCTCCTTGTATGGTTTTGATTTCCAATAAAAGTTTACAATTAATAATGTATCTATATAATTTATATACATATCCATACTTTTTTACTTCGCGAAAGACATTTAATGTCAGCTTTCCTATTATTGATTAAGGTATCATTATAGGAAAAGATGCGCTATGCCATTGATAATCAAAAAGAAATGTGTTTCGTGCAAAAAATGTGTCAAGAAATGTCCTGTAGATGCAATTTCTATGGTAAAGGGTAAAGCATTAATTAATGACATAAAATGCGTCAATTGTGGCAAGTGCGTGAAGATCTGCCCTGTCAAAGCCATAATGAAGGATAAAGACAGGATAAGATCGGAAGTGGATGCAAATATCAAAACGCTAAAGAGATCCCTTGGAAGCTCCAAAAATTCCAAGCAGCGGCGAAAAATGATCAAAGCCCAAAAACGTCAGATAAATATTCAACGGAAGATCTTGCAGGGTACTTTGAAGAAAATGAAGCATATGAAAAAATAGCTTTGAAACAAAGCTTTCAATAATTGGTAGATATAGTGGGGAATTTGTGTGCAGGAAAGATCGGTCATAGCTAAGTATTCGATAGTAGCAGCATTATTTTTTTTGTCGGGCCTGGTTTTTTCCATGACTGGCATATTGTTTGTCATGGTTGCTAAAATAACACGCTTTTCAGATCCGGAAATGATACTTGCACCCTGTTTACTTATAGGTCTTGGCCTGGTTCTGACACTTGTAGGTGTAAACTTTTTACAATTAAGACAAAACCTGAAAAGGAATATTTCATTTACCGGAGGTATTCTCCTTTCACTTATCGGCCTTGCTATATTTGCTAGTTCTTATCCTGATGCCTGGCTTTACCCTGTGGTAAGCTATGCTATCATATCATATTCCCTTGGAATTTTCCTGTTGATGCTCAATATATTTGTAAATTATTCATTTAAGGGAAGATCTTACTGTAATAAGCAGGAGCATTTGAATGATTCCGATCTGCCATCTTATCGGAATGAGACTGAACAGACCAACCGTTCCGTGCCGGCTACATTTGCAAGTATATTAATGGCTAACCTTTTGCCTGATTATAGTAGTTCTTTTTCTACCGGCCTGGCAGAGGATGAAAACATTGAGTTCATGGCAAATACTGCTATTCTTGAAGACAATGAAGAGACTGCAAAGAGTTCCCACATGAAAATTAAACCTGATGATGTGTCTTTTACAGAAGTTAAAATAATTTCTCAAAACGTTCATGCAGGTGAAGAAGAAACGGCTCATGAGGACATTCAATTTTCATCAACAGCAACATTAATTGAAAAAGAAGAACCTGAAAGTATCCCGGGGGATACCATTCCTGAAGAAATTGTAGTAGTTACTGATACTGCTGAACTTACAGAAACTGTACTCTCCGCGGTATCTAAGGAAGCTGCTGAAGCAAAAGAAGATTCGTATAATGAAGAAAAAACTGCCGAAATTGTTTCTTCTGCAAAAGAGAGCACGTCTAAAGAACCCAGAGGTCCTTTCGATCGTTTCCTTTCAATTAAGAAGACCAATATCAAAGCTGATGACACAATGCGTGCAGCTGCACGCAAGATATTGATGTTCCATTTTGGAAGGATGCTTGAGCATGAAAGAGAAACTAAGGTTGGAAAGGATATCGAAGAACTCCATGATATGAGAGTTGCAGCAATGCGCATGCGCTCTGTAATTGAGGTTCTGGAAGGCTACCTCGACACAAAATCCATAAAACCATATTATAAGGACATAAAGTCAATTCGCAGAACTCTTGGTAATGTGCGTGATCTGGATGTTTTTCTTGAAAAGATCGATCATTATGTCGTTGACCAGGGAACTGAAATGCTTCACGAAATGGATCCACTGACTGATTCTATTTTGATCGAGAGAGCAAAGAATCGCGGCAGCATGTTGATGTATCTCGATGATAAGAGATACAACAAATTCAAGCAAAACTTTGCATCCTATCTTGAGAAAAAAAGTTTTTGGAAGATTAAGTCTGTCAAAAAGAACGGAGACCCCATTCCCTGTAGAGTAAAAGATATTTTGCCGGTCTTGTTGTACACTCAGTTTGCAGCTGTAAGGGCATACGATGAGTTGATATCAGGCGAAGATACTGTTGATCCTTCACTGAAAAAGTATCATGAACTCAGGATCGACGTTAAAATATTACGTTACACTCTCGAATTCTTCAAGGAAGTACTCGGACCTGAATCCAGGGATGTTATCAAAGACCTGAAATCTCTTCAGGATAATCTTGGTGACATGCATGACACTGTAGTAGCTCTTGAGATATTGGAAAATTTTGAGAGGACAGGTAAATGGGGCGATGCAGGTAAAAAAAAGAACAAGTCATGCAATGGGATCCTGGAATATCCGGGTGTGGATGCTTATCTTGAGTATAGAAAACGGGAACTTGAAAGCCTTCTTGAGACCTTTCCCAGTGCATGGGCAAAGGTCATAGATGCAAATTTCAGTGTGAGGTTCTCACAGGCAATATCGGGTATCTACAGGTGAAAATTTTTAGACCATGTTCGTCTATATATGGCTATATGATGGTATATGTGACTATCTATGAATATGTATGAAGTGTTAAATAATAGGATAACAGTACTTTTGCTCAAATACGACAGCTATCTGGCAAAATTAAAACAAAAGAAAATGAATCTAATACCAAATCAATCAAGTGATTACATCAATCGGGAGATCAGCTGGTTATCCTTTAATGATCGCGTACTTCAGGAAGCAATGGATCCGGAAGTACCTTTACTTGAGCGCCTGAAGTTTCTTGGAATATTCTCTTCGAACCTTGATGAATTCTTCAGTGTAAGGGTTGGTACTCTGCAACGTATAATCGATGCAGATGTAGAATCAAAGGCTCTGCTGGGCGGCTCTTCAAAAAAGCTCATGAAACAAGTACATAGTATTGTACTTGAAATCAGGGATAAATTTGATAAAGTATTCTCTGAATTGACTCAGGAATTAAAATTCTACAATATCTTCATTGTTGATGAAAATAACCTGAGTGAATCGCAGCAGGATTTCATCAAAACATACTTTGATGAAAAAATAAGACCTCGGCTTGTTCCTATCATGTTGAAGGATAATCCTTCATTTCCTTATCTGAAAAATCAGGTCATATATCTCGCTGTTGATGTTCGAAAAAACTGGACTCCCGAGCTTTCAAATTATGCTTTAATAGAGGTGCCTGCTAATGTGCTGCCACGTTTTATTGTGCTACCTGATAAAGGTGATGGAAAAAAGTATGTTATAATGCTTGATGATATTATACGTTTCAGGCTTGACGATATATTTGCAACTTTTGACTATGATACCATTGGTGCATTCACTATCAAATTAACCCGGGATGCAGAACTTGATATTGATAATGACGTTACAAAGAGCTTCTTTCAAAAAATGTCTGATAGTCTCGAGGAAAGAAAGAAAGGTCAGGCAGTGCGCTTGGTTTATGATAGGGAGATGCCTTATCCGCTGCTGAATTATCTCTTAAAAAAGCTTGATCTAATTGATTTTGAAAATATTGTTCCTGGTGGCAGGTATCACAATGCAAAAGATTTCATGGCTTTCCCTCAGGTTGGCTCAGATGCACTTGTTTATCAGAAGGATTCTCCATTGCTTCAAAAGGATCTGGTTCGACATAAAAGTATGTTTGCTGCTATACGGGAAAAAGATATTCTTCTTCATTACCCCTATCAATCATTCGGACATTTCATTGATCTGTTAAGGGAAGCTGCTATTGATCCGGATGTTGTAAGCATAAAAGCAACTCTTTACAGGGTAGCTAGAGATTCCAATGTGATCAATGCTTTGATAAATGCAGTTAAAAATGGAAAAGATGTTACGGTTGTTATTGAATTACAGGCTAGATTTGATGAAGAATCCAACATCTACTGGACCAGAAAGCTTGAGGAAGCAGGTGTGAAAATAATAGATGGTGTGCCTGGTCTTAAAGTTCATTCTAAACTTTCTCATATTACAAGAAAAGAAGGTAATGACCTGGCTCATTATTCATGTATTGGGACCGGAAACTTCAATGAATCCACTGCAAAACTCTATTGTGATCATATGCTTATGACCGCTGATCAAAGGTTAACTTTCGAAGTGGAAAAGGTATTTGAGTTCTTCAACCATAATTATAAAATATACGACTACAAGCACCTTGTTACTTCTCCTCTGAATATGCGTAATACTTTCGAGGGCTTAATCGATGTTGAGATCGATAACGCAAAGGTCGGGAAAGAGGCATATATCTATGTCAAGATGAATAGTCTTGTGGATAATCAGCTAATACAAAAATTGTATACTGCCAGTAATGCTGGTGTTTCTATTAAATTGATCATTCGTGGTATTTGCTCTCTGGTACCAGGTGTCAAAGGGTTCAGTGAGAATATTGAAGCTATAAGTATTGTTGATAAATATCTTGAACACTCTCGTATTATAGTATTCTGCAATGATGGGAAAGAAAGATATTTCATATCATCTGCTGACTGGATGATAAGAAATCTGGATAAACGTGTGGAAGTAGCTACTCCTATCTATGATCCGGGTCTGCAGAAAGAACTCAAAGAATATCTGGATCTGCAGTTCAAAGATAATACAAAAGCACGTATAATTGATAAAAACCAGGTTAATATGTATAAGGACAAAGAAGCTCTTAAATATCGTGCGCAAGAGGACATCTATAACTATCTTAAAAATTGTACGCTAGAATAGGAGTTTTAATAGTGAAATTTGCTGCAATTGATATTGGTTCTAATGCTATGCGTCTTCTTTTATATCGGGTGGATACTTCCGGTGAAGAGCCAGTGTATGAAAAGGTATCAAACATACGCATGCCTATTCGTCTTGGTGAAGATGCATTTGTTCACGGTAAAATATTAGAAGAAAAGTCTGAAAAGTTTGTCAAAAGCATGATAGGCTTCAAGTATCTTCTGGACGCCTATGAGCCAATAGATTTTATGGCATATGCAACTTCTGCAATGAGGGAAGCAGAGAACAGTCAGGAAATTGTCGATAAGGTGCGGGATGAATGTGGTCTTAAAATAGATGTTATAAGTGGTCGAAAAGAGGCAAAGACCATTTATTCCAATCGCATTGAGAAAATACTGGAGAATCATGATGGCCCCTATCTTCACATTGATGTGGGTGGAGGAAGTACTGAGCTGATCCTTTTCAATAGGGACAAAGTACTGGCATCCCGCTCTTTTAATATCGGTGCTATTCGCATGATTCAGGGTCTGGTATCTAAGAAAGAATGCAATAAAATGCAGGAATGGTTAGTGTCTGTAACTGCTAAAGATCAACCAGTATCAGCAATTGGTAGTGGTGGTAATATCAATAAGATGTTCAAGCTTTCAAATACAAAAAACGGTAATCCCCTTAATTATAAGGAGATGCAAAAAGTGTATGCTTACCTGAATGGCTATTCTCTTGAGCAGCGTATTGCGAAACTGGGCCTACGTCCGGATAGAGCTGACATCATCATTCCTGCTTCACAGATATATATGTCAGTAATGAAATGGGCAAACTTAGATACTATATATGTACCTCGACTGGGGTTAGGGGATGGTATGATCCACCTCTTGTATGAAAAACACAAGAAAAAGTTTGTTTGATCATATTTTGATTTTAAAGACTGTTGTGAACATGGACCAATTTGCCTTAAGCAGTCTATTCCTATTTTTATTTTAACACTTGGTTTTTCATGTGCATAGATACATCGCCATACTTTGTATTCCTGTGTTCATAATATATATATACTGATTTTATGCAACATTTTAGTATAAGCATCAAGTGAAAAATGGGAGCGTAGAATTTTGAGTGATCAGGTGGAGCTTCAAAGAGAGGCAGCATATATTGGGATAGATATTGGCATTAGCAACATAGCAATTTATTCAGATAAAGGACTACGTTATGTTGGAAGAAGTATTGTTAGTAGCGATAAAACTTCATCGGAATCGGATCTTGCTCATGTAACAGAACCAGTTATTTCTCTTCTATCAGGGGATTCAAAAGCTTTAGAACATGTCAGAGATTTGCTGAAAAAATACATTGATAATGCTAAATTAGCTCAACCTGCAGAGAATAGCTATGCTCTGCTGACCGTAGACCACAACTCTTCGGGATCTTATAAACGTAATATACTTGAAATTGCAAATGATCTGTTCAAAGGTGCTATGGTAGTCGATAGTCTGTTCTGTGTAGCTTACAGGAGTGGAAAATCTGATCCTTCTATTTATGTTGATATTGGCACATCCAGTACAAGGATATGCTGCATCAATGGGGATGTTCCTGAAAGTATGAGTTGCATGAGTATCGATTCAGGTGGGAATGATATTGAGAAGGAACTGCTTGATCTGGTATCTGCTGAACATGAAGAGATATTACTAACAGATGAACTTGTGAAAGAATGGGTTAATTCCTATTCATATGTTGGGGAATTTGACACGGAAGTGAAGGTCAAAGTCCCATATGGTGGTCCTAGTTCCAGAGACGAACCAAAACCAGATAACAATGCTAATACAGAATTTAATATTACAGAAGAGATGGCTCTTGCATCTGAGTATCTGGTATCTGATGTGATATCAGGCTTAACCAGAATGATATCTGATATCGATCCTGAGCTACGTGATGTATTCAGGAGTAATATTTACCTTTGTGGCGTTGGCAGCAAAATTCGCAATATAAGCAGCTTCATGGAGGATGAGCTGAAAGAACTAGGAGGAGGTAAGGTTTTTTTGGTGGATGATCCTGTGTTTGCAGGAGCTATTGGTGCGTGGATGCTTGCTGCAAAAATGCCTATGGATTTCTGGGCACAATTAGAAGAACAGAAAAATACAAAGAGGAAGGTCTGATATAATGAATTCGTTAAACTGGAAATCTCCAAAAAATGCTGCTAAGGCTGGCCAGGAATTCACTCCGAATATTTACCGTAAACCCTGTGTAGATAGCAAGGATTCAGATCAAACCCCCCATTCTGATGAATCTTCTCCTGAAGTATATGTATCCAAGCCACAGCCATTGATATACAAGAGTGAAGATCCAGGCTCGGAACAGTTATGTGGAAAACATGATGCACAGGGCAATAAGAATGCTGAACAGGAGTCACATCTGCAGCAGCTGAAATCATCTTATGATCAGGAACTTCTTGAATATAAAGAGAAACAGGCGGCACTTGATGACCTGAAAAAAGATTTATCTGAAAAACAACAGGAACTCACTGATAAATGCTCCATTCTCAAATCCACTATTCTAAAAGCTGACGATAAGATCCCTGAAGTGGAAGTCACAAAACTTAGTGACAAACGTGCTGAATTTGAAAATGAGAAAATTTCGCTGGAGCGGCAAGTTTCACAATTAAGATCTGCACAGAATGAATATTCAGAGCAGTATAAAAAACTAGAATCTGATAAAGAGCAACTGGCACTTGAACTTTCCCAGTATGAAGAAGAAATGTCTGATCTATTACAAAAGAAGAATGACATCGAAGAAAAAAGCAGGTTGTTTGAGGAGCAATTTAATTCTGCTGATGATGTCGTTTTGGATCTGGATGGGGTAGAGTGTTCTGCAATGCTGAATTTGATAAAATCCAGTTACTATTCTGAGATAAAAGAGATCAATCGCAAGCGTGCTGACCTTGGGTCTCTGAAACTTGAAACTGAAAATGAAGAGATCTCATTGCAGAACAGAATATCCACTCTTGACGAAGTAAGAGAGCAGACAAAGAAGGATATTCTTGAACTAAAACCAAAAATAAAAGAGCTTGATGAACTTAGTGCTGATTATTGGTCCAGATCGGAAGAACATGAAAGAAATGAGAAATCTTTGCTGGAAGCCGTAGCCAAGTATGAACTTGAACATGCTGCACTTGAGGAAAAACGTGTTGATGATATTAAAAAATTATCTGACCTTAAAAATGAATTCATACTTGAGGAGTCTTTGCTGAAAGAAAAAATAGCTTCTATCGCTAAGAGTAGAGAAGAGAATAAGGCAAAAGAAGATTCCATCACTCTAAAATCAAAGCAACTCGAAACAAAAGAACAGGAGCTTGATTTTGAACTTGCCATATTGAATTCTAAGCAGCAAGAAAATCAAAGGATGACAGGAAATATTGAACATGCTAATGCTGAACTGGAATATAAACGCAAGGAACTTGCTTCACTGCGTGAGACATTAAGTGAAGACATTAACATGCATGTGACGATACGCCGTCAACAGCTGGACATTAAGAAAATTAATAAAAGGATGGGTCAGCAGTCAACTTATATCCGAAGCCTTGAGGATACTGTAAAAGAATTACAGATATCCCTTGAGGATGCACGTTCTGATGTCAGGAAAAATGAAGTGTTCACACAGATATTAAAGTCAAACCTTGAATTATCAAAATAAGGTAAAATGTGCCTCAGAACTCATAGGGTTCATCATTAATCAGAACGGTTTAATCATCACAGGCACATTTTGCATTTCATCTCTATTTGACCAGGTTTATCTGGTCATTAAAGAATTCAAATTACAGTTTTAATTTCATCAACAATAGCTTTTGCTGAAGTTTTTGGATCATCGGAGTTGTAGATACTTCTTCCGACTATTACCCAGTCAGCACCGGCTTTGATGACATCGGAGGCACTACCGCCCTGAGCACCAACACCAGGTGAGATGATGGTAACTTCATCACCGATGATTTCCCTGATCTCTTTAATCCTTTCCGGTCTTGTTGCAGGAGCTACGATACCAAATGCTTTTTCATCGGCAGCCATTTTCGCGATATCCTCGCCAATGGACTGCATGAAGTTAAGTGCACCAGGATGACTCATTTCTGTGACCACGAAAATGGCTTTGTCCCTTTCCTGAGCGAGGTCGACACATATCTTAAGGCTGTCCTGTCCGGTGAATCCCTGAATTATTACTGCATCAGCACCGGCATCGAAGACCTGTTCACATATCAGACGGTTGGTGTTGGGGATATCTGCCACCTTGAAGTCCGCGATTATAGGTGCGAGTTTTGAGATATCCTTTATGATATCAAGTCCGCATGCCAGTACTATGGGGTAGCCGATCTTGATGGCATCCACGTATTCTGCAACGTCCTCTGATATTTTGATGGCTTCATCTTTATCCAGTACATCAAGTGCCAGTATGAGTCTTGTGTTCTTTTCCATGTGAATGCCTCAGAGTTTTGCGAGTCTGCTTCTTGCGGCTGCGACCATTATTGGAAGTGTGATGGTCGCATCGGAATGCACGGTTACTGAGCGTGCCGTTTCACTGACCTTGCCCCATGAGCGGGCTTCGTCAAGTGTTGCACCACTTAAGCCCCCGGTCTCTGGTGTGTCCATGGTGAGCTGGATGGCGTATTCGAATTCCTGATGGGTTATGAGCATTGACTGGAAGATGTAGTTCTTTGGAACACCGCCGCCAATGAGAACAGCTCCTGGATTCTTTGCTTCGTAGCAGATATCGATTATTTCTCTCATGTCTGAGAAAGCATCTACGTTAAGTGGGTTCTTTTCCTTGTAGAGCCATGCCTGCAAACCGACCATGGAATCCTGTATAGCAGGACAGTAAACTGGTACGTTCATGTCTGCTGCGACTTTTAGTATGGAGTCCTTGTCCTCGATGTTCTGCCCAAGGTGTGTGAGGAATTCCCTGATGGATATTGTCTCAGTACCGATGTCAGAAAGAATGGCCTGCATTTTCTCTTCAAAATCCATGAAATATGGTTCAGGAAGATATACATCGTATATCCTGTTGATCTCATCGTTTTTGAGTTCGATGTCATCACATTCTGAGCAGCCCTTGTAGTGATGAAGCCCCATGGATTCAACTATCTCGTGTACCATGTTCGCACCGGTTGTTACCAGTACGTCAATGTATCCGTCCCTTATCAGATCGGTCACGATACCTCTCATACCCGCAGGAACCATAGCTCCTGCAAGTCCGAAGAAACTGGTGGAGCCACCAGCCAGCATATCTGTATAAATATCCACAGCATCAGCCAGTTTTCCTGCACCGAATGCACATCCGCTGATAGATTCAATGAATGAGTCCACACTCATATTCTCTGTAATTTTAGCCTGATCAATAGGGTTTTGGAGTTTTTCTCCACATGAGTCATGTTGCATAAGAGGTCCTCTATAGTTTACTAGCCCTAATAGCAATCTTATTCTTTAAGGTTGTTATGGCATTATGCTACATGCTGGATTTATTTTTGGGATATAGGTAACGTCAAAAATCGAACTTACAGTTTTAATTATGACTGTTGTTGGATTATAAGGTTAACTATAACTCTACATTTTAATTTACAATATGATCAATACATATTCAAGCGTAATTTTTTTGGTAGTATCATTAGAAATTAATTGATATTTCTTAATAGACTATGTTAAATTGTATATAGAATATGAGATTTATTGTTTAATATGAATAGTTTTGAAGAGTTTCTACAAGATTATGAGAAACACGAAGAAGAAAATATAAACAAATATATTAGTCGATTAGATCAAGGAAAGATTACACAAAATGAAAAATATCCACCGAAAGACCGATTTATTAAATTGAAAGAACCAGTAGCAGACCCCTATACTAATATTTGGGGCATTGTCCCATTTTATGGCTCAACCTTGGTTAAGTTAATTCCAAAAGACAACAAACAAGAATTTGATGTGGGTCATGAATGGTTGGGATTCAATTCTCGGAAAATTGATGAAATGATTGATTTTCAAAAAGAAACTGGAAAAATACAGTTTACTCTCACTACACCACCAACTTACTATAAGAATCTAGATTTTCTTGAACCACTATTTAATGAGCTTAAACCCCCAATTATTCAATATGATTCTGTATCAGCCGTTGGATATGAATTAGATAAAAAATATAAAATTGAATTTGAAACATTAGCTCAACATGGCTTTAATTACTTTGTTAAATGTGTAACAGAATCGTTTGGAAATACCAATCCTGCGTATACCTTAGCAAAATTAGAAGATTATTCGAGTCGTTATAGTGTCCTTAAAGCAAATGGGTATGAAGAATTAGCTGATGAAATAGGAACATTGATGATTATTGAGCCTGAAAAAGCACTTTTGTATCTCATTTTATTTGGTTTTCTAATAGCAAATCCTCAAAAATCTTTGTTAAAGCCTATCTGTAATTATAATAAAAATTTTATGGAGGATGTGAATGAATTTGGAAGATCTTATGGTATTGAAATAAACCATGATATACCTTATGAAATTGGGAAATTTCTTTTAAATAAAATAGTTTTTTACCCAGAGACAATAGATGGCTGTAAAAAAATAGTTCAAGAATATGATGATCATGAACTATACAAAGTACTGGGTGCTCTTAATAAAGGCGTAGGTAAAAAAAATATAGATATAATTGATGACAAGAAGAACAATATGTCAGAAATTTTAGACAATATTTGGAATGATAGCAATAAAATAAAAAGGAAATCCGATGGAATTAGATATGCGGTTCCACTAAGTGTTGGTCTAATCGGAGGACTAGCCGAAGGTATGCCAGGTTTAGGAATAATGGCAGGATTGGGTCTTTCGGCTTGTGATACAATATGGGGCATACAAAGTGGCTCAGCAAGTGAGAAGATAGCTAAATATGTTAGTCCAAATCATTTAGTTTCAATATATGATTTTAAAAACAAGCATTCTTTGGAGGGTTGAACAATGTTTGTCTTTTAAGTAGTTGATCTTAACCTCTTCACAGCCTTAGTATTCAAATTCAAATCTCCTGTTTCCCTTATCCTTTTCTGCATATCCCACAATGTAGTCTTTGGAACACTTAGTGCTTTAGCTTCAGATACATTTATGTTGAGTATTTTCTGCATGATCTCTTGTTTGTTGACAAACTCCTGAGCCTTCTTCACATCAACAGCCTTTTCATCAATATTATTGGCTTCCTTCCCAATATAAACAATAGAATCGACCCCAACATGTTTTCTCTCAAGACTCCTATTTCCCTCTCAAATTTAGATTAAATATGATTGGCATACTCTATTATTGTACCATACTAACCAGTTTTTCTTATCGCAGAGATAGCAATAAATAAGATATATGAATATGTTATTTTGATTAAGGGGAATTGCTGATGGAAAGAATTTTGTATGGATTATTGATCTTGATCGTGGGAATCTTGATTGGTTCTAGTGGTGATACTTTATCATGTGGCCCTGTGCCCGTGGAAGGTTTACTTATTGTTGAAGGCAGTTCATGGAGCGGTTCTTCAGATGCAAATCATTCTATTCATCTTTATAACTATGAATTTGATCTCTACAATAGCGGGCAAGAAAATATATATGTAACAGAGGTTGAGCCTGTACTAGCCGAAAGTCGATTAATCATTTCTTCACAGGATTCAGTTTCTCGTCAGATCAACAGCAATGTTGCAGCAGGCTCTTATATTACAATTAATGGCAGTATTGAATTGTCTACTGAAAATATGTCAAAAGAAGAGATTTTAGATATTCAACCTATAGTATTTGTGAACGTTTCTTCAACACAGACAATACCATATTTTATCCATGAAACATAAAAGAAGTCTATTCTTATTTTTTATCAAACACTTTAAAAAAAGCATATATTCCTTTCTAATCTTTTTCATGTGTATAAGGTGTTGATGATTACTCTTGTGATAGGCGTTTCCTTTACAGGTGATCATAATGCAGTTTCTTTGCAAGTAGAGTTCTGATGGCGTGATATATAATGGAAAGTTAAAACCAGCACTTTATAAGTTGTTATTATGTAATTATAGTTACTTATAAGTAAATATAATTTCAATTAATAATTTATAGTATACAAAGTGAGTGATAATACATGTCAGGAATAGCCACAACAATACCCACCACAAAGGTGGTGAGGGATAGACTGAAAAGCTATGGTAAAAAAGGAGAGACATATAGCGATATTCTTACAAAGATGATGGATGCAATCGATAAAGAAGAATTTATGGATCGCATGTACAGACGTTTGGATGAAAAAGATCAGTTTGTTTCTCTCGATGAAATATAAAGAGAGATAAATATGAACTACAGAGTATGTTTACACAAACACGCTGTAAAGTTTATGAGTGTACAAGACGCAGAGACAAAAAACAGGCTCAAAGGAGGACTTGGGAAACTAAAAATCGATCCTTTGGGAAGTGATGTTAAAAAATTAAAAGGCACTAAAGGAAAACAAGACTTGTATCGTCTCCGAATTGGAGATCATCGAGTTATTTTTTCAATTGAAGATGATATTGTGTACTTACTTGAAATAATTCCACGCGAACATGGATACAAGTGGCTGTGATGCTTTTTGTACTTATATTTGGAATTTAGAAACTTAATCTCGAGGTTCAAAATTCTAAAATATAATCAGTAACTATGTTTCCTATAATAATTTATATCATTAATTACATAATAGAAATTGGTCACAAGGGAGTAGGCTGTACAATGAAGTAAATTCTGGATGGGTTAACCCCTAATTCCTAAATGAACTACATTAATGCGTAGCTGTAATGAAACTAAATTCAGGACGGATTGATACCCGATTCTGGGCCTAACATCATTAACTTGCAGCTGCAATGGATAAAGTAAGGACGGATTAACCTTCGATCCCAAACCAAACTTCATTAGCGCATGGCTGAAATGAAATAAAGTAAGGGCAAAGTAAACCTCGGTTCATACCTTGTGACTACCTTTCTATCTATTTTTTGAAATATTGCTGCAAGTTCAGATCATATCTCTTGGTTGCTTGTGTTCAGGAAGTGCAGGCAAGGACATCGTATTTATAAGAATTGGACTCTCAACTTCTTTTGCACGTTCAAGCAGAAGCTCTTTACCTTTTTGGCTTACTGCAAATAAAGGAACAGCAGTTCCAACCTGTGCAAGTGGCTTGATAACATCTCTTATAGGCTTTGATGCACAACCTGTGATGATATCGACATAATCTATGAGTTCGAGTGAATCTTCTCTGCTAAGTCCTGTGGTATGTGCAGCGATTATTGTGAGGTCCAGTTCAAGTTTAGCTTCAAGGTCACGAAGTTCCTTTGATGTATCCGGGTCAATAGCAGAAACTGCAATCCTTCTGTATCCAAGCTGAGCTGCTTTCTCCACACCAGCTACAGGATCGATAATTGCTGCAGCAGGTTCCAGGATAACTCCCCCTCTTTCAGTGATCCCGTTGATAATACCATCAATAGGCTCAGTCTCCACAAGTCCTGACATTCTGGCCCCCATTCCCTGAACCAGTATTGGATTATTGGTGATGACAGTACCTGCACCTTCACAGACAGTTACTGTTGTATCAAGAAGATCTTTTCGAAGACCGGTCATCATAACTTCAGATGCTCCAAATCCAACAAAGACTTCATGTTCCAGTATCCTATCGTCTGTGAACATGCCGAAATCCTTAATCCGAAATTCCATATTTTCTCTGACTGCATCTTTTGTAACTTGTTTTATTCCACGCATTTTGTCAAATAAAGGACACCAATCGATCTGAGGTTCTCCGACTTCTACCACTTTACCGTCTTCTACAACAACTCTTGTCTTTCCTAAAAGTTCCATTACATGAGGCATATTTTCCACCTTTTATGATTATCTTTTATGTGATTTTTAAAGTATGGTTCAATTACTATTATCCATCATTTCCGATGCATTCATATGCATAATTTCTACCAATCTCAGAATATCTTTCCTTTGGTCCGAATCAAGTTTTGATAAGAGATTCTCTTCCCATTTCGTAAATATTCTCATCATTTCAGGTTCTGTTTCTTTTCCTTTCTTTGTCAGAAAAATACGATATGAGCGTCTGTCGTTCCCATCAATTTCCCTTGAAACATAACCTTCGTCAACTAATCTTTTTATAGTTCTTGTGATCGTGGTCTTATCCACTTTTATTGTCTGAGCCAGTAATCCCTGGTTGATACCATCCATCTTGTAGAGTGGCATTAAGATACGAAGTTGTGCGCCTCCAAAACAGTAGGGTTCCAGCTCTTTGTCAAAATATCTGCGGGCATATCTGTCAAGATATGAAATGTGCTTTCCAACGAATCCAGTATACATCTCCATAACCTTTTCAATAAATGATCCAAAGGAATATGGTTGTAGCTACAACCAATGTTGGTTGTGGATA
>Ga0102925_1000208_pt1 | contig 30401 bp, 49 predicted proteins | sample SalPonR1_A_D1_MG_FD_78216 | JGI IMG/M metagenome (GOLD analysis project Ga0102925, IMG submission 78216) | Salt pond soil microbial communities from South San Francisco under conditions of wetland restoration - Salt Pond MetaG R1_A_D1_MG | ecosystem: Environmental > Aquatic > Marine > Intertidal...
ATCTTTTTGCTTCATGTCTCCACATACCATCATCTTGCTTCTCCGGCCTAATCGACCTAAAAGCATTTCCATTTGTGAGTGTGTTATATTTTGGGCTTCGTCGACTATAATAGCTGCGTCTGTAAATGTTTGTCCTCTCATATACGATAAAGGCTTAATTTCTACTCTACGCTGTTCTATTAAGGCTTCGGTGGCTTCGTGTCCCACCGCCAGATGCATATTTTCATAAATTGGTGCCATCCATGGATCCATTTTATCTTCGATGTCTCCAGGTAAAAATCCTAAATCCTCGTCGGATATTGTTGGCCTTGTAATAATGACCCTATTTACGTCTTTTTCAAGTAGCATTGCAAGCGCTGAATAAACTGCAACAAGCGTTTTACCGCATCCTGCCTTTCCTCATAGTACACTTACTGCATGCTTGTTTATCATGTTTTGGGCGTCAATCTGCTCGTCTTTGAGCGCGATCATTAGCTGTTTCATGTTATATGCCATCTTGCTTTTTCTAGCCTTAGCCATATTGGGTTACCTCTTATTTGTATGTTGTGTGTGTCTGTTTAGGAAAGAAGAATAAAATAAAAAGGATCAGCTTTTTCATACCTAAACTTACTGCCAAGAAATTATGAATTCAACTTGATTTTTTAATTTTCCAAGATTTCTTTTACTTCCTCTTTGAATGCGGCCCTTTGTTCAGAATTAAGGTCTTTATAGTACTTCTTAAACTGCTTATAAGGTAAACCGCTCTTCTTGGCTAACTTTTTTAACATCTTCGCTGTCGAATTGTTCATACTTAGGTTCCAATATATTTTCTTTTGTATTAAAGGCCCACAGCTCTTCACTGCTGTAATCATCTGACCATACTAAATATAGTATAGCCTGCTCATACCGGTATATATCGGTTCCCGGGCTTTCAAGGAAGTCAATACGTTTTGTAAACCGTCTGTTCATTGTATCTTTTACAAGATAAAAACCTGATTTCTCATGGGCTGAGGAAATATATACAATATCTCCAAAGTCTAACTCGCCTCCCCACCTCGTATGGAGATCTCTAGATACTGCTATCCATTTTAGGTCGCCGGCAGATGGGATATCGAACTTTGTTCCGTCGGCTACTATATTAGGTGTGGAATCTGTTTGTCCTGGGACTGGGTGATACATTGTGGCCTTAACCGAAGCGATAAGCTTAAACTCCGGCCTTATTACTGGCTCACACCAGGCCAACTGTTTTGTATGGTAAGGGCGTGAAGCTTCTCCTGTAGTTCCAGGGATCGTCAAAAAAACTACCCCTGTTAATAGAGTCATTAAAGATTTCATACTTTAATATACAAAATTTAAGTTAAAAAAAGAAGGGGCTTTCCGCCCCCTCTCTGTGTTAGTCACTTGCAACTGCATCACTTCGGATCGAGTCGCCATCTATCCAAGAAGATGCTACATTTTCTAGCCATTCCTTTAGGTTTGGGCTATCCAATGGGCAATCCCCATAGAATTTATCTATTGACTGATCTCCAGCTCCTGTTTCATAGGATTCTTGTTGCGTAAAATGGACATCACCTTTTTTAACGGTGAATGTAAGTCGTGACTTTTTATGGACTAAAGACATATTTAATAACTTTTATGTTGAAGTTATTGTCTATTGTCTATTGTCTGTTGTCTACTTTGTCATCTACCATTTTTGCTATTTGCTTTGGTAAAGATTCTAAATCTTCCAAAGAGATAAAGAACACGCCTTTTCTGATTTCTGCGTTCTGGTAGTGTGTATTGTCGATTAAAAACTTGATATCGTCTGCGATACCAAGCAAATCTTCAACTTCAGGCTCTTCAGCCTCTTCAATCTTTTTCTTCTCAGCTTCTGCTACGCCTTCTATATTAAGATTCTGCATCTTCTTCCTCTTCTTTGTCATCGAGATTAATGGTGAAGTTCTTTTTAACATTATTAAGAACTTTTGTAGCTTCGCTTTCTCGTTTCTCTAAACGAGCTTTGGCTTTTTCTTCTGCAGCTATCTCTTGCCTGTGGTATTCGATTTCTGCTTCTGATGTTGCCTTATTGCCTTCTATGTCAGTCATAACCTCTTCAAGGCTATCAATGAACATATTAAACATGCTCTGAGCCTGCCTCAGCTTAGAATCAACTTGGTTTACACGCAAGTCTCTTTCTTCTTGAGCTGTCAGTTCTTTAGGCTCTTCTGTTGTTTTAAGTGGATTCCACATGGTTTTGTTTTTTCTTATGGTTTCGGATTTGGGTGCTTGAGATAGCTTCAGGATATGCGTCGTCTATATAAAGGACGCCCGGTATCTGATTATAATTCTTTTCGCCGCTGTTATGGCGCTTCACTACTACTCCGGCTATCTTCTCATTAGAGAATATATAAGAGTCATTCATTTTTACAATCTTGTCCATCACGTCATCTCCCATCGTAAGAAACAAGGTACCATTTACTTTGTCCAAGATCAAGTCTGTTAGATCGGAAAAGAATGGCTTTGTTATGACTGCGATAGGGTATCCTAAATGGCTTAGACTGTCCAAGCGAGATTTTAGCTCGTCAGTAGTCATCTCTCCCTTGCCGTATGTATGGACGCTTATACAGAGCATCCTAGATATTTGTGCTTCGTTATAAAGCTCTATGCTTTTGTCCATAGTATGCTGATGACCTTCATGCCAGGGGTTGAACGAACCTTTATATATTAGAATATTTTGTGCGGCTCTTAAGAAGTCTTCTATCCGTTTCACTGTTACAGTACTTTCCGGATATGAGAAGTCTTGAAACACACTAAGCTTGTTTCGGTCAGGGCTAGAAGTGAAAGCTTCGAGTGTTAACTCTAGGTCAACTGCGTCGATAGTTTCTACTCGATCTATATAGCTCGAAAACATACAATGCCTGTTGCCTGCATTTATAATGTTTAAACCAGTAAGCGCTACTTCATCAATAGCTTCCTTTCGGCTTGTTGTAGGGGGGAATGTGAGGTGATAGAACCTCGTATAGCCTTGGAAGTCTTCGTATCCTATCCAGCCGTGCTTTGTTGACCCCGGCTCTTCTGGGAGTTGGAATGAAGAGACCAACAAGAAGTTGACACCCTCATCAAGGTCTTCCGTAGATGTAGAGGTGAGCGCTAAATTGCAGTATTCTTTACTTACAGCTCTGGGTACGTCTTTTGTCATGTCAAGAAGCCCAAAATGATTTATAAAAGCTTCTTTGCTGTAAAGACTGTGTACTTTATAGAGTGTGTTGCTTGCTCCTGGATACTTCATTAAATTATGGGAGATGCCGATACCGGCACCCATCTCATAAATAACTCCATACCTGCTGCTCTTATGGATTTGCTCTACTAAGCTTTTAATGCTCATCTAGAGACGGCCATATCTTTTTCAGCTTGTCGTTTTATTCTGGCTAGTTCATATCCTCGGTTGCGAGTTGAAGCCATGCAGTTTTTATAGGGAATTAAGTCTGTGTTGCGACTTTCCGTGCTGTCAATAAACGCGAAGAATTGTTTAACTTCTGGTGTAAGGTTTAATTTTGCCATTTGTCTGTTTTCTATTTGTTGTTATGGTTAATAAAGGTGGTACCCCATCCCGGATTTGAACCGAGGTTTCTCGATAGAAAGTCGAGCGTCCTAAGCCAGGCTAGACGAATGGGGCATAACTTAGATATACAATCCAAGTTGTTTGCGATTTGTTTCTTCATCTTCAAAGTCAAAGGCCGTAGCTGATTCTACAACTTTACTAAGATGTGTGTGAACAGAGTTCTCTTTTAAGTTGACTATAAGCATAGACGGATCATCACTTGCTTGTCCTCTTAAAAATCTTTCAAATGCTTTATTGGCTCTTTTATCTGCGAGCTGTTTACCTTTATCCTCACTAAACTTAAACTCTTCAGTATTAATGATTTTAGGTCTTACTTTAGACGCACCCACAGCGATTAAATCTCCGTGTTGATGGAAAGCTATGACGCCGCAGGTTATACCATCCTCTGTCTCTATAAACTTATATGTTTCGTTATTGTATGTCATTTCTTTTTTGTATGGCTATTAGTTCAGGTTTAATGTAATCGAAGAACTCTTTTGATTGCTTTAGGCCCCAGTCGGCTGCTTCTCTTATTTCTTTGATACATCTGATTGGGTGGCCTTTTGGGTCGTAACTTATTAAGTCTAAGTTTAAAAGTTCTCTAAGATTTCTGATTGTGGTTTGCTTTTTAAGGTCTATAAATGTAGAATTAAGTGCATCCTTGACCACTTTTCTCTGTTGAGAGTTTCGCTTAAAATCGTTTCCTATGAGTTCAAATACTTTTTCTTCATCAAAGTATCCGGCTCTTACTAAGGAAACTACATACTCTTTTAATACAAGAGATACCCCATCATCCATAACTAGTGACAGGATTTCTCTATTATATTCATTCTTTGGCATTATCTTTCGATAATTATATCCCAGAGTCTGACTATAAGACAGTCTTCTCTATTCAGGGCTGCATCTATGACCATTAAGATCAAAGGGAAGCCAGCAATTATTGAGACAAGTAAGACCGTGATTCCAGTCAACTTGGTAAAAATACCTGTTTTATCCATGTTATTCCTTTTTAATAGTTAATATTAAAGAGTCGAGTAGGTGGGATTCGAACCCACGTGCTCCTCATCCCAAATGAGGCGAGATAAACCTGACTCCTCTACTACTCGTTATACCTCCCGAAGGAGGTATTTGTTACAGTTTACTTATTAGCACTCTCGGAAGGGTTTGAACCTACATGTGTCCAGTTACGCTTTCTACACGTTCGTAGCGTGAGGCGATACGAGAGCGTCTATAATTTTCCTATAATTCATAAAAAGAAGTTACAGAAGAATATTATAATAATCAAGCTTACACTGCTAATAGAGCGATTGCTCCTATCAACATAGAGTGTTTTCTTATTTCTGTACCGCTGACAGGGATCGAACCTGCATGAGACTAAGCTCAACGAATTTTAAGTCCGTTGTGTATACCAGTTCCACCACAGCGGCATTTCTAGCGTAAAATAAAAAAAGCCCAGCCACTAATGTGACTGAGCTTTAACCTTAACCTTAACCAAAACTAAATCACTAGTCACACCACTCCCATTTCACGTCCTTCCGGGCGTTCCAAGGGTTCTGTTGTTAATAAAGTAGTGTTTCTTAGTGAATCGTTAACCATAACAACTATAATCTACGATATTTTGGAAAAGTTTGCAAGTAAAATTTAAATTAAAAAAGAGGGGAGGTGCGAAACTCTCTGGGTTAGATTTGCAGCCACAATAGGCTCCCACTTCCATACCCTGTTACGGGCGGTAAGCTCTTTGTTTCTCTACAGCACTATTTAAGTAGCGCTGTAAGAGGGAGGTCTCCCGATCCGGGGACCGCCTAGCCCTAATGAGGGCAGTCACGTCCGACAGTTAATGCCCGATCCGGGCCTGCACAGACGATATTTTTTAAAAAATGCCCGAGGTAAGTTCACACCCATTTCATTGATTACAAGTCAAGTGCTGGAAACCCAGCTAGAAGTAGGGCAATAAATAGCCTCGGGGCTTAAAAAGGTGGGCCTGGTAATCTGAACTGCTATTTTCTCAGAATGAAATAGAAGTAGCAAATTCAATAGCCAGGCCCATATGGGAGAGAGGGGTGGATTCGAACCACCGATCGCCGGTCCTCTTTTAGAAGGATCTATTGCCATAGCCTGTTAAGGTAATCGACATAGTTTTTTAAAATCCGGCTGCCTTGCCACTTGGCTACCTCTCTCATAAAAGGCCACGGTAATCCTGCAATCTTTTTTTCTTAAGTTATTAGAAGTAGATATACAGATAGCCGTGGCCAGTTCGAAGCATGGGTCGCTTCATTTTTAAAGCCGTCTAGGCTTGGAAATTAACTGAGTGCTTCCGGAGTTTGACTGTAGCTTCTTACGACTACACCTGTTGGTATGCATCCCAGGGCAGGGTCCTTGACTAAGTTTCCGATGGCTAACCCGCCGTTAATTCGCAGCTGGGTGATCAATGTCCAGCCCCATCGGCGGTCTTACAAGGGTTAATGTATTCTTTTATTTGAAAATACAAAAAGAGCCTCTTGAGCCACCCAGTTAATTTCAAAGCCTAGATCGGCTTCAATACTCTTATACCAAGAAATGGGAGGTTATACTCCCATATACTCGATAATCTTCTCGTAAGATACCATGAAGTCGTCAAAGTTCCAAACCGTTTCCGCTTCGTCTTTATCCTCCACAATTTCCCCACGAGCATCGCCATGCATTGTAAGCAAGTCGAACACAGAAAAGTCGGGCTCTTCTGCTACTGACTTTGCAGTCTCTATAACGCCAGAGATATCCTGACTAACCACGTGCCCCTCACGATCTAAATCGATCATAAAGTATTCACGGTTTTTAAGATCAATCCCTGCAGCTAACACTCCGCGTGCGGGCGTGGTCAACTGATGTGCATTTTGAATGCTGTCTGGCTTCCATGTCTTATTGGCTTTAGGATTCGTGCGTTCCATAACACCAAAGACACAATCTTGGTACCCTGCGATACCTCCAGCTTTCCCTGCATAATCTCGAAGATCAATAACCGCATAATCAAAGCCTTTTAGCACTAGTGCATCGACGTTAAAGTCAATATACTCTGCACAGGCTCCTTTGCGATTAGTGATGTCCCCGCTGTACACACAGGCATTGCCTTCATTATACCGGCCGTTCCATCCTACGTGGACGACATTTGACCCATTCTCATCAAACAGCACGCCGCTCAAATCGATGTCGCAGTATTCGGTACCATCATTAAACCAGTGTACGAATGCACGTACTGTCTTAAGATGGCTTTTAAGTTCAAAGGGAATACGTTGTCCACGGATCACAGGTTTTAGTCCGGGGGACAGGCTACGCATATTCTTAGGTAGTCCTATCTTCTGAAGTTCCGGATCGATATACACCTTTCCGAGGTCTTCTAAAGAAGCAAACTTTTTCCTAAGAACGTTTCTAACCGTGCTAGCAATACGATCTACAATCTCTTCTGACATAGGATCTAGCTTAGGTAGATCAATCTTTTTACGGCCGCCTTTAACCATAATATGGCGTTTAAACTCGCTAGTCCTCTTCTCGAAATGCTCTAAGAGTTCAAAAAGAACTTTATTAGATACTCGATCAGCAACCTCTTCAAACTTACTCAAGATTTCATCGTGCTCTTCCGGCGTGTCGTGATGTCGCAGTAAAGCGTCGATACGACGTGCAAACTCACCCGGACGCTTTGCCAGCATAGACAGTCCGCCCTGCAGGCTCTTGTCCATTGCTTTCTCAAGCTTACCATACCATGACGTTACTTTCTCATTTCTGAGCCTGTCAAAGGCTTTCATGGCCCTCGGGAACTTATCTGCATAATCACCAGGGTGGAGAATCTCGCCCAAGCGAATCCACCTGCCTTTATGCAAAACCATCTCTTCTACTCGGCAATGAGTTTTCTCGAGCAAAGACAGAATAAACCGTCTTTCTGCTCTGCTGAACTTTTTAAACTTAAAGTCCTCTCTAGCAGGGTTTGGTATTTCTGAGCCCCACCGCTTGCGAAGCGTCTTCCAGGGAAGACTAGGCAAAGAAATGTCACCACCGCTCATATGCGTTGCAATACGCAATACATCTGTAGGTGTCTTTACTGGTACATCAAGACCACGTGCTGCTAATGCGCAGAGGTTTTCTTTGAATGGGATTCTTTCCGGAAAAAGCAGGTCATCGTAGTTTTCTGCAAACCAATCGATGATTGCAAAATCTACCGGAGTTAAAGAGTTTCCAGAAGATACTAATGTCCGGAAAATATCTTTAAACTCTTTTTCATCTGCGAGGACAATAGGTTCAAACGTGGTATGCTCAAACTCAATTGGCTTCTGATACTTTTTCTTTTCTCCCGGAGACCATTTTCCGCCTGACCAGTAGTGGCCCATCCGTGTACGGAAAAGCTTAAAGTCAGACGCTTCTATAACTTCTTCAGGAAACCCTTTAAACAGAGGCTCATAATTATGTTGGCCTCCTCGGGTCTCTGCAAAGAACGTCATTGCGTCCGAGTAGAAGTCTATGATGAAATCTCTCGGTGCTTCTTCCAGGGCTTGGAAAGCTTCTTCAGATAGCATATAGCCCCATTGCATAAAGTGGGCCTGAACAGTACCTGCCATCAGCTCTTCTGCTTTTTGGTCAGTTGGGATAACTGCTTTGTTTTTTAACAGTCCTATCGACGTTTTGTTTAAATCGTAGTTTAGCTTGCTCATAATTATTTTGTAAGGATTAGATCTGAGAAGGTTGTCAGATTGTTTAGGTTTTCAACTTTAACTACAGAGGTACCTTCTAGCTTGCTAACTTTTAAATCTAGCGAGTCTACTGCCTCTTGTAGCTTTTCAGCTTGGTCTGCAGAGGGGTGGTATTCTGCATAGATTTCAATGTCCGGACTTCTGGCTATTGTCTCTGTGGCTCCTATAAGAGCTTGAGGTTCATAGCCTTCTATGTCCAGCTTCATGATATCAACTACCGGGAAATTTAAGGAATCAATGGTGATCATATTCACCGTATGAGGCCCTTTATTGTCAACAGCACTTCCACCCCTTTCTTCAGCTATTGTAAAGCCAGCCGTCCGGATTTTATTCCCAACAACGTTTTCATAGAAGTGAAAGTCTACACCGCTACGAGCGCCGTTAAACGCTGAGCTCATTCTGCAAAGCCTTAAAAGGTCTTTTAAAGGTTCAAATACATGAACTTCTTTTGCTTTCATATGACCAAACAGGCTGCAGTAATACCCCATGTTAGCTCCAACATCAAGGCATACTTTTCCTGCTAGTGAATTTTTCTTTGTGTAGTGCCTGGTTAGACGTGGTTCCCATCTTCCTGTGTTGTAAAGATGTGGAGTTATTCCAGGGTTTTGTGTATCTACATACATCATATAACCTACAGAGGTTTGGACGAGTGCAGAGTTATTTCCAGTATATCCTATATATCCGGGCATATTTAATTTTTGTTATGGTTAAAAAAATCCCCAGGAAATTAGCTCACTAAAGTATCCACTTGCGCATTGCGCAGGTTGGAATCGAACCAACTTAGAAGTAAGTGAGGCTATAGCCTGGGGTTTAGGTTTTTTACTATACTTTAGCCCAAACCCGCTGATCGTGGAATTTTGGGCAACAAGTCTGCTATCCGTGCGAAACGCACGATTAAACATTTAAGTCTAAGGTTATGCTATAGTAAAGGCGGCTACCTTTTGCATTCAGTAGCCGCGGTGTGCAGGGAGAGGGATTCGAACCCCCGAACCTTATTCAGGACCAGATTTACAGTCTGGCGCAATTAACCTCTCTGCCATCCCTACAAAAAACACTCTACTGAGACGATGCCGGATATACTCCGCAAGGCGTATAATTCATCGTCGAACTGTTAACTCTGAATGCTGCCCGAGCGAAACGCTCGAAATTAGTCTAGAGTGTTGCACCACGCGTAGGGTTCGAACCCACTAAAGCTGGTTTTGGAGACCGGCTCGCTTCCACTAGTCAGCGTGGCATGGCCCCGTAGCCGTAGCTACAGGGGTTATTTTTCTCGCCACTGGTGTTTTCTGTATCGTTTCCAGCAGCGTAAATCTGATTTTCTGTCTCTTGCTCTTTTGTTACATCCCTTGTTAGGGGCGCACATAGTACAGAGACCGTGTTTTTGTGTTAGTTTTCGTAGATATTTTTTCTTTTCGTAAGTCATGTTCACCTTTATTAGGTTGACGTTAACTAACGGAAGTAAAATAATTCTAACATAGCATTTAAAGTTAACTTAATTTCTCTAGTTTTTCTAATTTTCTTTGAAGCTCTTGTTTCGTAGCCTCTATCCTTTCTTTTCGATCTTTCTCCTTTTTATGCTTCCAGAGCTTCACTTCTTTCTCTGAGGCCTTTTCAATCTTCCAAGCATCTATTAGATACCCTATATGGTCTGTGTGGTACTCTATTCCGACATGTGTGGCTCCTGCTTTTTTCATTTCTTCAAGCTTACTGATCATCCTGTCGATGTCGATAGGGAACCCTTCTGCGCGTCCATATTCCTCGGGTAGGATGTTAACATAATCGTCATGTTTTTCCCACTCAAAGCCTAAAAGGTCTTGAAAGTCGATGTCAATTTCAGAGATCTCTGTGTCATCTAAGAGCTTTTGCTTGTAATAAACATTATCAGTCATTTAATTTTATTAAGGTTAGGTTATAGTTAAAAATGCTCCCCAGGTAGGATTCGAACCTACGGATCTCCTGGTTAACGGCCAGGCGCTTTGCCGCTTAGCTACTGAGGAATAAAGGCCAAGGAAGCGGGTCGGAAGATTAATCAAGGGGAGTCAAACCCTTCTTGAAGCCTAAGCGCGCTATTGACCATAATATTTATAATACTTTGACAGGTTTTAGCTTTTGAGCTAGGGCCCATCTTCCGCCTTGTGACTCCGGCCTGTCGAAAAACTCATAGTCTTCTATCTCGACTTGAAGCCATGTGCGGCCCTCTTTCTTCAGATGAGGTGCTTCCTGCCTTAATGTGCAATGGAAGCCCGGCCTAAAAGCGTATCCTTTTGTTTCATGTTCTTCAGCCTCATGCCATTCGCCTATTTCATATCTCATGCGTTTATTTATAAATAAAGGCGCATAAGAGCCGTCTTTCATCTGTCGTACTAATTTATATGCAATCAATTTACTTCATTTTCTTTTCTATTTTTTGTTATGGTTGTCTGTTGTCTAGGTTGTTGCGCGATATTGTAGCGACACCGAGAGTTGAACTCGGATCCTCCGGTTTATGATACCAGCGCTCTGCCAATTAAGCTATGTCGCCATGGTGGCGGGGGAGGGATTCGAACCCCCGTGGTTCAGGATATGAGCCTGAGCTGGAACCTAACTCCAGTCCACCCCGCAATGTAATTGAGCGAATAGCGGTACTCGAAACCGCAAGCCTTCACATTGGCAATGTGATGTTCTGCCACTTGAACTATATTCGCAATAAAATATGTGGACCGCCCCGGAATCGAACCAGGTTTCTGTAAAATATCCCGAGAAAAGCTTTTAGAGAGTATAATCAAGAAGATACTCGTTAGTTTCTACAGATGCTCCAAGCTTTACAGCCCTGATGGGCGGATAGCGATAATCGAAATCGCAACCTTAACCTTGGAAGGGTCACGCTCTGCCACTTGAGCTATATCCGCATGGCACGGGGGAATGGATTGGTTACCACTGTCCTGACGTTGGACCTTAGTGAGAAGTGTTGCTCCCACAATCATATCTTCGATCGAGAACACCCCCGTGTATATGTCACATTGCTCACTCAATGTTGTGGAGATACAGGGACTCGAACCCTGGTTTCCGCCTTGCAAGGGCAGTGTTCTTGCCAACTGAACTATATCCCCATTGGAGCCTCCGTCGGGTAACGATCCCGCTTCTCCAGATTACAAATCTAGACCTCATCCAATAAAGGCTTCGGAGGCTTAAAATAAAAAAGCCCAGGACAATTTTACTTGCCTGGGCTCAAACTCTTTAAACTAAAAGTTAGCGCATCCCAAGCAAGCGTACCATCCCCGCCCAATTATAATTGGTTGTGCCGGCTGTATATGTTTTTGTGCTTGTTGAAATCATATCTTTTTTAGTTTCTACTCTGAATATAGTAAATTAATTCTACCATGTCAAGTTTTGATTGTTATAAAGTAAAATTAAAATAAGAAAGTGTATTGTTTGGTCTATAGCTACATGATTTACCAGGTCTCTTTCTTTATCTCCTGTGTTCCATAGCTTATTTAAGACATTATATAAATACCGATCTTGTAGACCGTGTAATAGCCCATATAACAATAAATAGGGAAGTGAAAAAATGACGAAGAGAGGTGCGCTTACTAAAAGACCATGTAATAAAGCTGTTTTCAGGTTTTCTGTCTTCTCAGCAGCTACCCAGCGTGGCTGGAGTATCCAATCAAAAAGAAAATGTACAATAACTATGTAAATTAAGTCATATATTTCCATTGTTATTTACTTTTTGTTTTTATTCCCCAGTCATCTTGAGTGCGTGAGTCTTGTTCCTTCATTGCAGAGAAGACGACTTTCCCGCAAAGGCGAATCATCCTTCCACAGCATTCAGTTGTAACAGCTACGCTTTTTTGATAAGTTTCTACATTTCTGTAGGCTCTAGGCGGTATTAATAAAGGGTCACCGCAATGTGGGCATTCCATAGTTGTCTGTTGTTAGGTTAAAGGTTGTACCGGTACGAGGATTCGAACCTCGGCTAATACCCGACTTGTAAGGACGGAGCTCTAAAACCCCTGAGCTATACCGGTAAATGTGGCGGGAGAGGGACTCGAACCCCCACTACGTGCTGATGATTGCAATAGAAGTATGTAAATTTATAGCCGTAAAACGGTAATTAAACCACTTTAACGCGTGCTGCCATTACACCATCCCGCCAAAAGAAAAGATAGCACTTTATTACTATCTTTTCAAGTTTTATTTTAAGCGGCCACCTCCTCAGGCTTGTTTAGCCACTCATATCTCTTTTTAATTCGTTCTTGTGGCCATGTAACTGGCCCAAAGTAATGCATACGCTTTATCTTTGCAACACGGTCAGGCCGCAACTCTTTCCCCTGTCCAAGCCGACGGCGCATTATAGATAGCCATTGCTTTCTCTGCCAGGGGGTTTCGTCGTTCATCTCGTTTTCTTCTCCCTGAAACAGGTAGTAGTTTCCGTTTAATTGCTGCTCTTCATACCAAGCGTAAACTTCGTCGATTGTACTGATTAGTTCTTTATTAGTCATCTTGTTTCTCCGTTTTGAGCGCAAGAGGTAGAGATGACGTAACTCGGTTTGCGAGTTTCGTATCTTCAATAAAGCTAATTGCAGTGGGCTCGCCACCTAAATCAGGTTCGCAGAATAAGGAGTACTCTATACCCCTTCCGCTAAGTTTTAATTTTAGTTTTTCTAGATGTGCTATGCTATCTGCATTAAGACAGATTACATAATTACTGTGCTCATGCCACTGCTTATAACGTGCCGGGTACTCTAGCGAGTATTCTGCGGCTGCATGTAGACTTTGAGCTATTTGAAGGCCACCTGGGAGGTCGGCCCGTACTATTGTATAAAGTTTCTATAGCCGTTTCATACTTTAATATATTAATTAATATTTAAAATTCAAAATTAAATACGGGGTCTAAGGTAAAGGTTCTATGTTTGCATATTTTGCATTCAAAATAAGCAACATGCTCATTCATTTGTGCGATGTCACCTTTCTTTACTGCATTATAATCATGTATACAAAATTTTCTGCTTAGATCGCTAAGGACGGGGCGTAGTTGGTTTTTCATGCTTTAATATATTAATTATTTTTGATAATTCAAATTAATGTTTGAAATTTTGAATTTCAACTTTTATCGTTTTGTGTCCACATATTTCACACTGGTAATAGGCTAATCGTTCATTCATATGAACAATGTCACCCTTCCTTACCCCGTTATACTGGTGTATGCATATGCTTCTCCTCAAGGTTTTAAAAACGGGGAGTAGTCGGATTCTCATATTTTTTTGCGTCCTGGTTTAAATCTTCCATGAAATCTGAAAAAGTGTTGGCTTCCTTATTCAGCAATCTTAACATGCCACATCTTTTACACCTGTGATATGAATGCGATGTGTCTCTGCCCATTGGGTAAAAATCATGCGCGCAGATCTCGTTTGCTAGCATAATTTGCAATGCTGATACTACAGTCTTTAGTTGATTAACGTATACTTTCATAATATTTATATTGTGCGTCTGGCCGGGATCGAACCGACGACCTTCGGTTTTAGAGACCGCTGCTCTACCAACTGAGCTCTACAGACGCCTTTGTTTATGTTAAGTGTCTCTCCTCGTCTCTTTTTTCGTCACCGCATATGCCACATTCATAATCCGTTACCGCTATAGCTTCAAAAGTTAGATGGTCACTTACTATATAACGGTTAATAATTTTCCAGTTATGAAGGCACATCTTTCTTTCTAAAAAACCTATAACGCCAAGTAAGTTTACTTTATCGCCAAATATTGGTTTGCGAACTCTTTTTGGCCAGTCACTTCTGTTATAATGCACTCTTCTACCTCCTTGGGCAATTTTAAATCTTTCGTTCTGAACTTCTCTGCTATTTCGTCAAGTCTTTTATTTCCTACACCTACCTTTATCTCATATTCCATAATGACAAGCCTGAGATTTTTATAGTCATCTATCTCTATTAATCCACCCATGTGTGGTACCATATAGCGTACTTTTTGGATTTTACGGGTATTATCGTCAGTAGCCTTTTCTATAAAGTCTTCTTCGGTTATGGGTGTCGTTGCCTCTTTGCGGGCAAGCCCATCCCCCGTTTTATGCACAATAGCATATTTATTTTCACGGGGTGTTATAGCCTCTTGATACCTGTCGTTGCTCTCAGTATAGGCATATGATAAATACCATTTTTCATAAGAAAGAGCAAAAAGTGGTACTTTTTTAAGTAGCCACTTTCTCTCTATTTCTATTATTGTTCCTTTAGATTCCATTGTTGTTCCTCAATTATTTCAAAGTTTCCTCCTTCATCAAGCATGAGGATACTCCTGTCACCATACTCTATGGTATCAATATACCATGTTTGTGTACGGTTGTTAAAATTACATGTGTCTTGTGGTGTATGGCCAACTATTTGTACTGTGTTGCCAAGTGAGCCAGTTGCTTCCGGTTCTCTTAACCAGGTTATACCTCCAATCCCATGGCCTCCTGAATTTCTACCCACCTTTAAGAAAGGCGTAGTCTTTGTTAATGCTATAGAGTTTTCTTCATTAAACTTATATCCAAGAATTTCTGTAGGATGCAAGTCATCCGGATAGTGATCGGGGATAATTCCCGGATCTAATCCTGCATGTGTCACAAGGACATCATGCTTTTTAATATAATAAAAGGGCTTAAAACTTTTATGTGTTAAAAGTTCACAATAAGCTTCCCTGAAATAAGCCTGCTTGTTTCGGGTATACCCGCTACAGCCAAAGGCTTCATAATTTATATAGGACAGGTCGTGGTTGCCCCAGATACATATTCCCCCTGCGTCTAATAAGTTTCTTACAAACCTAATAGTATAAAGCTGAGCTCGCTTAGTCTTGCTAAAAGAGTCAGTCAGGTCTCCTAAGAAAATTGGTCGGGCTTTGTTATCGATCGCCCAATACCCTGCTTTTGTAGCGACTTCAAAGTTACCGTGCAGGTCCCCTATAAAAGCCCATTTTTTAAATTTCTCCATAATTTTAACCATTCGTCGTATAAACTTCCTTCTGTTTTAATATCCCAATAACATACAAAGACTTGTGGGAACAAAGCGATGTAGTTTGCTGGAAAAGGAAGTAGCATAACCAGGATGAGTGCGAAGAAAATATATAAAAAAAGTACACCTTTAATAATCGGTGGTGTTTTTTCATCTAAAAAGTCTATCATTGCTCTATTACTCGCGTTATTATGTTATTTTGAATTTCTACTGATGTTGTCTCGTCAGAGGATAAATGTTCTAGCGAGTCTTCTATAAGCTTGCCGTCCTCCATTGCTGGGGTTATCTCTAGATCTGGGTAGTACTCTTTTGCGTCGTCTAAGGACATCCCGATTAAAAGTTCCTCTTTAGTCTCTATATTCATGTCTTCCTATTTTATGGTATGCATTCATTTTATACTTTCCAGAAAAAATTCCATATGGAAAGAAGAAGGGCCATAAAAAGAATCCTTTTAAAAAGGCATAGGCTCCAAAGATTGGAATTTTCCAGCCGCCATCGCGGTGCTGATACCCTCGTTGGGTTACGCTAAAAAATCCCATGGCTAGTGAAAATGCTAAGTATAATGATATTAAAAAAACTGTTGATTCCATTATTTTCTAATTAAGCTTGTTGGTTTTCGTAATGTTGTTTCTTCTTTTGTATTTTTCTCTTCAACTGTAATATAGCATTTTGCGTCTACATAGTTTCCGTCAGGTACGTAAAATGCTTTCGTAACATTAATATCTGTGACATACCCTATCTTTAACTGGTTAGAGCTGTTGTATATTACTGAATCTCCTTTATATACAAGATCTCCGTAAGCATCGCATATAAATTTCGATCCCGTTGAAAGATTTTTTATTGTGTTGCTTGGGTTATAGATTTTCATATTAAAAATGTAAGGCCGTGAGGCCCTACATTACTCTTATACCTTTTTATAGTTCTCTTTGATCGTATCTTATGACCTTTATTTCTAAGCCATAGCGCTTTGCTATGTCTATCATCAACTTAGTGCCTCGACTCTCACCGTCCCAAAAGACAATAAGCCCGTCTGCATAACGGGCCATCTCTTCATTACGAATGGGCCCAGCGCCCTTTCCGAACGTGTCCCAGTCTGCTTTGAACCTCTTAGGTAACCCTAAGTTTCTATCCTTAGCATACTGCTCGCCCAGTGTGTCTACACCCTGGCAAGCTCCGGAGACCACTTCGAAGTCATCCACTCGGATAACCTCGTCTAAAATCTGTTTTAAAAACTCATAGTCGGTGAAATTTCTTCCTCCGGCTATTATAATTTTTGGTTTACTCATAATCTCTGATCGCTATTACGGCTCCACCTCTGGGTACTCCGTCCGGAGTATAGTTCATAAAGCGGTGTGTCGCTTGTTTTCCAATATACTTATCCGGGTTATCCCAGATTTCTTTATAGTACTCATATCCACCACGAGCATTGGCGCTAAAGGTTTCTCCATCCGGAAGCTCTAGGATAAACTTACCCATCATTCCACTTCGGTTACCTTCACCTTCTTCCACTCCAACAATGGCGAATTCTTCGGTCAAGAACCTCTTAACCTTCTGAAGCATATAACTTCTTTTCATCTCATAAGGCATATTAATATTGCGCACCATTACACCTTCATAGCCAGCGGCTATTGCGTTGTCTCTCATGTCTATGAACTCTTCGCCTTCCCAATCCATTTCGGGTATGATCACTTGCTCTACCAGGCGGATATGGGGCATACTGCCCTCAAAAACCTGAAGACTTTCTAAGTGTCCCATCCTTGCCCAATAAGGAGCCAACTGATTTAATACAGGCTCTTCGCTATCTTCATCTACCTTTTCCTGGAACTCAGGTATGCAATCGAAGATATGGAATCGTAAATATTGGTCTATCTCTTTCCAGTTATTCTCAGTTATACTAGACTCTTTTGTTTTTCTAACTAAACTTATAATCTTGTTGAAATTATCTTTAAAGTCGTGATTATAAAGTTCGCCATCGAGGACCATATTGGGATCCTGTTCAAATATAGGTGCGAGCTCTTCTTCGATATATTTTGTGGTGATAAACCGTTTGTCAGTTCGTGAGAAAGCTCCGTCCTTTGTTATATAGCAGCGTACTCCGTCCAGTTTAGGGGATAGTGCCACTGGCTCGCCTTCGAGCTTGTCAGCCTGTTTCTCACTGCTTTTAGCTAAGGTGACTGCAAAGGTTACCTTGTCTATATCGTCGATGTCTTCGAAATAGTGTCTCTCTACTTTTTTATCCCATTTGGCTTGGGCTTCTTTGAGGGCCTGTTCTTCAGGCGTAGTCTCGTTTGATTTGCCTACGTTCTTAGGCTTTGCAACAGTAGGCTTGTTTACTTTGAGTTTTCCGTCTGTTTGGCCAGACTCTACCCAATAGCTGTCTCCATCAATATAAATTGTCCATTGCTGGATCTTGCCGGTGGAGGTTCTCTTGTATAGTGTTGGTAATGTTGTCATAGGTTTGTCATGGTTTGATTTGGTTTGGTTATTAAAATGTTGAGCTCCCCGGAGGAATCGAACCTCACACTTTCCATCCTACCTTAAAGCTGGGCTTAGAAGACCCATGTAGGGACGGGGAGCTGTTGTTTTTTTTGCTTTAAGTTTGCTTATCTTTCTCCTATGAAAAAATGTAAATACTGTAAACACGAAACAAGCAATCCCAAGTTCTGTAGCAGATCTTGTGCTGCCTCCTATAATAACAAAAAATCCCCTAAAAGGAAAAGAAAAACTAAATGGGAATTTGATAATGGCCATCTTGCTATAAACGAGATTCCCCGCTGTGATTAACTGTATTCTTTTATCTTCTTGGCCAAGTCTCTCTTTGGCAGTAAACCAACAACTCTGTCTATCTCATTGTCGTCTTCGTCTTTAAAGATAAGTGTAGGTACCGCTTTTACGCCCTCTTTTTGCGCTTTTTCCTGGTTGAGCTCTACATCTAAGTCTAAAAACTGTACATTTGGGTTGTCATTTTTAAGTTCTTCTATTACAGGCTCTAACATCTTGCAGGGCCCGCACGTTTGTGAAAAGTATTTTTCTACTGTCATTATATCTTTTTTTACGTTTAAAATGGCGGTGAGTGAGGGATTCGAACCCTCGTAGGGTTTTACACCTAACTTCCTTAGCAGGGAAGCGCTATAAGCCGCTCAGCCAACTCACCTTTGTTATTCGTATAATTTCTTGTTTAGTTCCAGTAATTCAGGGGTTATCATCTCTTTATAAAGTGGAGCGCCTTCGAATCCTTTATACCGTGTTATATATTTTTTCTTGTCTGTAACTGGAGCCAGGCCCGTAAAAGAGGACCCACCTCCATGTGCAAGAACTTGATTATACCCTTCGTCTGTAAATGGTATCCTCAAGTCTTTACAAACCTGCTTTCTATAAGTTTTATCCATTACTCACTTATCATAAACAATATAATAACAGCTGTCCATATTATTTACGTGGTTTTGCCACATACCAACAATGTCGCCTTGTATCTCATATTTGCTTGTTGTGATAGATTTTATAGTAGATGCCAGCATATTTCTAATGTCTCTAATTATAATAACTGGAAATGTGTCGAGATTCTTTACATCTTCTATGAACAACTTATCTTCAATATTGACAACGTGAACAGCTGGTAAGTCTTTGTTATATATTTGAATACGATTTACGTGAGTATTCTCAATATATGTGCCGTCTATAAATGTCTCATATGGAATCGCATTATAGTGGATGCACTTCTTAGGGTGTGTAAGACACGTCCAGTTAACTATTGCATGGTGGCCCGACCTAGGTACTGAAAAGAACGATAATGATTCTTTATAGATCTCCATAGAGTACAACTTACCCGTGTTTACTAAAATAGTGAAAATGGTTATAGGCTAACAATGTTCCAAAGCCACATCCTAGTAATAGGACGGGCGTTAATGGAACTATAGTGTTTAGCGGTGTACCAGTAAGATAAAGTATAAGGTTAATAAATACAACCGTCAATATAGAAATTAGAAAATGCTTTCTATCCATCTTTTGTTATTTCGTTTTTTATCTTCGCAATAGTGTAGTTCTTTGCTAATTCAATAATATCTTCGTGAAACTGGCTTTCCTCTCCTATGGAGAAATACCCCATGGGCACAGTTGCCCCACCAATACCTCGTTTACCTCCGGCATTTTCTATACCGAATACCTTCTTAGCAAATTCATTGACATCTAATGAAACCTTTCGACTTCTTATGGATGCTTGTAGCTCTGTTCCAACGACCGCTACAATTACTGTAGTGTCAATACCTTCTTTGCGTAACATTCTCTCTGAGAGATAAGCTATAACATCTCTTCTCTGTTCGTTTAGCGACCCGATGAAAGAAATCAAAGCTCCATTCACTTCTGTCTTATTGTCCTCGTCAGAGGCCACAGCCTCATAGTCGAAGAAATATGATGGTATAGGGTAAGAACGTATCTCTGAAATCTTCTGGCCGTTAGCCCTCTCTCGGAAATACATAAAGGCTCTAATGTCATCGTCGGTTAAATTATCACTAAGCAGATTATTGGTGTCAGTTATGATCCCAAAGAGCAAAGCTGTAGCCTGTACTTCGTCCTCAATACTCATATCGTGAGGAGACTCCTCGATCAGGTCGTATATCAAAGTGGCACATGCACCAACTTGCTTGTTATAGACGAACATATAGTCACCTTCATCAAGCTTCTCTCTGTGGTGGTCTATGACTCCGGTTATATCCATTTTACCTTCGTGTCCTAAATTTCGATCTGTGGTGTCCACGGTGAAGGACATACAATAGTTGTCTTTTTCTTGTTCGTAGGCTTCGTGACCTCCCTTAAAAGAAAGATTTAGAACGTTCATAAGAGATCTATTTTCGGGATGCGATATAATACCTTCATGGTATATGTCTGCTAAAAGCCCTGTTTCCTTTTTAATGAGCCACGCTAACCCAAGCGCTGATCCAATTCCATCTGGGTCTGGGGCAGGGTGAGTCCATATGGCTACACGTTTTTTGTCCTTTTTGTTTCGGGATGAGAGAACCTTTTTCAAAGTTTCCCACTTAGTTATTTTTGAATCTTCAGATGTATCCATATGCTGTTTTTTGGTTAAATTTACATACAGCTAAAATATTACCAGAAAAACCTTCCGGGTTGTCGCTGTGTTTTAAGGCTTCAGATGCATTATAGTATGTCCCCAAAACTTTTCCAGTTTCACGGTCAACTTTATTTATACCTACATATTTTGTAATGCTTCTTGACATCTTCTTTTTCGATGCTTTGGTGTGCTTTTTCCCTAGAAAGCTATTGCCTTCTTTTTTACAATAAGCTTTCTGGGACTCAGACATCCTTTTTCTCGACTGTACACTATGCTTTTTGCCTTTAAAAGTGTTTCCAAATTTCTTGTTATATTCTTTTAAAGCTTTGGAAATTTTTTCCTTGTGCTCTTCAGTAAATTCTCTATTATGCATAGGGTTTGGCCCAGGCTCGACAATATTGTAAAGCTCTTCAAAGTCATGCGAGCCAAACTCTTCTTTTTCCAGAATTATTAATAACTCAGCGTCATCAGGGCAAAACTTTACCACATCAAAAACGAAAGAGCTCTCTCCATATTTATTGAAGGCTCTTTGTAAATGTATATTGTGGTGTGTGTTTGCTCTCAGATAACTAAAATGATCTTTATTCCTTTTTTGCAAGTCTACACTGCTTCCAACATATACTTTATTAGATGTTTTATTCGTTATTGTATATATGCCTGACTTAAACATTAGACAAGTCCTGCCATTTTTGCGAGTCTTTCAAGGTCGATGTCCCCTCTTTGGACTCTTTCGTATTCTTCGTCATCGTATATTTCAATTGTTTCTTTGTTAACGTCTATGTTCGCAAGTTCCAGACCAATTAGGATGCCTTGTATAAAATCTTCTACAGAGGTCATCCATGTTCCGGTGTGTATAACGTTGTCCTGGATTACTAGAATCCATTCTTCTACTCGCGTGCTTCTAGACTCTTTATCTACCTTTATCAGATAGGCGTTTAATGTTTCTTTCTGTTCGTTCATAATATTTTATAGACCGCGGAGCAGGATTCGAACCTGCATTTTCAATCTTTCCCTTAGTGTGTAGCTGGGAGAGATCTACTAAATGAAGCCCAAAAGCCTCATTCGTCTACCAATTCCGACACCCACGGGAGGTTCAATTATAGTTATAATTTCAAACCTTAATATAATAAAAATTAGACACCTGTTCCAGTTACTATTCTATAATCTCTACGTCCAGCTTGTCTAATTGTCTAAAGCCATTATTATCTTCAAACAGGTCGATTTTAATTTTACCGACTGTTTTATATTGGATTCCTGTGTAAGCATCATGATGTAAAAGAAAGGTTATGAAATTTCTATACTCGCTTCTTCGAACACGTATAGCTGTAATTTCCATTATGGTATCTTCCAGTACTGTAAGCTCGACATCATTCTTTGATATGACTTTAATCTCATCGTGGTCTTTGCCGTCTTTTGTACGTCTAAATCGCCAAGGGGTTCTTATTGTTAGTTTCCCTTCTTGTTTGACTCGAAAAGCTTCTTTATAATTCGGTATGAATATGTTCATAGTAAGTTAAGGTATGGTTATAAAAAAAGCCCTCCGGAGAGGGCTTGTTAATATTTATGCTTCTTTTTTACTCTGCCAGGCCCGAAGGACTGTTACTCGTTCTTCACTATCCGGCACGAAGCCTTTTAGATCTTCGTAATCTTCTGACCTAATTTTATCGATGGCTTCTTTTGCTTTCATGTCCGTTGATAAAACTGTATCCTCTTCCTCTTCCGGAAGATCTGGGGCCCCGTCAGGTGTATTTTCTTCCTGATCAACGTCGTCAGACTTATAAACTGGTCTGGGAGGATCCGGGATATCCGGGGTATTTACATTCTTTGGCGAAGATTGTATGCTATCTGAGCGCTTTTTGCGCATGATTACAATTACCGCGATTATAAGTACTACGACAAAAGCGCCGATTCCCCATAAAACTAGTTCTTCTTGTGTCATTATATAATGTTTGTTTTAGGTTAATTAATTAATTAGTTACGGAATATAAGGGTTATTATTTAGATGTGCAACTAATTGCGGAGGACGAGGGATTCGAACCCCCACACCACCTTACGATGGCCCTCAGTTTTCAAGACTGCTGCCGCTACCCAGGATCTCTCGGCTTAGCCCTCCGTTAAATTATGCTCCAAACCCAATAAGCAGGAACAAATATCCGTTAGCTGTAAAAATATGCCACGAACTATGATACAGGTTATATTCATGAGAATGGTAGTTATGCTTTTCTCCATGCGTCCTTAAAATAAACCCAGCTGCAAAACTAAGCAGAGATACTATAAAAGGTAATAACGGGATTACAAAGAATGCAATAACTATTGTTATTCCATATGCTATCCCAATATAAAGGTCTTTGCGTGTCTTTGGATAAAACATAGTAGGTAGCATAACCATTGCAAATGTTAAAGCTCACCCTATATCTGGACCAAAAAGCTCTGCTGCAAATAATCCAGTGAATGCGGCAAAGGTGCCAAACATTCCCAGCCAATCAGCAAATCTTCCCGGCCTATCATGCGTAGCATGTAGCCAATATGACCCATATCCTAATAAAAATAAAGACAGGATTGGTGTCACTATATCGGTGAACGGATTAAAGAACAAAGCGACGAGCCCAGCTAACGGGAAAGCCGCATTTGTTACTGTTGCTCAAAAATACTCCTTCTTTAAAACTTCAAACATAATTATACCTTTACCTAAATTAAGTGGGCCTGGCAGGGCTTGAACCTGCGACCACCGCTTTATGCTTACTACTATAGCTTTCGCTACCCATTTCTAGTTTGTAGTCTGGACTTTGTCTTCACTTTCGTGCTTGCCGTCAAGTCTCTACACGTTCTCTTACGAGCTTCGCTCGGCGTTATCATTTTAAAGACTTCGCCGAATTTGACAAGTTCTACCAAAATGCATACATTATGAATATTATTCATAAAGCCTACTGATTGGCATCCCAAACAACTAACTATCTTATTTTTTATGACCAGTCCATCATCAAAGTCATACAAACTTAGATAATTAATTTTTTAAGAGCGGCACTCTTACCAACTGAGTTACAGACCCGTTAAAGTTTTAATTTAGAAAAATAATATGAGAGGTGCAAGTTAAAATATATCTCTTAAGATTGACCAGCGTTCATCACCGGTTAAGACCGGAATATCAGAATGTGACTCTACCTGTTTTACTGCATGTTTAATAATCTCCTGGTTATCCATTTCATCGTCGTTTACCCATATTCCGACTACGCCTTTTACATAGCCTTTTTTATTTCTATATTCTAATTTTACTTCCATTATACTTTCATTGTTTCTAATCTTATTTTTCCAGTTACCGCCATTGATCCTGAACATGCTGCAGCTACTGCTGATTTTACAGCTGTGGCCGGACCCGTCTCGTCATCTGTGCTATTCCAGTTATGGAGCGCGCCTATTGAGAACGATGCCCCCGCACCTATAGCATAGTAAGGATAAGATACTCTGGCGAAGTCATAGCTAGGTGCTGCTGCCTTATAAAGCCCATACCGACACCCTATAAGCATATGCACAAAAGAGCCGGGAGAGCGCTGTTGTGTTCTCATAGAAAATTCATGCCATTGAGGGTCACCGGCTAATATATCTGCCATCATTTCCCCAAAATGTTCTCGACCTTTTGCTTTTTTAACACAAAGATCTATAACTTTTGTTAAATGTCGTGGAAATACTTGTCCAAGGAATGTAGACCCACAAGATCCAATAATACAACGCTTACCTTTATGAAGCTTTATTGAGTCTTGGGAGGTCATAGAATATCCCGAGATTGTAATACCATCACTTGCCGCATATACTGTGCGGGCTTTTTTATCGAAGTACATTGCTACTACTGACATATTGTTTGTTTATTTTTGTTTAAATTAGTTTATACAGGTAAAACCATATAAAAAAAGAAGGACAAGATTAAAATTACTATTATTGAAATTAGTAAAAAGTCTCTTATCCCTTTTGATGACCCACTAGCATTGCTAGATCTCCGGGCTTTTACATTCTTTGAAGTTAGTTGTACCTTTTCTTGTGTTGGTAAAATGACAAAAGGTACCTTTTTTGGTAAATTTACACCGTATACATAAGCATAAGAGACTTCTACGTCTACCTTTATACCCTCATATAGTTTTCCTTCATATTCAAGGTCAATAGATGTACCATCTGTTAACTCTTCGTCTTCTAGAAAGGGTGTATACTGCCAGTTTGTTTTAAATACTATTTGTTTCATTATGTAAATGTTAATGAATAATTATAAAGGCCACCCCCTCCGAAGAAAGGATCGCCTTTTCTTACGATAAATTCTAAGCCTACATTTTTCATAGCTTGGCTTATGCTATCTTGGGTCTCTTGCTCTAGTTTGTCAAAAGAGCATTTTGACATATAAGCTTTTGATAGGTTATGTTTTTTCCCCGCCTCTTTTATATCGGTTTTAAATGCACTATCGTGTAGCAACTTTGCGAACTCTTTAGGTGACCAAGACGATTTTGCTAGATGTACGCCTTTTAAAGGGTCATTTATTGGTATCCTTTCTACGAGGCGTAACTCAAAGTTTCTTATAACTACGTTTAACGGTATTTTATCCATTATTTTGGCCTGTTATTAAAAAATCCGAAATGGGTACGAGTGAAGATTATAATCGCGCGCTTATACTGATAGTCGTCTGAGTACTGTGTTATATCGGGGTCGTCTGGCGTGAATATGTCTCCAAAAGTAAAAGGGTCTATGCAGAAAAATATAGGCTCCATGTTATGTGTGGCTATATAGAATTGGTAGAATTGGTTTATAAGGTTAGCGTCTATATAAGTTGTATAGCATGTTTTTTCCGCTTCTCTGAGCTTCTGTATAAAAATATTTTGTAACAGATTCATTACTGATCTAAGCTCAAACGCTTCCATGTCTTGAATATAATTTTTTCATCTTTATTTACATGCGTCTCAATATCACATAGTCCAAGATCCATTATATCAATTGAGATAGATTCTACCTTATAGCCGTGTCCTAGAAGACTCCGGCCTATTTCCCCTATATGGTTTATTCCGTACGAGTCCTCCCCATCTCTAAATTCATGTGTATTTTCAAATATTATTTGTTCGGTCTGTGATTTATAGGGTGGTAAGTCCGGCATCTCTGTAGCCAAATATGCAACCGGGAACGCTCCATAGTAGGTATTTCCAGAGTATGGGCAGCGATAGCTAAGCATCTCTTTTAGGTCTTTTATATGCCCGGGCTTTAGCCCGGACAAATAACTTAAAAGGTCAAATGTGTCTGTAGGTAAAAGTCCTATGTTAATATAGAATTCGTGGTCTTCGGTGGTTTTTTTATCGAAGTCTCCTTGGTAGTAATCGTCCATATAGACAAGATGCGATGCATCATTGCCTTTATTCTTTTGTAGTCTTTTTGACATTGTAACTTCTCACTATTAATATGTTTAAATGGATCCCCATACCAACATCTTAACGTCATACATATATTCATACCAGGCTCTGTCGAAGTCTGCGAGTCGTTTCTTTTCTTTTGATTCTGACTTAGAAACTCTCTTTTCGACATACCAGGTTAACCAATATCTGTATTCACTGTTGTTAGGGCAATCTTTCTTTTTAATGGCCCACTGAGCCATATCGCCGACCCCGTCATCACGATCTTCGTGATCACGGAGCCACTGGCGGAATGTATAAATATCTTTAATATCCACAGCGTTCTTTTAGTTTTTGGTGAAAATTAACGGCTGTTTCTGTTTTCCTGCCGAATTGTTCTTCTTTTTCTAGATTTTCATTCCATTTAGAAAAATGTCGTCTAGCAAACTCTCGTTCGGCTACACTACCATCCTCTAAATAAACCGTAAACTTATCTTTCCAATAATCACCGCTATGTTCATAATCAACGGCTCTTTCTAGCAACGGCGGGACTCTATCGTCCGCGCCTCCTGTTGCATCTAAGAACGCCCGGTCTGTAAATCTAAACGGGCCTATAGCGAAATATACACCATCTTTGCCGAATTTCCAAACATCTGTTTTATATACGCTAAATAGTAATTTCATTCTTTTGGTACTAAGGTTTTAGTTGTATACTTTTGAACCTGCTCTGTAGTTTCCTCTACGACATCAAAATCTTCATGGAACATTACATAAGTGTAAAATAGTTCTTTCTCAAGCTCTACCTTAAATTTGTCACTCACATAATCTGTATACCGATAAAGTTCTATAAGGTAGGCCGATGCTTCTCCCAGCTCAGTGCCCTCCATATTGGCAAACTTTCTGATCTCAGAGCAAATGTCTCTAAAAGCATCAAGTCTTTCAATTGTATCAGTTGGTAAGTCTTCAAACGTTTTATATTTCATAGGTCTTCCATCATTACTTTTAGCTTAATAAGGTTTCGTCGGGTTTCTATAAGGTCTTTTTGCAAACCGGGTAACCGGTGTAGGTCAACATCGTCAGCTTGTAATTTTATTATATCTTTTTCTATTTCTTCTAATTCAGCCTCAAATTGTGCTTGAAGCATTGTTAGGTTGATCTGTAGTTTTTTATATTCTGTGGCCATAGTTATATAATTAAAAAAGGGCCCTCCGAAGAAGGCCCTATTATTTGAAAGTTAAGCAGATGCCATTACTCGCTTTCTTATATCAGAAAACTTCTCTTCTTTCAAGAGCTTGCCGTCCTCAAAGATAAGCTCTAGCTCGTCATCAAATCTTCCTGCTTTAGAAATTTTACTGCTGACGCTATAGTTACCCTCAGAGTCGAAACTCATTGGATATTTACGAACGTCAACGGACTCGCCGTCTATAATAGCTTCACTGCATTTGAATGCAAATTTAGCGGTATCACGATCCCATTTTTGTAATAGACCGCCTCCGGAACCAAAAGCTATATTCTCTGCTGAGAATCCAAGCTTTTTAAAGTTCGCCAAGATGTCATCGATCATTTGGTAATCAATACCGTCGCCTTGTATGATGCGGACATGAGAGTCAAGCACCTTAAAGCCTTTATCATTGACTTTTCCGCCGAAGTTGTTCCATAGACTCTTGGCAATATACTCAGTGGTAAACACTGGGTCGCCCGAGTCGGGTCGAATTACAAGGGTGCCCTCTCGCTCAAGGATATCATCCTTTAAAACTTTACCCCATTTATTATCTACAGCGTCTCTTATATCATAAGAGTCACTTACGCAGGCAACAAGTGGATAGTCTTTATGCTTCTCAAGCATATTGCGGAAAGCTTCTATTTCGTTCTCTTTTCCCCATGAAGTTATGGTAGAGTGCTCGGAAGCTGGGATTGAGAAGCCGGCAATAAAATCGTCGTCTTCATTATACCAGTCCTGTGCAAAGATCATGGCGCTTACTGTATCAGTTCCTAAGAACGATAGCAGGTGGGCCATGCCTCCGATGCCGCCAGTTTCTACTGATGACACCCCTCTTTGACCGAAGTCATGTAAACGAAAGTTTAGGCATCCCTCAAACTCTTCGCCTTCTAGGGTACTGGTTTCTTCAAGATACTTTTTGATAAGCTTTCGGCTACGGAAAGAGTTACTGGCTACTGTTGTAGGGTACCAAGCTTGCACAAGCAAACTTTCCAAGAAGTTTGTTAGCCAGAAAAATTCTGTGTCTGTGTTCTCTACAGCCATTAAAGGTTGTCTCACCCCGGCTACAGTGCCTTCAGGTAACGCATAAATCTTAATAGGGAGGTACCCTCCATATTTTTGATAAAGCCTGTTAAAGCCTTCTTCGTTAAATGTTCCTGGGCCCATGTGTCCATCGATGAGTTTCTTCATCCTTTGGATGCGTGCCGGTGTAATAACTTTACCGGTTAGATATCGTTTGATATAGTATGTTATCCCGAATGGGATTATAAATCCAAACTCTCCTCCACGAGATTCAAAATAAGAATAGATCTTCTCGGTTTTGGGTGGATATTGTTCGTAGTGGCTGTATTTATATGAGTCGCTTAATAATGCGGTTATTCCTGTGTCTTTCATTATATGTATACCTCTCTGGTATTTTTATTTTACTTAATGGATCCTCTCTGGATCCTATTTACTTGTTTAATAGGGACTTGTCATCTTTGTGATTATGTCCCAATGGTCTTCAAAGAACATGTCTGCCATGTTCCATACTTTATACAGTGGTACCCAGTGGGCTCCAGCTGCGTCGTCACCTGCTTCTATATCTGGTAGTTTTATTTGATCATCCAGATGAAATAGGTGAACATGGGTAACTATCCTACCACGATTACTTCGATCAGGGTGGTCAAAAACTTTAACCTTTTTGATCCGCTTGCGAAGCTCGTACCATGGTATTCTAATGTTGGTTTCTTCATTTAGTTCACGAAGCACACTTTTTTCAAGTGTTTCAGTTACGTCAAGGTAACCTCCCGGCATTCCCCATAGCCCTTTTCCCGGATTCTGTCCTCTTTTGATTAAGAGTACGTGTCCACTGCAAAGAACCAACCCATCGACTGTTATAAAGTGAGGGTCATAGGGAGAGTTATCCCAAGAATTTTTAAATCTTTGGATAAAGTCATACTCATCTTCTAGTTCTTTATATGTATCTGTTTCCATAAAAGACTGAAGAGTTTTTATAGTTGACTCAGTCAGCCATTCACTAATATTAGTTTCGCCTTTAAAGTATGCGTCTCTAATCTTAGAGGAAGATATTCCATCGTAACTAGGTGTACGGGTTACTTTCCAACGTGGAAAAAGTTTACTGGTTTGGTCACGATTACCTGTCATAGATGTGACAATTTGTGTGTCCCGACCGTTAGCTTTAACTCCAAGCTCCCGGGCTTTTTCGGCAATTTCGTTTGCCCAGACCTCATTGTTATAGTAGAGATCACGGGCTTCAACTATTTTCACTTGCTTTATAATGTCAAGGCCTTGTATAGGGTCCCTGTCGGTCCAGCCTTCTGGCTTTTCAAAATCTGGGTGAAAATAATCTATTAAAGCGTCTTCGATTAGCTTTTTGCGCTCTGTAAATGTGAAAGGGTTAGTAATGCTTCTGGGTCGATTAGAAGCTGTAACGAAAAGAACGATTTTATCGCTCTCGTCTTTTACTTCTGCAATTGCTTGCAAAATTCCTTTGTGTATGGGCTGAAATGCCCCTAAAAGGACTGATGTTTCCATGTTTATACCTCTCTGGTATGTTTTACTTAACCAGCTCTCTATGAGCTGTGTTTAATTCAATATACTACAGCTGATCATTAAAATCAACTAAAGCTTTCATGTCTCCTTCGGTGATCTCTTCCTGTCGAGGAAAGTTAACCTTACCTGACATATTCTACATCACATTTATACTTAGTACAAGCATATCGGTGTTTTCCGCCTGGGAGAGCTTGTACCACTTTGTGGTAGCCTTTGTGATATCGGCGGCACCACAGTTCTTTTATCTTTCTAACGATATACCAGTTTTTAAAATCAATTTCCACAGTCGCATTCCTCCTCTAAACATAGATTACATTGACACCGGCCGAAAAAATACCAGCCGCTATCTTTCTTTTCTTGCTGTTTTTTCTCTGAGTATGTATCAAAGATTTTTTTGCTCCGGTTGTCCCAGTTTTGCCAGTCTATAACCTTATGAACCAGTTCGTCCATAGATTCGCCGTACAAGTTAAGTTCGTGGTCACCTTTATCGTTTTTTATGGTTAAGCTAAGTTTCATAATTAATGATGGTCTATTTTTGCGATTTCCCTTTTGTCCATTATCGTTTTTATTTCCGACAATAAATAAGGTCTGAATTCAGGATGGGCGTCTAACCCTACATCCATAGTCTTAAACTTCTTATACATATCATCTTCTAGGTTGCCGTGGCTATGTCCATAAAGCATCCAATTTCCTTTATTACTGTGCCACCAGATTCGATGAGCATAGTGGTCAAGAATAATACGCTGTCCAAGTACACTTAACAGCCCTTTCTCATTTACACTTGTAAACAAGTTTTGGCAGTTGTTTTCATTGTTTCTTATATGGTGGTCATGGTTACCAAGAATTAGGTGAACTTCCTGCACTTGTAGTGCATATCGGAACCGAGCAATATTTTTAAAGCCGCCGAAGCTCCAGTCTCCTAAATGTATAAGCACACCATCTTTGGGTAC
>Ga0102925_1000211_pt1 | contig 30019 bp, 35 predicted proteins | sample SalPonR1_A_D1_MG_FD_78216 | JGI IMG/M metagenome (GOLD analysis project Ga0102925, IMG submission 78216) | Salt pond soil microbial communities from South San Francisco under conditions of wetland restoration - Salt Pond MetaG R1_A_D1_MG | ecosystem: Environmental > Aquatic > Marine > Intertidal...
AAGGGTCGACATCTCTGGTCAGCCCGAGTCATTACCATTCTGGCGCGCCCGATCAACCTATCTTTGGCAGCGCGGGCAGTAGAAGCTGGAGCGCGCGGACTGCACGATCCGGGCGATCCGCGCCCCGCAGCCGGGGGTGCGGCAGGGCGCGCCCTCGCGGCCGTAGACGTCGAACGCGTGCTGGAAATACCCCAATTCTCCATCCGCCTGCCGGTAGTCGCGCAGCGACGAGCCGCCCGCCTCGATGGCGTCGCGCAGCACGCCGCGGATGGAAGGGACGAGCCGGGCGATGCGCCGCGGCCCGAGATTGCCGGCCAGCCGCCGGGGCGAGATGCGCGCGCGGTAAAGCGCCTCGCAGACATAGATATTCCCCAGCCCCGCGACGATCCTCTGGTCGAGCAGTGCCGCCTTGACCGGCATGCGGCGCCCGGCGAGGGCGGCGGCGAGATGGCCCTCGTGAAAACCGTTGCCGAGCGGCTCCGGCCCCAGACGCGCCAGCAGCGGATGGACCTGCGTATCCGCCGTCGGCATCAGGTCCATCGCGCCGAAGCGGCGCGGGTCGTTGAAGGTGATGCGCGCGCCGCTCTCCATGTCGAGGATCACGTGATCGTGTTTCTCGGGTGCGGGGTGGGCGTGGACGAACCGGCCCAGCGGCGCGCCCGAAACGAGCATCCGCCCCGACATGCCCAGATGCACCAGCAGCGTCTCGCCCGAGGAGAGATCGGCCAGCAGGTATTTCGACCGCCGCCGCAGCGCCAGCACCCGCGCCCCCGTCAGCCGCGCGGCCATGTCCGGCGGGAAGGGCCAGCGCAGGTCGGGGCGGTTGACGCGGGCGCGCAGGATCACCGCGCCCTCCATCACCGGCGCGAGGCCACGGCGCACGGTTTCGACCTCGGGCAATTCGGGCATCGGGCACCTCGGCGCGTGAAAGGGGCGCATTGTCACCCCCGGTCAGCGGCCTATAAGAAGGGCGAGGGATACAAACGGCAAGAGCCGGGGCAGGCGATGAGCGAGAAAACCACGCATTTCGGATACCAGGAGGTGCCCGAATCGGAAAAGGCGGGGCGCGTGCGCGGCGTCTTTGGCTCGGTGGCGTCGCAATACGACGTGATGAACGACGCGATGTCCCTCGGCATTCACCGCGTCTGGAAGGACGCGATGATGGACTGGCTCGCACCGCGGCCCGGTCAGCGGCTGCTGGACGTGGCCGGGGGCACCGGCGACATCTCGTTCCGGTTTCTCAAGCGCGCGGGCCACGGCCATGCCACGGTTCTCGATCTCACCGAGGCAATGCTGGCGGAGGGGCGGCGGCGCGCCGAGGCCGGGGCGATGGCGGCGAGCCTCGACTGGGTGGCGGGCGACGCGATGGCACTGCCGTTCGCCGACAACAGTTTCGACGTCTACACGATCAGCTTCGGCATTCGCAACGTGACCCGTCCCGAGGCGGCGCTGGCCGAGGCGTATCGCGTGCTGCGGCCCGGCGGGCGGCTGATGGTGCTGGAATTCAGCCAGATACCCAACGACCTGATGCAGACGGTCTATGACCTCTATTCCTTCAACATCATCCCGCGGCTGGGGCAGGCGATCGCGAATGACCGCGACAGTTACCAGTATCTCGTCGAGTCGATCCGCCGCTTTCCCGACCAGGAGACATTCCTGGGGATGGTGCGCGACGCCGGTTTCGGCAACGCGAAATACCGCAACCTGAGCATGGGCATCGCCTGTCTGCATTCGGGCTGGAAGATTTGAGGGGGCCGCACAATATCCTGCGGCTGATCCGCACCGGTGCCACGCTGGAGCGCACCGGCGCGATGGGCCTCATCATGGAGGCGTTCGAAGCGCCGCCGCTGGTGCGGGCGACCATGCGCGCGCTCGCCTGGCCGTTTCAATGGCTGGGGTACCCGGGTGACGCGACAATGCCGCCGGCGGTGCGCGCGCTCACGGCGCTCGGGCCGGCCTATATCAAGTTCGGCCAGATCCTCAGCACGCGGCCAGACCTCGTGGGTGAGGAGCTTGCCGCGCAGCTGCGCGTGCTGCAGGACAAGCTCCCCGCCTTCTCCATCGACACCGCCAAGGCCGGGATCGCCGCCGAACTCGGCCGTGAGGTGGACGCGATGTTCGACGATTTCAGCCCGCCGGTGGCCGCCGCCTCGATCGCGCAGGTCCACAAGGCGCGGATCCGCGAAACCGGCGAGACCGTGGCCGTCAAGGTACTGCGGCCCGGCATCGAGCGGGCGTTTCGCCGCGATATCGACGCCTTCTACTTTGCCGCGCGCATGGTCGAGGTGCTCGCACCGGGCGCGCGGCGGCTGCGGCCCACGGACGTGATCGCGCATTTCGAGGGCGTGGTGACGGGCGAGCTCGACCTGCGGCTCGAGGCGGCCTCGGCCTCGGAGTTTGCGGCCAATACGACCGATGACGACGGGTTTCGCCTGCCGTCGGTGCACTGGCACCTGTCCTCGCGCCGGGTGATGACGATGGAATGGGCCGGCGGCGTTCCGATGGGCGACAACGCCGCGCTCGACGCAGCCGGGCAGGATCGGGAGGCGCTCGCATCGCGGGTGCTCCAGCTGTTCCTCAGCCACGCGCTGCGCGACGGGTATTTCCACGCCGACATGCACCAGGGCAACCTCAAGGTGGCCGCAAACGGCGATATCCTCGCCTATGATTTCGGGATCATGGGCCATATCGACGAATATACCCGCAGGGTCTATGCCGAGATCCTCTACGGCTTCATCAAGCGCGATTACCGGCGGGTGGCGGAGGTGCATTTCGAAGCGGGCTACGTGCCGCCCGACCGCGACGTGGATGCCTTTGCCCGCGCGCTCAGGGCGGTGGGCGAGCCGATCTTCGGCATGGATGCGAGCCGCATCTCGATGGGCGGCCTGCTGAGCTATCTCTTCGAGGTGACCGAACGATTCGGAATGGAGACGCGCACCGAGCTGATCCTGTTGCAACGCACGATGGTGGTGGTCGAGGGGGTTGCGCGCTCGCTCGATCCGCAGATCAACATCTGGCAGGTCGCGCGCCCCGTGGTCGAGGATTACATCCGCCGCGAGATGGGCCCGCGCGCAGCGGTGCGCGACCTGGGGCGCACGGCGCTGGTGCTGTCGCGCTATGGGCCGCGCCTGCCCGGCCTTGTCGAGGCGGCGCTGATCCGGCAGGCGGCCCCGGGCACCCCGGCCCCGGAGCGGCGATGGCCCGGGCGGCTCTTGTGGGGCGCGGCGGGGGTTGCGGCAGGCGCGGGGGCGGCACTGCTGGGTGTGACGTTCCTGTAATCTGGCGCGTGCAGCGCGATGGCGGGTGCGCGGTCAGGCTTGCGGCGGTCGCAGGCCGATCACTTCGTCGGGAATGGCGCTCTGCCCGGTCTGCAGCACGATCCGCACGTCGCCACCGTCGAGCCGTGTCTCCGAAACGCGGCCGCGCATATGCACATCATGGCTTGCGATCGTATCATCTGCGAGAAGCGACAGTACGGTGAGCGTGTAGCGGCCCTCCGGGAGCGCCTGACCCTGCCGGTCGGCACCGTCCCAAAGCACCGTGCCGCTCTCGGCAGGCAGCGCGGAGCGCGTCACCACCGTACCTTGCGCATTGGTGACAACCAGTTCGGCAGCGTCGGCATCCGGGTCGACACTGACCTCGACCTCGACCGGTTCACCCGAGAACTGTACCGCAGCGCGCACCTCGGCCTCCAGGCCGATCCAGGACGGAAACTGCGCCATGCCGAGCGTGTCCAACTGTGCGCCGAGGCCTGTCAGCAACTCGTTTGTCTTCACCTGCTGCTCGACCGAGGAGAAGGTAGCAAGTTGCACGGCGAAGTCGTCGGATTCCACCGGGTTGAGAGGGTCCTGGCTCTGCAATTGCGTCGTCAGCATCCGCAGGAAGGTTTCGAAATCGGAACTGAGCGCACTGTTGCCAGTCTGCGCGGTTCCGTCCGCGTCGGACCGCGTCGCAGAGGGGGCGGCCCCTGGCGTGAAGCCTGTGAGTGGGTCCATGATCTGTCCTTTCTAGAGCCTGATATCGAGTCGCTCGCCCAGGAGCAGGAGCGCGTCCTGCGCGGGTTGGGTTCTGTCCGGTGCCGCGACGTTGAGTCCGGAAGGAGCGGGGGTGCCGGGCACGCCGGACCCGTTCTCGGCACCCGGGCCACCCTGCCCCCCCTGGGCGAAATCGAACTGCGCCCCTTCGTAGCCGATCTCGAGGAACTCGCGCTCCAGAATGTCGATATTGCGGCGCATCAGGTCCAGCGTCTCGGCGCGTTCGGCGGTAATCGTCACGCTGAGTCCGGCTTCGGAGGGATGCAGGCGCAAGCGCACACGGCCAAGCTCCTCGGGGCTGAGGCTGAGCTCGACCGTGCCGCGCGGGATGCCCGCGCCGCCCTCTGCGGCCTGGGCGATGCGAAGCGCGATCTGACGCGGGACGTGATGTGCCGCTGCACCCGCTGCAACGGGCGCTGCAGGGGAGGCGGTCTGCAACGTGGCAGCGCGCAGATCGGACGCGGCCAGAGCCGTATCGCCAAGAGCTGCCCTGTCGGATGCGGCCCCCGCAACGGCGGCGAGCGACAGGGCGGGCGCGGCCGTCGGAGACGTAGTGAAGACGAGGGCAGGAATGGACGGCGCTGCAGGACGTGCCTTCACCGTGCGCGGCGCGTCCGCGAACGCAGCCCTGGCATCCGCACGGGTGAAGGCGATGTCTGTTTCGCGAACGAGTGGCACATTTCGTGCGGATTTCCGCGCCGCGGTGCCGGCCTGCGCCGCAAGCAAGGCTCCAGCCTCCATCGCAGGCATTCGCACCGGGGAGAAAGACTGCGGCGGCAGCGGAGGATGCCGCGGCAATGCCTCGGCCTGTGCGGTAACGGTGGCCTCCGCTTGAGACGCGAGCGTCTGACCGGGCGGGCGCGGCGCGCCCGCACCGGGCAAAAGGGTCTGTACGGTCGCCGATTGTAGCTGTGATGCGGATGGTGCGGTTGCATTGACCGCCTTGTCCACCGAGCCGCCTTGCCTGTCAGGAGCGTTTGAGAGGCGCGAAGAACCCAGGTCAGTTTTCCGCATCTCTTGCGCCACTGCTTGGTCGACCGCGGTCTTGAGAGTGGCAGGAGGAGCATTTGCCTTGGTCATGGCTTCTTCCGCATCTGCCTCACGCGGGTGATTCGGGCGCGACCCGGCAAGCGACGGCGTGTGCAGAAGAGCCGTCGCCGGCTTGTGGGACGGCTCCCGGGCCTGTGCCACGGCGGTCGCCTGAGCCTGCGAAGCGGGCGGGTGGTCCGCAGGAATTTTGGCGGACCCGGCCCGCAGCGGCACGAATTCCGCTTCATCAAGGGGCACCATCGGTGCCCGGTGCGTCGGCTGCCCGGACGCGGCACCCGCGCCGGTCGCGGCCTTCCCGGCGTCATTCGGCACGCCGCCCTGTTCAGAAGCGGCAACGGCGCGCGCTGCCGGCGTCCCGACATGCCGCCCCTCTTGCGGCCCGTCCCGCCCTGGCAAGCCGCCGCTTCTGCGGTCGCGCGTTCGCGCCTCGGCATCTGCTCCCGCACCGCGCGATCCGGGCGCATGCAAGGCGGGCGGCACGGCACCGGGCGCGGCCGGCGCTGCCTGTGCATCGCGCGGTCCCTGCGATGGTCCCGATTCCGCACCGGCGTCGGCGTCGACCTGCCGCTCCCGCCGGGGTGCCACGGAACCAGCGGAGGTTTCCACGTCATCGCCGGGCGGGGACATGGCCGCCGGTCGCGCGCCGTCATCCGTCGGCCCGGCAAGAACCGGCGCTGTCGCCTCCGGTGCCGGTGCCCCGGACTCAGCAATTCGGTCCTCTCGCCCTCCGGTGCCCATCGGACCACCCTTACCTTGCCGATCCCCGGTGCCGGTACCCTGCCGCCCTGCCCCCTTGGCGGACCCGGGCGACCCCGCGTCCTTGACCTTCGCGGGCTCCATGAGCGCGGCGAATGCACGCCCCTCGCCGACCGGCGCGACGACAAGCCCGCCCCGCTGCGCGGCACCGGCCGTGACTGGGCCTGCCGCGCCCGGTCCGCCGCCAATCTCTGTGACAGTCATCCTGCACCCCTATGCGGTCTGACATCGGTTCATGCCGGAAGAGTTGCAAGATTTGGTTACCGGTTCTTTACGCCTTTGCGGTTTGATGGCGTGAAATTCCAACAATTCGAGGTAGTGCCATGCTCGCGCCCCCATCTCTTACGATCCCAGGCCCCGATGCCGCCCCGCCCGGCCCGGCTCCCGCGCGCCGCGCCGCTGCCGAGGCGCTCGAGGCCAGTTTTCTCGCGGAAATGCTGAAGGCGACCGGCCTTGGCGAACAGGCGAACAGCTTCAGTGGCAGTACGGGCGAGAGCCAGTTTGCCTCGTTCCACCGCGCGGCGATCGCACGCGAGATCGTGGAGACCGGCGGCATCGGCCTTGCCGACGTGATCGAGGCAGCGATGATGGAGGCCCCCCGTGACCGCGTATGATCCCGGCAGGCTCGGGGCGCGGGTCGAATCGCTGCTCGCACGTGAGCGCACGGCGCTATTATCGGGCGACCTGCATGCCGTGGGGGCACTCGCGCAGGAGAAGGAGGCGATTGCGGCCGAGCTCGAACAGATCGGACCCGGCGCGCTCCACGCGGCAAAACGGCTGGGCGAGGCGGCGCGGCGCAACCAGGCGCTTCTCGATGGCGCGCTGCAGGGCATACGGCTCGCGACCGCCCGGCTCTCGAACCATCGCCGTCTGCGCGGCACGATGGAAACCTACGATCCCCAGGGCCGCAAGACCACAATCGCAGGCATCCTCGCGCACAAGGTCGAACGCCGGGCCTGAGCGGTTTGTCTCAAATGCGCCCGAAATCGCCGGAGGCAGTTAGCACTCCATTAGCACCTGGCGGACAAATCTGGGCGGGCACTCGCGATGAGATGGCGCGCCCGGCCCCGGTACGGTTCGGGCGCACACGTCAGAATGACACGCCCGGCTGCCCGCGATGGCGGCCTGTCAACCGGCGCAAACGCGCCGCAGTCATGAGGAAAAGACCATGTCCAGTATCCTGACCAACAACAGCGCGATGGTCGCGCTCCAGACCCTGCAATCGGTGAACTCCAACCTCGCCAAGACGCAGGACACGATCTCGACCGGCAAGGAGGTGGCAACCGCCAAGGACAACGCCGCCGTGTTCGCCATCTCCAAGGTGATGGAATCTGATGTCGCAGGCTTCAAGGCAATCTCCGACAGCCTCAGCCTGGGGGAGTCGACGGTCGCCGTTGGGCGTCAGGCCGCCGAAACGGTCACCGACCTGCTCAACGACGTCAAGGGCAAGATCGTCGCCGCGCAGGAGGAGAATGTCGACCGCTCCAAGATCCAGACCGACATCGACGAACTGACCAAGCAGATCGGCTCGGTCGTCGGCGCGGCGCAGTTCAACGGGCTCAACCTCGTGGATGGCAGCAGCACCGATACGGTCAACATCCTTTCGTCGCTGGACCGCGACGCCTCGGGCAACGTGAGTGCCGGCCAGATCGAGGTCGCGCGGCAGAACCTGTCAGTGACCACGCCGGTCACGGCGCAGACCTTCGGCACCGCCGATCTGGCCGACACGGCCGCGGCCGAGGCGCTGATCGACAGCGCGGGATCGACCACGATCCACGACGATGCTGCCACGATCGACGGCGGCACCTCCAACGCCTCGGTCGCCAACAACGCCAGCGAGGTGATCACCATCGGCCAGGTGGCCGCGGGCGACAGCTTCCAGATCGACCTTGGCAACGTGCCGGTGAATGTCGCGGGCGGCGGCACCGCGACCGGCGAGCGCACCTTCCAGTTCGTGGCCAGCGCCACCGACGGCACGGCGGATGCCGCCAGCAACCTCGCCAACCAGATCAACGCCTTCTTCGAGGCCGCGACCGACTCCTCGCTGAGCCTCTCGGCCACGGTGAGCGACAACCAGATCACCATCACCAATGGCAATGCGGGGACCAGCAACGCCGACCTCGATATCGGCCTGCGCGCCCAGGACGGCGGCACGCCCGGCTCTTCCGCGGCGAGCGGCGGTCTCGGGGCCCTGCAGAACGTGGACGTGACCACCGATGCCGGGGCCACCGGCGCGCTCAACGCGATCGAGGGCCTCGTCCAGAAATCCGTCGATGCCGCTGCGGCCTTCGGCTCGGCAGAGGGGCGGATCGCCACGCAGTCCGATTTCGTCGGCAAGCTGACCGATTCGCTGACCTCCGGGATCGGCTCGCTGGTCGATGCCGACCTGGAGGAGGCGTCGGCCCGGCTGCAGGCGCTGCAAGTGCAGCAGCAGCTGGCCACACAGTCGCTGTCGATCGCCAACCAGGCACCGCAGGCGATCCTGTCGCTGTTCCGGTAAATCCCGCAGGGGCGCCTCCCGGGCGCCCCTGACACAATGCCGGATCCCAGCCCCGAACCGAGCCCACGAAAGGACACGACGTGAACACCACCCTGCAGGCACGAGCCGCCTACAGCACGGAGGCCGGTGCCGTCCACACGCCGCGCGCCACGGAATATCGCACGCTTGCGCGTATCACGCACCTCCTCAAATCCGCTGCTGCCGCCGGCCACGACATGCCGGCCCTCGCCGCAGCCATTCACGACAACCGGCGCCTCTGGACAATCCTCGCCACCGACGTCGCGGATCCGGCCAACCCGCTGCCGCCCGCGCTGCGGGCGCGCCTCGTCTACCTCGCGGAGTTCACCCGGGTCCACAGCGGCAGGGTCCTGCGCGAGGGCGCGTCGCCCGACCCGCTGATCGAGATCAACGTCGCCGTGATGCGCGGGCTGGCCAGCACGGGCGGCGCGACATGAGCGGCCTGGTACTCAAGCTCGGGCCGCGCGAGCGGGTCCTCATCAATGGCGCGGTGATCGAGAATGGCGACCGCCGCGCGCGCCTGTCGATCGTGACCCCGGACGCGCGCATCCTGCGCCTGCGCGACGCCATCCACCCGACCGAGGCGACGACGCCGGTGCGGCGCGCCTGCTATGCCGCGCAACTCATGCTCTCGGGCGATGCCACGCCCGAAGACATGCATCATCAGCTCCTGCGCCGGATCGAGGAGCTGAGCCAGGTGCTGCGCGATCCCGACAGCCGCGCCCTGCTTGCGCAGGCCGGTGCGGCGCTCGTCGCGACCGAACATTATCGCTGCCTCAAGGCTTTGCGCGCGCTCCTGCCGCGCGAGGCGCGGCTGCTCGCGCGCCGAAAGAGCGCCTGATGTTCACGCCGGTCGTTCCCGTGGGCGGCCTGCCGGGCTGGACGCTGCTCAACCGCACGATCGAGCGCCAGACGACGCTGTTCGACGCGGCCCCGGCCATACAACGCGACACCGACCATTTCCTGCAATCCATCGCCGGGGTCGGGAACGCCGGCGACCTCGTTTCTGACCGCCGCCTGCTGCGGGTGGCGCTTGGTGCCTTCGGCCTGCAGGACGACATCGACAGCCGCGCCTTCGTCCGGGCGATCATCGAACAGGGGACGGGCTCGCGCGAGGCGCTGGCCAACCGCATGGCGGATGATCGTTACCGCGCCTTCGCCCAAGCATTCGGGTTCCTCTCCGGCGACGGCGGAGGCACCCCCCCACCCCAATTCGGCACGCGGATCGTCGAACAGTTCCGGCGGCGGGAGTTCGAGGTCGCGGTGGGCGAGCAGGACGGCGCGCTGCGCCTCGCGCTCAATGCCGACCGCGAATTGGCCGCGCTCGCGGCGGAGGGCGGCAGCGACACAGCGCTATGGTTTCGCATCCTCGGCACCCCGCCGCTGCGTGAGACCTTCGAGACCGCGCTCGGCCTGCCGCAGAGCTTCGCCGGGCTCGATCTCGACCGGCAGCTCAAGGAGTTGCGATCAGCCGCGGCCCGGCAGCTCGACATCGTCTCGCCACGGGATCTCGCCGACGACGACCTGCGCGACGGGCTGGTCCGGCAATTCCTGCTGCGCGAGCAGATCGCAAGTTTCAACGTCAGTTCCGCGCAATCCATCGCACTGACCTTGCTGCAATCGGCACCGCGCCTGTTCTGACGCCCGGGCAGGCCGGGGAACAGGAGGGCTGCGGGGCTGCCGGAGCGGACGGCGGCGCGCGGCAGATGCCGCGGAGGATCGCCGGGTCTGGCGCGCGGGCATGGCGCAGGCCACATGGGATATCGAGCGCTGGCACACGCAGCGCCGAGCACGGCGCAGGTCGCGCGCGACGCGGAGGCGTGGCTCAAGGCCTCTCAACCGCGCCGGTGCGCGCCGCCGCCGCCATGGTCGGCCCGGCAGCGGACGCCCCGGCCTGCCCGCCGCCCGCCCCGCCCGCACGCCGCAGGATCAGCGACAGGCGTGCGAAGCTGTTGGCACAATCGCCCGGCTCGGGTGCCGCGAGGAACGCGTCGAGCTCGGGCCACACGCGGATCGCCTGATCGAGCGCCGAGTCGCTGCCCTCGGCATAGAGCCCCGCGCGCAGCATCGTCTCGGACCGCGCGTGACGGCCCAGCAGGCTCCGCGCCCGCGTGATGAGGGCATTCTCTTCCTCGCTTGCGGCGCGCGGCAGGCTGCGCGACACCGAGCGCAGCGCGTCGATCGCCGGGTAGCGCCCGCGCTCGGCGATCTCGCGATCGAGCACCACGTGCCCGTCGAGCACCCCGCGCAGGATATCGGCCACCGGCTCGTCCATGTCCGAGCCGGCGACCAGCACGGTAAAAAGCGCGGTGATGTCCCCGGCTTCGCCGGTGCCCGGCCCGGCACGCTCGCACAGCGCCATGATGGCGTGCGAGGTCGAGGCCGGAAAGCCGCGCAGCGCGGGCATCTCGCCCGCCGCCGTGGCCACCTCGCGATGCGCCTCGGCGAAGCGGGTGATCGAATCGGCCAGCAGCAGCACCTGCCGGCCGACATCGCGGAAATGCTCGGCCACGGCCATCGCCGTCCAAGCGCAGCGCCGCCGCACAAGCGGCGAGCGATCCGAGGTGGCAGCAATGATCACCGCGCGGCGCATCCCCTCGGGGCCCAGCACGTCGCGCACGAACTCGCCCAGTTCGCGCCCGCGCTCACCGATCAGCGCCACCACTACCACGTCGGCCTGCATGTGCCGCCCGAGATGGCCCAGCAGCATCGACTTGCCCACGCCCGCCCCCGCAAAGAGCCCCATCCGCTGCCCGCGCACGATCGGCAGGAGCGTGTTGAACACCGCCATCCCTGTCTCGAGCCGACAGCCCAGCGCGCGGCGCGCTGCGGGCTCGGGCGGCGGCGCGCGCAGCGGGCGCGGCGCGGGGCCACGCAGCAAGGGACGACCGTCCAGCGGCGCGCCGAACGGGTCGATCACCCGCCCGATCCAGTCGTCCGAGGGCGCAATGCCGGGTGCCCCGAGCAGACGCACCCGGTCGCCCAGCGCCACCCCGTCGGCGGCGGTATCGGGCAGCACCAGGATCACCGCCGCGTCGAGCTGCAGTACCTCGCCGGTGAGCGTGCCGCCACCCCCGAGCACCACACGCACCCGGTCGCCGAGCCGCGCCGCGACCGACAGGCCGCTCACCCGCAGCACGCCGCCCTGCACCGCGACCACACGGCCCACCGCGTGCGCCGCGCTGAGCACGGAAATCTCCGCCTGCATCCCTGCGATCCCGGTCTGGCTCATGCGTGCGCTCCTGTCATGTCCTGGGAACGATTTCTAAACGAATCAGGGTTAAGCCTTGATTGAAGCCAAGCGAGGGAGAACCCCGATGCTCGAAGAAATCGACCTGTTCCGCCTGTCACACACGATGGCGCGTCATGCCGGTGCCCGGCAGGCGGTGGTGGCGCAGAACATGGCCCATGCTGACACGCCCGGCTACGCCGCACGCGACATCGCGCCCTTCTCCGCCCATCTCGAGGCGGGGCCGGGATTCGCCCCGCGCGCCACGCGGCCCGGCCATCTCAACGGCAGCCTCGCCGGTGCGCTCCCCGGCTTCGAGCCGCGGATCGACCGCGCCGCCGTGCGCGATCCCAACGGCAACTCGGTGTCCCTCGAATCCGAGATGCTGCGCGGCGTCGAGGTGAGCCGACAGCACAACCGCGCGCTCGCGATCTATCGCTCGGGGCTCAACGTGCTTCGCGCCGCCATCGGACGCAACTAGGAGGGCAGGTCATGAGCGAGTTTTCCAATGCCTTGTCAGTCTCGTCGAGCGGGCTGCGCGCCCAGGCGCAGCGGCTGCGCCACGTCGCCGAGAACATCGCCAATGCCGACACCCCCGGCTACCGGCGCAAGACCATCGCCTTCGAGGCGGCAGGTGCCGGAACGGAAGCCGGCACGGTGATGCCCGGCCCGGTGCGGCTCGACCGCGGTCCGCTAAGCGAGGTCTACGATCCCGCTCACCCTCTCGCGGACGCGACCGGCCATTACGAGGGCTCGAACGTGAACCTGATGATCGAGATGGCCGATGCGCGCGAGGCGCAGCGCAGCTACGAGGCCAATCTCAAGATGTTCACCCAGGCGCGGGAAATGTCTTCGGGGCTGATGGACCTGCTGCGCCGGTAACCGCCCGCCACCGACCACGACACGAAGGAGATCCAGAATGGATATCACCGCACTCACCGCCACCCAGGGCTATGCCGACCTGCGCCGGGCCACGCGGCCCGAACCCGCGGATGGCACCGCCCCGACCGCCGCAACGCTGGCGCGCGACTTCGCCGCCACGCTGCGCGAGGGCGAGGAGACCGCCGTCGCCGCCATGACCGCCGAGGCCGACCCGCATTCGCTCGTGCAGGCGCTGGTGCAGACCGAGCTGGCCGTCGAGACCGCCGTGACCGTGCGCGACCGCGTGGTGGAAGCCTATCAGCAGATCCTGCGGATGCCGGTCTGATCCGATGGGCGACGAGATCCTCTTCTACGACACGCTGCGCGAGGGGCTCTGGGTATCGCTGATCGTGTCACTGCCGATCCTGCTGGTCGCGCTGCTCGCGGGGCTGCTCGTCGGGCTCTTCCAGGCCCTGACCTCGATCCAGGAGCTGACCCTCACCTTCGTGCCCAAGCTCGGCGCGATCGTCGTCACCTTCTGGCTCAGCATGGGCTTCATGACGCAGACGCTCGTGACCTTTTTCCAGGACCGGCTCGTGCCGCTCATCATCGGAGGCTGACCAATGGAAGCCGCAGGATATGCCACGCTCACCCGCCAGTCGGGGCTGATGCGCGAAATGCAGATCGTGGCGCACAACATCGCCAACGCCTCGACCACCGGCTACCGCGCCGAGGGGCTGGTGTTCTCGGAATTCGTGCGCCGCGCAGGAGACGGGCCATCGCTATCGATGGCGCGCGGCAACATCCCCATGATCTCGCGCGCCCAGGGCGCGCTTTCGTCGACGGGCAGCCCTTTCGATTTCGCCATCGAGGGCGAGGGCTTCTTTCTCGTCGAGACGCCGGAGGGCGAGCGGCTGACCCGTGCCGGGGCGTTCGCGCTCTCGGCGGGCGGCGATCTCGTGACACCCGAAGGCTTTCGCGTGCTCGATGCCGGCGGAGCGCCGGTGTTCGTCCCGCCCGATATCCGCGAGCCCGGCCTCGCAGCCGATGGCACGCTGAGCGGCGACGGGCGCCCGCTCGCGCAACTCGGGCTCTTCCGCCCGGCGGGCGACGGCGCGCTCACCCGCGTCGGCGGCAATCTCCACGAGGCCCCGGACGGGATCGAGCCGCTGCCCGATGGCCGCATCAAGCAGGGCTTCCTCGAGGGCTCCAACGTCGATCCGATGGGCCAGATCGCGCGGCTCATCGAGGTCCAGCGCGCCTACGAGATGGGCCAGAGCTTCCTGGAAACCGAGAACCAGCGCGTGCGCGACGCGCTCGACACCTTCACCCGCTGACCGGAAGGAGCCAAGACATGCGCATTCTCAAGATCGCCGCGACCGGCATGGCCGCCCAGCAGATGCGGGTGGAGACCATCTCCAACAACCTCGCCAACATGTCCACCACCGGCTACAATGCGCGGCGCGCCGAGTTCGCCGACCTGCACTACCAACAGGTGTCGCGCGCGGGCACGATCAGCGCCTCGGACGGCTCGGTGCTGCCCACCGGCGTGCAGCTCGGTCTCGGCGTCCGGCCCTCGGCGATCTCAGTGAATCTGTCGCAGGGCTCGCTGCGCGAGACCGGTGGCGATCTTGACGTGGCCATCGACGGTGCCGGGTTCCTGGAGGTGACGCTGCCCTCGGGCCAGACCGCCTATACCCGCGACGGCGGTCTCAAGCGCTCCGCAGACGGGCTGATCGTGACCTCCGACGGCTTCCCCGTGGGCCCCGAGATCGCCATCCCGGACGACGCGCGCAGCCTGTCGGTCAATCCCGAAGGAGAGGTGTTTGCCTTCTTCGACGATGCCACGGCGGCGCAACCCCTGGGCCAGCTCAACCTCGTTGGCTTCGCCAATGCCAAGGGGCTCGAGGCGGTCGGCGGTAACATGTTCCGCGAGACTGAGGCGTCGGGGCCGCCCAATGTCAGCACCGCCGGACAGGACGGGCTCGGCACGCTCCGGCACGGCTATCTCGAGGACAGTGCGGTCGATCCGGTGCGCCAGATCACCGAGCTGATCGAGGCGCAGCGCGGTTACGAGCTCAACGCCAAGGTCATTACCGCCGCCGACCAGATGCTCGCGGCGACGACGCAGGTGCGGTGATGCGCGCGGGTCTCCTGATCCTCGCCCTTGCCGCGGCTTTGCCCGCGCGGGCGGACCGGGTCGAGCCGGTGCGCGTGATCCGCCCGCAGGAGATCATCGCGCCCGAGGACGTGATCCTGCGCGAGAGCCCGCAACCGGGGAGCGTCACGCTCGACGCGGTGATCGGGCGCGAGGCCCGCGTCGCGCTCTACCCGGGCCGCCCGATCCGGCCGGGCGACATAGGCGCGCCGGCGGTGATTGAGCGCAACCAGGTGGTGCCGCTCGTCTATGTTCGCGGCGCGCTGCGGATCGAGGCCGAGGGCCGCGCGCTCGCGCGGGCGGGAGCCGGGGAATACGTGCGCGTGATGAACCTGTCGTCGCGCGTCTCGGTGACCGGGCGCGTCACCGCGTCGGGTCGCATCGAAGTGTCACGGTAGGAGGGGGCATGACGAGACCACCCGCTTCGGTCACCCTTGCCATCGTCCTCGCGCTCGCGGGCTGCGAACGGGCGGGCCATATCGGCAAGCCGCCGGATCTCTCGCCTGCGAGAGACGGCGGCGAACAGCTCGCCATGCTCTATCCTGGCCTGCCGATTGAGACGGTGAATCGCACGCCCCTTCAGGACGCGTCGCTGTGGAGCGGCGGACGCCGCTCGCTTCTGGGCGACCGGCGCGCGGCACGGCGCGGCGACATCCTGACCGTGGTGATCGAGATCGACGAGGAGGCGGAGATTTCCAACGCCACCGAGCGCCGGCGCACCGCAGAGGAAAACCTGTCGGTCCCCGACTTCTTCGGCATCCCGCAGCGCATCGACGAGGACCTGCCGGAAGGTGCCAGCCTCGAACGGGCCGTCGGGATCACCTCGTCGGGCAACTCCGGCGGCGACGGATCGGTGAGCCGCAGCGAAGAGCTGACCCTGCGCGTGGCGGCCACGGTGACCGAGGTGCTGCCCAACGGCATCCTGCATATCAGCGGCACGCAGGAAGTGCGGGTGAATTTCGAGTTGCGCGAGCTTCTCGTGAGCGGCTTCGTGCGCCCCGAGGACATCTCGCGGCAGAACGAGATCACCCATGACAAGATCGCCGCCGCGCGCGTCTCCTATGGCGGGCGGGGCCAGATCACGGATGTTCAGCAGCCGCGCCTCGGCCAGCAGGTGCTCGACGCGATCCTGCCGTTCTGAGCGGCAACGAGGAGGGAGACGGGATGATCCGCATGTTTCTGCCGGTGGTGCTGGCCTTGGCCGGAACCGGCGCGGGCGTCGGCGCGGGGCTGCTGCTCGCACCCGCCGCCGAAGACACCGCCGCGCCTGCCGAGACCGAGCCGACCGCCGCACCGCCGGAGAGCGCCGCCGCGCTGCGCGCCCCGGACACCGGGCCGAGCGATTTCGTAGGGCTCAACAACCAGTTCGTCGTGCCGATCCTCAAGGGCGAACGGATCGGGGCAATGGTGGTCATGTCGCTCAGCATCGAGATGGCCGCAGGCAACGCCCAGGCCGTCTACGCGCACGAGCCGAAGCTGCGCGACGGGTTCCTGCAGGTGCTGTTCGACCACGCCAACCGGGGCGGGTTCGACGGGGAATTCACCAATGCCAACAGCATGGACGTGCTGCGCCGGATGCTGTCGGAGGTGGCGCAAGACCTGCTCGGCCCGATCGCGCGGAGCGTGCTCATCACCGAAATCGCCCGTCAGGACACCTGATCCGGACCGCCGCCCGGGCCCGCCCGCATCCACCCCATCACACCCAGATCACTAAGCAGCCCTGCCTGCCGCCGCACCTCCCGATCGCGCGCCTCGGCACTTGCCTGCGCGTGAAGCGCGCGTGCGGCCTCAACCCGGCCGAAGGCACGCCGCTGGGCGGGCATGGCCTGTTCCTTGCGCGCAAGCACCCGCGCCAGTTCGTCCCGGATCGCCGCGCGGTGCCGCGCCAGCCAGCCCTGCCAGGCGATGTCGGCACCGATCTCGCGCACACCGCGCAGCGCGTGCTGCGGCAGGGCGCGCGCATCGCGGGCCTGCACGTCGAGCCGGTCGAGCGCCGCGCGCAGCCGGGCCTCCTTGTCGCGCAGGGCGTGCAGCCGCGCCGCCTCGCGTTCGTGGAGCGCATCGGTCAGCGCGCAGAGTGCGGCGTGGCTGTCGTCGCTCATCCGAAATACCTTGCCTTGCGGCGCATCGCATCGGCGAAGCGGATCGCTGCGGCCACCGCGCGGTAATGGCGCGGGTCGATCTCCTGCCCGATCTCGGTCTCGGCGTGGAGCGCACGGGCCACCGGCGGATCGTAGTGCAACGGCACGCCGTTCTCGCGGGCCAGGTCGCGGATGCGCAGCGCGAGGTGATCCACCCCCTTCGCCACGCAGACCGGTGCCGTGCCCGGTGCCCGGCTCCAGCGCAGCGCCACGGCGTAATGAGTCGGGTTGACGATCACAACGTCGGCCTTAGGCACGTCCTCCATCATCCGCCCCGAGACGATTTCCATTCCCTTCTGGCGGCGCTGCCGCTTCATGTGCGGGTCGCCCTCGTGCTCCTTGTGCTCGTCGCGCACCTCCTTGTGCGACATGCGCTGGCGGCGGGCATGATCGAAGCGCTGCCAGAAGAAATCCGCCGCGCCGATAAGCAGGGCGATGACCACTACCACGGCGAGGAACTCGACCGACATGCGCGCCATCAACGCCCCGACCTGGCCCGGATCGGCATGCAGCGACGCGGCCATGCGCGGCATTTGGCCGCCGAGATAGACCCCGAGCAGGACGCAGAAGGCCACGAGCTTGACCGTGCTCTTGGCGAACTCGAACAGCCCGCTCGGCCCGAACTTGTTCTTGGCGTTCTCAACAGGGCTGATCCGTGACAGTTTCGGCTCGAGCCGCGCGGTGGCAAAGACGAGGCTTCTCTGCGCCACTGCCGACAGAAGCGCCACCGCGCCCGGCAGCAGAAAAAAGACCGACAGCGCCAATCCCACCCCCAGCAGAAGCCCGGCGAGCGCGGCCATCCCCGGCCCGCCCGAGAAGACCAGCGGCGCGAGGCGGTCGGGCTGATCGAACAGGCGCGTCATGAGTGAGCCGACCTCTTGCATCGCGCCCGCCCCCGCCGCCATTGCCGCGAGCAGGAAGCCTGCGTAGGACCCGGCGGTGTTGAGATCGGCCGAGCGCGCAAGCTCGCCCTTCTCGCGCGCCTTCCGCAGCTTGTGCTCGGTCGCCTCATGGGTCTTGTCGCTGTCGTCCTGCGGCTCGGCCATCATCCGCCCCCGACTGGATCGGCAAGGAACCCGCCAAGACCGTCTGCCCAGATGCCGATGATCGCGGGCGCGAGCAAAAACAGCAGCACCAGCCCGGCCGCCGTGATCGCGGGCGCGCCGACAAAGACGACCATGAGCTGCGGCATGGCACGGTTGATGACGCCGAGCGTGAGGTTATAGAGCATCGAGGCGATCACGAAGGGCGCGGCCAGCGTGAAGGCGAGGGCGAAGGCATGGGCCACGCGGCCGGTCCCCCATTCCGCCACCCCCTCGGCCCCGGGCAGGCGGGCGGGCGGGAACAGCCGGTAGCTCTCGATCGCGAACTCGGCGAGGCGCAGGTGCAGGCCCAGGATCATCGCCAGCGCTACGGCCCCGGTCACCAGCAGGTGGCCGATGGCGGGCATGGGCGTGATGTTGGCACCGCCCAGGATCTGCGCCAGCGAGGTCGATTGCGCGGCGATCGAGCCTGCGGTCTGCAGGGCCAGAACGAACAGGCGGATGCCGATGCCGAGCAACAGGCCGATGGCAGTCTCGGTGAGGATGAGCCTGGCGAGATCGGGGCCCGCGGCCAGCAAGGCCCCCAGCGCAGGGGTGAGCGCAGGAGCGGTGATCGCCGTCAGCGCCAGCGCGAGGCCCAGCTTGATGCGCACCGGTACCATGCGCTCGCCGAAGCCGGGAAACAGCGCGATCATAGGTGCCACCCGGAAGAACACCAGCGCATGAAGCCAGAGCATGTCCTGCGACAGCCGGATCAGCGCCTCGAGCCCGGTCATGCCGCCACCACGCCCACCAGTGCCGGTTGCGCCTCGACACCGATCTCCTCGAACGAGAGGACCGGCGCGCGCACCTGCTTCGCCGCGAGCGCCATGCGCAAGAATCGCCGCCGCTGCGTTGAGGTGATGACCGCCGGGCTGATGCCGCGCTCCAGCGCGGTGTTGACCTCCTCGGCGATACCGCCGGTGAGCGCGTTGAACAGCTCAGGCGGCAGCGCCACGTCGGGACGACCGCGCTCGGCCTCGACCTGGTGCGACAGGAACCGCTCCTCCCATTCCGGGGCGAGCTGGATCAGCGGCAGTGTGCCATCCGCGCGCGTCAGCTCACCCACGATCTGAAAACCGAGCCGCTGGCGCACATGTTCGCAGATCGCCTCGGCGCTCGCCCCGCCCTGCCGGCCCTCGGCCGCCGCCTCGATGATCAGCGGCAGGTTGCGGATCGAGACCTGTTCGGCCAGCAGGAGCCGCAGCACACCGTGCAGCAGGTCCGGCGCGATACGGTCGGGCATCATCTCCTCTAGCAGCTTGCGGTTGGCCTCGGCCCGGCCCGCGTCGGCGAGGTTGACCATCTCGTCGAGCAGGCGGCGCATCGCCTTCATGGTCAGCAGCCGCCCGAGATTGCGGCGGATGATTTCCAGCAGGTGCGTGGCCAGCACCTCGCCGGGCGAGACCACCGTCGCACCGCCGAGCACCGCGTTGTCGCGCGCCGCCGCCGGCATCCACCGCGCCGGTGCCTGGTAGACGGGCTCGCGCACCGTCTCGCCCGGGGGCAAATCCGGGTGGCCGTCGGGATCGAGGGCTAGGAAATGATCCGCCCGCAGCCCGGCGCGTGCCTGGTCGACGCCGTGAATGCGGATCGCATAGGTCCCGGGCTCAAGCGCCGAGTCGTCGGTCAGGCGGATCTCGGGCAGGATCAGCCCGTAGCGTGTGGCCATGTGGCGACGCATGTTGGCGATGCGCGCATCGAGCCCCTCACCGGGGTCGAGAACCATGTTGATGAGGTCCGGCGCGAATTCCACGTGGATATCGTCGAGCTCGAGGATGTCGCCCATCGACGGCTCGGGCGCGGGCATGGCAGCGGCAGTGTGCCCGGGCTCGGCCTCCGCCTCCCCCCTTGCGGCGCGCAGGCCGAAAACGGCGACGGCCCCGAGCGCGAGCGCCCCGATGATGAAAGGCATGAAGGGCAGGCCCGGCACCAGCGCGAAGAGCCCCATCAGCACCGCCACCGTCACCAGCGCCGAGGGGTGGCGCAGGATCTGGCCGGTGATCGCGGTATCGGTCGCCCCCAGCGTGCCGCCGCGCGCCAGCAGGAGCGCCGAGGCGATGGAGATCACCACCGCGGGAATCTGCGTCACCAACCCGTCGCCGACCGTCAGTATGGCGTAGGTCTCGAACGCCTCGCCCAGCGCCATGTCATGGACCAGCGTGCCCATGACGAGGCCCATCACGAGGTTGAGCAGCGTGATGAGCAGCCCGGCGATGGCATCGCCCTTGACGAACTTGGAGGCACCGTCGAGCGAGCCGAAAAAGGTCGTCTCTTGCTGGTCGCGGTCGCGGCGCTCGCGCGCCTCCTCGTGCGAGATGGCCCCGGCGGAAAGGTCGCTGTCGATCGCCAGCTGCTTGCCCGGCATCGCGTCGAGCGCGAATCGCGCGCCCACCTCGGCCATGCGCGCGGCCCCCTTGGTGATGACGAGGAAGTTCACGATGAGCAGCACGCCGAACACGACGAGGCCGAGGAAGATGCTGCCGCCCATGACGAAATCGGCGAAGCCCTCGATCACGTGACCGGCGGCGGCCGTGCCGCTGTGACCCTCGCCGATGATGAGCTTGGTCGAGGAGACGTTGAGCGACAGGCGCAGCATGAGCGACGCCAGCAGGATCGTCGGGAAGGACGAGAAATCCAGCGGTCGCTCGATGAAGAGCGTGACGGTGAAGATCAGGATCGCCAGCGCGAAAGAGGCCGCCAGCCCGATATCGAGCACCCATGAGGGCACCGGCAGGATCATCATTACGATGATCGCCATCAGCGCCAGCGCCAGCAGCACCGTGGGCTGGAAGAGCTGGGCGCGGGTCAGGCGCGGCATTGCCGGGCCAAAGCGCCTGCGCGCCGCGCCGTGGCGGGGAGGGGCGAAGGCGGCTGGCGGCTTGGCACGGGGACCCTCCCTGTGGTGTTGACGATCGGCGGCGGTGCCGTGCCCCGAGATTGCGCGGTCTTGGTTGAGATTCGGTTAGCCGCGGCGCGAATGCTATCTCTTGGCAGCCTGCGCCGGGGTGGCGGCGAGCAGCCGTGCCATGGCACCGCGCAGCGCCGTACTGCGCTCCAGAAGTTCGCGATGCGACGCGATCTCCGCACCCCCGCCCGCCGCCGGGGCGGCGGCATCGCGCGCGAGGATATCCCCTACCTCGCGCAGGGAGGTGTCCGCCGTCTCGGCCAGCATCTCGGCGCGCCCGGTATGCAGCGCGGCGCGGTCGGCGCGGCGGGCGGCGTCGCGAGCGGCAAAGAGTCGCCGCGCTGCAGCGTGATTGCCCCGCGCGGCGAGCGCCGCGGCGCGCAGCAGGTCGGCCTCGGCCCCCTCGAGACCCAGAAGCTCGCTGAGCGCCGCGGCCGGGCGCTCCTGCGCCAACGCGATCCGCGCGCGCAGCACATGCCGCGCCGTGCCGTCCGCCCCCGGCCGCGCGCGCGGTGCCCGGGCGACATGCCGCGCCGCCTCGGCCGGGAAGCCCAGCGCGAGCAGGCGGCGTGCGACGTCCGACGCCACGTCACCCTCGAGCGCCCCGGGAGACAGCAGCTTGTCGGTCATCATGACGCGCAGGAAGGTGACATCACCGGCCTGGCGCTCGAGATACTTAGCCAGGACCGACGCGACCCGGGCCACCTCCGCGTCCGGAACAGAGGAGCGCAGCCGCCGGAATTCGTCTATCGCCTCGCCGAAAGCGCCCGAGGCCGCGAGCGCCGAGACATACGCCAGCGCAAGGCGCCCCCCGAGCGGCGTGCCGCGATGCTCGAAGGCAAGCGCCCCGGCCAGCTCCGCGTCGTCGAAATCCACCGGGGCCTCGCGCGCGAGCGCCCGCTCGATGGTCTCGGCCAGCGCCACGCCGGTCTGTTCCGCATTGGTGCGGGCGACCGCGCGCAGCGCCTCTTCCGCCGCCGCATCCTCGCCCGTCTCTGTGGCCAGCGCAGCGATTGCCAGCCCGGTTTCGGCATTCGACAGCGCGTCGCTCCCGCGCAGGTGACGCAAGATCGCGTCGGCGGTCTCGCGATGCCCGGCGGCGACCAGCCGCTGCACGAGTCCGGGTCCAAGAGCGCGCCGCAAGCCACCGGGCAAGGCGACAAAGGACCGGCGGAGCGCGCGATGGTCGAACACGCTTTCCTCTTGCAATTCCGGCATCGCGAGAATCGCCCAGAGCACACCCGGCTCGCCGCAGCCGAGCGCGGCGGCAAGCGCGGCCCCCGTGGGCAGTGCCCGGCCCTCGACGAGCCGGGAGAGATTGCGCGCGCGGGCTATTTCCGGCACATCGGCATCGAGCCAGTCGAGTACCTGCCGCGCCTCGGCCCCGAAGCCATGATGAATGTAGAGCCGTGCAAGGCGCAGAGCCTCTGCCCCGCGGACCGTGTCGAACTCGCCGAAAAGCGCACCGTTGAGCCGTCCCACCTCGAAAGCGAAGGGCCGCGCGCTGCCCCAGCCCGCCACATCGAGATGCGCCACCGGCGGGCAGGCGCGCTCGCCGCGGGCCGGACGCGGCGGTGCGGCGGTGTCGCGGTCCATGCTGGTGCTGATGCGCAGGCCCGGCGCGGCAGTCCGGCCCTCTCTCGTCCCAGAGCGGTCCGCCGCGGCTGCGGGCGGCGCACCCGGGGGGCCGGGCGGCGGGGCGAGGGAGGCCGCGTCGCGGCCCTGCCCGCCTGTGGCCGGTGTAACGAGCCCCTGGCTCGCGGCACGGCCAAGCTGTTGCCCGAGCGTCGCGCGCATGGTGTCGAGCCGGTCCGCCGGAGGCGCGGCCCCGGCGTCGGGCAGCGCAGTGATTCGCGGGCCGGTCCGAGCGTCGAGCCGAGCGGCCAGCGCGGCACCGGCAGAAGAGGGCCGCCCAAGCGCCGGTACGTCCGGAGTGGCAGATTCCGGCCCCGCCAAAGGCCACGGGCGGGGCCGGGCGGTCGGAGCGGATGCCGTGTCTGCGGGCGCGTCGGCAATGTCGATCACGAGCATGTCGCCCGCGTGCCAGAACGGCGCGATCCGGCAATCGCAGGCGAATGCGAGGTCGAGCCGAACGCCATCCCCGGACGCGGAGATCGCGCGCAGCCGTTGCCGCCCGATCCGGTCGAACACCGCGCCGAGATCGAATCGCAACCCGGCGGACTCGAAGATCACCGAGGCCCCGCTCTCGCGGGGGACGACGCGCCAGGACCTGCGCCCCGGCATGTCGAGCACGAGCCGGTCGAACCCGTCATGTGCACCGGAGCGCACGGGAACCGTCTGCGCGGTGGCGGGAAGCGCGAGGGCCGCGAACCACAGCGCGAGCCAGGCCGCAAGGGCAGGTACGGGCCGCGCGCGGATCATGCCGCCCCCTGCTTCGTGGCCTTGAGCGCCTCCTCGAGATCGGTAAAGCCGGGCCGGTTGTGCGAGGGGGTGTTCTGCCGCCCCACCTCGATACAGATATTGGCCGCGTGGTTGTGCAGATTTGCCACGAGCACCTCGCGGATGAGCTTGTAGAAATGTGCGTCCTCCTCGGTCACGTCGCGCAGGCGGCTGGCAAAAGGGCCGACGAAGCCATAGGAGAGGAACACGCCGAGGAATGTGCCGACAAGCGCCCCGCCGATCATCTTGCCGAGGATTTCGGGCGGCTGGTCGATCGACGCCATCGTCTTGATGACCCCCAGTACCGCCGCGACGATACCCAGCGCCGGGAGCCCGTCGGCCATCGTCTGGAGCGCGTGGCTGGGGTGCAGGGCGTGCTGCTGCTGCGCCTCCATCCGTTTGTCGAGCACCTCTTCTACCTGGTGGGGATCGTCGTAGTTCATCGAGGCCGAGCGCAGCGTGTCACCGATGAGCGAGACGGCCTCGGGATCGGCGAGAATGCGGGGGTAGCGCGTGAATATCGTCGACTCGCCAGGTGCCTCGATATGCTCCTCGACGGCGACCGGGTTCTGCCGCGCGAGCCGGATCAGCGTGAAGAGCAGGCACAGGAGATCACGGTAATCGCCGGGTTTCCAGCGCGGCCCCTTGAACACGCGTCCAAGGCTCTTGACCGTGTATTTGATGGTGGGGACATCGTTGCCGATGAGGAAAGCGCCGATGGCGGCACCGCCGATCATCATCATCTCGAACGGGGCGGCATGCAGGATGATGCCGAGCTTGCCCCCAGCGACGAGATAGCCGCCAAAGACCATCACGAACACGACCAGGATGCCAAGAATGCCGATCATCGCCCTCTCCGCTTCATGGAACCGGCCCGCATCCTGCCACCGGCGGGTTAAGAAAGCCTGACGCCGCGCCGGTCATTCGGCCTCGGCGTTGCGACCGGCGAGCACCACGCTGAGCATGTGCGCGGCCTCGGGCGACAGGCCGGCCATGATCTCCGCCGCCGCATCGGGTCGCATGCGGGCGAGGAAGCCGGAGGCGAATCGCGCGTCCATCTGCTCGAAGAGCGCCGCGGCCTGCTTGGGCTTCATCGTCTCGTAGACCCGGGTGAGCCGGGCGATGTCGTCCTCGGCGGCGGTCTCGGCGATGGCCAGGGTGCGCCGCAGAGAATCCTCGGCCGCGGCGAGCTCGTCGAGCTTGCGCGCGATCTCGGCATCGACGAGCGCCAGCGCCTCGCGCCGGTCGGCGAGCGCCGCCTCGTCCTCGGCGAGACGCGCCTCGCGCGCCATCATCTCGTCGAGCAGGCGCTGCAGATCGGCGGGGGTTTCGCAGTGGCCGGAAGCCTGCTCGACGGTCCCGGCAGTCGCGACGGCGCGCGCCGTCGCCTGGCCCGCGCCTCCGCCGAGCCGGACCAGCGCCGAGGCCACCAGCAGTGCCAAGATCACCGCCAGCGTCCCGCGCGGACGCAGCCGGAGCCCGGGCCGCGCGCGTTTCATTGTGCGCCTCCGCCATTTCGTGACGCGCCGTGGCGGAACACCGGGGTCGTGCCATTTTCCGTGGGCTTGGGAGGCTCGGGCAGGTCGTGCATCGACGCCATCAGGAGCTCCAGCCGCTTGGCCACCGCCTCGGCCCGGTCGGTGAGCGTCTCGAGCGAGCGGGTCTCGTTGCCGGCGGCGTTCTGAGCGTCACGCAGCGTGTGCGCGAGGTCATCGACCTGCGCCGACAGCACGGCAACGGCACCGCCGACCCCGCTCTCGAGGTCGTTGAAACGGCTGAGCCTGCGGGCGAGTACATGGCAGTAGAGCCCCGCCCCGAGGGCCCCGGCGACCAGCAGGATATCGGCAATCAGGTCCATCTCTGCCTCCCTTCAGTTGAGCACGAATTCCATCACCAGCAGGTCGTTCACCCGCGTGCGTCCCACCACGGCCTGCACCCGCCGCAGCATCTGGGCCCGAAGCCTCGGCAGCGCGGCACTTTCCTCGAGATCGCTGATTCGCAAGGCGCGCAGGTAGGTGTTGAGCACGTCGATGATCCGCGGCATGACGCGCGCCACCTCCTGCGCCTCACCGCCAGGCACCTCGAGCTCGGCGCGGAACCGCAGGTGGCGGCTGCGCCCGCCATCGGAGAAGGAGATCACCAGCGGTTCGACAGGCACATAGACGAGATGGCCGAAATCGACGGTCTCCTGCTCTTCGGTCGTGCCGCCCCCGGATCCGTCCCCTGTCGCGGCGGCACCCGCCTCTCCGGTCGCGCCGGGGCTGAAGGGAAGAAGCCCGGCCCGGGCGGCATAGAACCCGCCGCCGCCACCGGCGAGCGCCAGTACCAGCCCGATGATCAGCGGGAGCCGCGATGGTGCGGCGCGGTCCGCGCTGTCTTCCGTCTCCTCTTTGTCCGCCATCACACGGTCCTCTTTCGTGCCAATGGCGGCACCATAACCCGGCAGGAACTAACCGAATGTTAAGCCTGATGCAGGAAGGATGACCCCGCAGACCGGCAGAACGCCGATCACGAGGAGGCATCACCGTGCAGCAATTACTCGGCCTGTGGAATGCGCTCGACACGCGGCGGCGCCTGATCGTCGGGGTGGCGACGCTGGGCATGTTCGCCGCCGTCCTGGGCCTTGCGCGAATCGCCGCGGCCCCATCGATGAGCCTGCTCTACGCCGGGCTCGACGCCCCGGCGGCCGGCGAGGTGATCGCCGCGCTCGAGCAGCGCGGCATCGGCCACGAGGTACGCGGCGACGCCATCTTCGTACCCGCGTCCGAGCGCGACGGGCTGCGCATGACGCTGGCCGGAGAGGGGCTGCCGGCCAACTCCACCAAGGGCTACGAGCTGCTCGACGGGCTGTCGGGATTCGGCACCACCTCGCAGATGTTTGACGCCGCCTACTGGCGCGCCAAGGAAGGCGAGCTCGCGCGCACCATCCTCGCGCATCCGGCGGTGAGCGCCGCGCGCGTGCATCTCGCCTCGACCGGGTCCAACCCGTTCCAGCGCGAGATCCGTCACTCCGCCTCGGTCTCCGTCACCACCGGCGGGCAGGGGCTCTCGCCGCAGCACGCGCGCGCGTTGCAATTCCTCGTGGCCTCCGCGGTGGCCGGGCTTTCCCCGGAGGATGTGGCCATCATCGACAGCGAGGGCAGCCTCTTAGGGACCGCCGAGGCCGCGCCGGCCAACGCCCCCGACGACCGCGCCGAGGCGCTCCGCCTGAGCGCGCTGCGCCTGCTCGAGGCGCGTGTCGGGCCGGGCAACGCGGTGGTCGAGGTCACGCTCGAGACCGAGACACGCAGCGAATCGATCCGCGAACGCCGCTTCGACCCCGAAAGCCGCGTGGCGATCAGCAGCGATACCGAGGAAAACACCGAGACCGCCTCGGGCACCGGGGGCACCGTCACCGTGGCCTCGAACCTGCCCGAGGGCGATGCCGACGGCGACGCGGACGCGACGAGCAACCGCGAAGAGACCCGCGAGCGGGTGAACTACGAGGTCTCGACCACCGAGCGCGAGGTGGTCATGGGGCCCGGCGCGATCAAGCGGATGAGCGTGGCTGTGCTGGTCAACGCGCTGCCCGGCGGCGGCACCGGGGACGCGAGCGACGCGCCGCCGCGCCCAGAGGAGGAACTGACCGCGCTGCGCGAGCTGGTCGCCTCGGCGGTCGGGCTCGACCCCGAGCGCGGCGACGCGCTGACGCTGCGGGCGCTGCCCTTCGAGGCCGCCGCCCCGGCGGGGACGCCGCCGCCCCCCGGGTTTCTCGACCGGCTGGCCATCGACACGATGTCGCTGGTGCAGGCGCTCGTGCTCGGCATCGTGGCGCTGGTGCTCGGGCTCTTCGTGCTGCGCCCGGTGCTGATGCGCCCGCCGCCCGCCCCCGCGCGGCTCGGCACTCCCGCAGGTCCGGCAGGCCCGTCGGCGGTGGCAGCAGGCACCGGCGCGGACACGCCCGCCCCGCTCACCGGCGAGATCGACGAGGGCGAATTCGATGCCAGCAGCCTGTCGCTCGTCTCCGGCGAGGACGGCGCGAAGGGCGGCCCGGCTGCGCCCCGCGTCTCCGCGCCGGGCGAGACCGGGCCGCGCCCCGAGGACCCGGTGGCGCGCCTGCGCGCGCTGATCGGCGAGCGGCAGGAGGAAACCGTGGAAATCCTGCGCACATGGCTCGAAGGCGAAGAGGAGAGACGCTGATGTCCATCGCCCACCTGCTTGAGAATTTCGACACCGCGCAGGACGGCCACGAGGTCACGCTCACCGATGCCTCGCTCGAGGATGAGCGGCTCCAAGCCTTCGAGACCGGCTACCAGGCCGGATGGGACGACGCCGTGAAGGCGCAGGCCGAGGATGCCCGCCGGATCACCGCCGATCTCGCGCAGAACCTCCAGGATCTCAGCTTTACCTACGAGGAGGCCCACGCCGCGGTGATGCAGGCGCTTCGACCGCTGCTCACGCAGATGACGACGGCGGTGCTGCCCCGGCTCGCGCAGGAGAGCCTCGGGCCGCGCCTCGCGGAGATGCTCGACGAGCTTGCCCGCGACCAGGGCCGCCTCGCCGTAACCATCGCCGCCTCCCCGTCCGACGCGCCGCGGATCGCGCACCTGCTCGAAGACGAGCCCGGTATCGGTGCCGCGCTCTCCGAGGATGACACGCTCGGCCCCGGGCAGGTCTCGCTGCGCTTCGGCGAGGACGAACACGAGATCGACCTCGCCGAGGTGCTCGCGGGCATCGACGCCGCGATCCGCGGATTCTTCGACCAGACCCAGACAGGAAAGGCCAGCGCATGACCGACAGCACAGCCGACCGCCCCTCCGCGACCGCCGCGGACATGTCCAACCCGTTCTCCGCCGTGCCAATCGAGATCATCGTCTCGGTGGGCAAGGCCCGGCCCGCCATCCGCGAACTGCTGTCTCTGGGACGCGACGCGGTGCTGCCGCTCGACCGGCGTATCGATGACGCGGTCGAGCTCTATATCGGCGAGCGTCTGATCGCGCGCGGCCAGCTCGAGGAGATGGAGGGCGAGGACGACGGACAGCTCGCCGTGCGCCTCACCGAGGTGGCCGACCTGCGCGACGGGCTGGGATGACACCGACCCGCCCCGCCTGCGCCGTGCCGCTGCTGGTGTCGGCCCTCGCGCTGATGCTCCTCGCCGCCGCCCCGGCGCAGGCCCAGGACATCTCGATCTCGCTGGGCGAGGGCGATTCGCTCTCGGGCCGGGCCATCCAGCTCATCGCGCTCGTCACCGTGCTGAGCCTCGCGCCGGGGCTCGCCGTGATGATCACCGCGTTTCCGTTCATCATCACCGTGCTGTCGATCCTGCGGCAGGGCATCGGGCTGCAGCAATCGCCACCCAACATGCTGCTCGTGAGCCTCGCACTGTTTCTCACCTGGTTCGTGATGGAGCCCACCTTCACCACCGCCTGGGAGGCCGGAATCGCGCCGCTGGTGGCCGAGGAGATCGCACTCGAGGAGGCGCTGCCTCGCGCGATCGAGCCCTTTCGCGGCTTCATGGCCGCGCGGCTCGACGGCACCACTTTCGAGGCAATGGCGGCGCTGCGCCCGGATGCGGCGGGCATCACCGCGGGCCCCGACGCACCGCTCTCGGTGCTGGTGCCAAGCTTCATGCTGTCGGAGATCGCCCGAGCCTTCCAGATCGGCTTCCTGATCTTCCTGCCATTCCTGATCATCGACCTGGTGATCGCTGCGGTGCTGATGTCTATGGGGATGATGATGGTGCCGCCCGCCATCGTCTCGCTGCCGTTCAAGCTCGCCTTCTTCGTCATCGCCGACGGCTGGTCGCTGCTCGCCGCAAGCCTCGTGCGCGGCTACATGTGAGGATACTCACGAATCGCGGAACAGCCGCGTCATCTCGAACAGCCGGTCGAGCCGTTCGAACCGGTCGCGCGCATCGGGCCAGCGCTCTTCCTGCGTAGCGGCGATCAGCGCCTCGACCAGCGACAGCGTGGCGATGTTGCTGTCCCAGGCCGAGGGGATCTCGCCCCAGCAATTGAATGTCACCTCCGCCACCCCAGCCACCGGGCTGGCCCATTGATCGGTGACGAGGATCACCCGCACGCCGCGCTCCGCCGCGATGCGGGCGAGGCGCAGCAGGTTCTCCTCGTAGCGGCGCATGTCGAACATCAGCAGCGCGTCGCCCTCCGCCATGTCGATCACGTAATGCGGCCAGCTCGCCGGTGCCGCCGTCAGATGCCGCACGCCGTCGCGCACCGCCTGGAAATGGGTAAAGGCGTATTCCGCCAGCGACCGGGTGATGCGCCCGCCCACCACGTAGAGCCCCGGTGCCCCGGCCAGCACCCGCGCCGCCGCATCGAACTGCGCGGTGTCGACATTGGCAAAGGTCTGCGCCAGGTTCGAGGTCATCGCCGCCGCGAACCGGTTGAGCATGTGCGACTCGGGTGCCTCCGCCGCCCACACCGCGCGCCGCTCGGCGGGCCCCGACACCTTGGCCTGTAGCTCTGCCAGCAGCGCCTGGTGAAACTGCGGATAGCCCTTGAAGCCAAGTTTCTGCACCAGCCGCGCCACCACCGGGGCCGACACCCCCGCCCCTTCCGCCGCCGCCGTGATGGTCACCAGCCCGGCACCGGGGTAATTCTCCATCAGCGCGTTGGCAAAGCGACGCTCGGACTGCGTGAGCGCCGGGTAATGCTGGCGCAGACGCTGGCGCACCGTCGGTGCGGCAGGCGGGGTCTTGGGGGCTGGGTCGGTCACGGGGCGGCCCTCCGGTGACGGGTTTTCGGGCAATGCCGGAGGCGGGCGGCCTTCCCGCCACGACCCCGGCACGACAGTTTCTGGAAAAATATTGACGAAAAAGAATTCACATGGAAAGCTTTTTCCAGCACCGGGGAAATTCGTGACGCAAATGACCGACAAGGCCGT
>Ga0102925_1000212_pt1 | contig 29983 bp, 25 predicted proteins | sample SalPonR1_A_D1_MG_FD_78216 | JGI IMG/M metagenome (GOLD analysis project Ga0102925, IMG submission 78216) | Salt pond soil microbial communities from South San Francisco under conditions of wetland restoration - Salt Pond MetaG R1_A_D1_MG | ecosystem: Environmental > Aquatic > Marine > Intertidal...
GCCGGAGAGGCGGCCGTAGCCGTCGAAGCGCGAGACGTCGTAATAGACATCGCCGTTATCGGCGGCGTAGGCGTAGCCGCGCTCCTCCAGGTCCCGGATCAGGGCGATGATCCCGTCCATGTGACCGGTGGCCCGGGGCTCCTGGTCCGGCGGCAGCACCCCCAGGGCGGCGGCATCCTCGTGCATGGCCCGGATGAAGCGCGCCGTCAGGCCGTCGATGGCCTCGCCGGCCTCGTTGGCCCGGGCGATGATCTTGTCATCGATGTCGGTGATGTTGCGCACGTAGGTCACGTGCTCCGGGCCGTAGCGGTGGCGCAGCCAGCGATAGACCAGGTCGAAGACCACCAGCACCCGGGCGTGGCCCAGATGGCACCAGTCGTAGACGGTCATGCCGCAGACGTACATCCGCACCCGCTGGGGGTCGATGGGCTGGAAGGGCTGCTTCTGCCGGGTAAGGCTGTTGTGGATGGTGAGCATGGGATTACCGTTCGCTGAGGTAGGGCTGGAGGCGGCGACTGGCGCGATCGGCGCCCATGAGCACCAGCAGCGGCCCGATCTCCGGGCCATGGAGGCGACCGGTGAGCGCCGCCCGCAACGGCCGGTAGAGGGCACGCCCCCGGACCCCGGCACGCTCGCCGATCTCGGCGGTGAGCGGCTTGAAGGCGGTGCCGTGCAGGGCCAGCGCCTCCAGGGCCGCGGTGAAGTACTCCCGGCCGGCCCCGGCCAGCTCTTCGGCGGCCTCGGGCTCCGGCGCGACCTCGCCGGCCACGACCTCGGCCCAGTGGTCCGCATCTTCCGGCAGCCGCAGGTTCTCGCGCACCGCCGCCACGAAGGCCTCGCCCTCGACCCCGGCTCCGGCCAGCCGCTCGTGCACGCGATGGCCCAGCCAGCCCCAGAGGGTGGCATCGTCGGCGGCGGCGACGGCCTGGCGCTGCCAGTAGAGGAGCTGGTCGGGATCGAAGCGGGCCGGCCCCCGGGACAGCCGCTCCGGCCGGAAGCCGGCCGCCAGGGTCGCGGTATCCACGAAGTCATCGTGGTCGAAGGCGTGGCCCAGGTGGGCCAGGGTCGTGGCCACCGCCTCCGGCAGGAAGCCGGCCTCGCGCAGGTCGGCCACCGAGCGCGAGCCGGAACGCTTGGCCAGCGGCGAGCCATCCATCTCGGTAACCAGCCCCGCATGGCCCCAGCGCGGCGCCGGCAACCCCAGAGCCTCCAGGATGAGCTGCTGGCGCGGCGTGTTGCTCAGGTGGTCCTCGCCCCGCAGGACGTGGGTCACCCCCATGAGGGCATCATCCACCGCGTTGGCAAAGAGGAAGGCCGGCGAACCGTCAGCACGGCGGATGACGAAGTCCCCCAGGGTGGCCGCATCGGTGCGCTGCTCGCCGCGCAGGAGGTCGTCGAAGACCACCTCGCCCCGGTCCGCCGGCACCCGGAAGCGCAGGGTCGGCCGGCGCCCCTCGGCGACCAGGCGTTCCCGCTCGGCCGCCTCCAGATCCCGGCAGTGGCCACCGTAGCGCGGCGGCTGGCCGGCGGCCACCTGGCGCTGGCGCTCGGCCTCGAGCTCCTCGGCGGTGCAGTAGCAGGGGTAGGCCGCCCCACTGGCCTCCAGCCGGGCGAGCTGTTCGGCGTGGAGGCCGGCCCGCTGGGACTGACGAAAGGGGCCGGCCGGGTCGTCGCTGTCCGGCCCGGCATCGGGGGTAATCCCCAGCCAGGCCAGGTCCCGGACCAGCGCCCGCTCGTGGTCGGCCTCGCTGCGCTCGGCATCGGTATCCTCCAGCCGCAGCAGGAACCGTCCACCGCTCCCCCGGGCCAGCAGGAAGTTGAAGAGGGCCGTGCGCACGTTGCCGACATGGAGTCGGCCCGTGGGACTGGGGGCAAAACGGGTGATCACGGGGGAATCCGGCATGCGCGGCATGGTAGCCGAAGCCGACCCCGCCACCAAGGGCGCCCCTCGGCGTATGCGCGGACTTTTCGCAAGGGGCCACCGCCCGCGTCTTGTACGGTTCGGACCCTCGCCGGCCTTTGCCGGCGGGGCCGGCCGGGGTAGCATGGGCCCATGCGAACCATTCTGCTCGCCGGCCTGCTGCTGGCCACCACCGCCCTGTTCACCTCTGCCCTGGCCGCCCCGCGCGTGGCCGTGGAGACCTCCGAGGGCCGTTTCGTCATCGCCCTGGAGTCGGAAGCGGCGCCGAAGACCGTGGAGAACTTCCTCGCCTACGTCACGGACGGGGCCTACCAGGGGACCCTCTTCCACCGGGTCATCCCGGGCTTCGTGGTCCAGGGCGGGGGCTTCCGCGACGACTTCGAGCCGGTGGAGACCCGCGCCCCCATTCGCAACGAGGCCGACAACGGCCTGGCCAACGAACGGGGAACGGTGGCCATGGCCCGCGGCCGGGACCCCCACTCCGCCACCAGCCAGTTCTTCATCAACCTCACCGCCAATCCCTTCCTGAACCACCGCGACGCCAGCCGGCGCGGATGGGGCTACGCCGTCTTCGGCCGCGTGGTCGAGGGGATGGAGGTGGTGGACACCATCGCCGACTCGCCCACCGGCGCCGGCGGCCCTTTCCCCCGGGACGTGCCGCTGACGCCGGTGGTCATCGAAACCATCGAGCGCCTGGAGGCGCGCCCCGCGAACGAGGAGACCCCCCAGCCGTGACCCGCGTAACCTTCGAGACCAGCCACGGCGCGTTCGTCGCCGACCTCGACGACGACGCCGTGCCGCGTACGGTAACCAACTTCCTGAACTACGCCCGCGAGGGCGCCTATCGGGGCAATCTCTTCCACCGCGTCATCGAGGGCTTCGTCGTCCAGGGCGGCGGCTTTGATGCCCGCATGCACGAGCAGCCGGCCCGTGCCCCCATCGTCAACGAGGCGGCCAACGCGCGGAGCAACACCCGCGGCACCCTGGCCATGGCGCGCACCCGCGACCCCCACTCGGCCTCCCGCCAGTTCTTCGTCAACGTGGCCGATAACGACTTCCTGGACCACCAGAGCGCCACGGATGCCGGCTACGGCTACTGCACCTTCGGCGAGGTCGTGGAGGGCATGGAGACGGTGGACGCCATTGCGGGCCTCCCCACCACGGTGGTCGAGGGCCATACCGATGTCCCGCGGGAGCCGGTCACCATCGAGCGGGTAATCATCCACGACGACCCCGCCACCCCCTGACCATGGCCGAGGCACTTCTCGCCTCCGACATGCACCTGGATCCCGAGCGGCCGGAGGGCCTGGCGCTCTTCGAACGCTTCCTGGGGGAGGTGGCCGCCGGGGCTGACGCCCTCTACCTGCTGGGGGACCTCTTCGAGGCCTGGCTGGGGGATGACGCCATCCATCCGGCCTACGAGCCGGTCCTCGACCGCCTGGCGGCGCTGGCCGAGGCCGGCACGGCGCTGTATATCCAGCACGGCAATCGCGACTTCCTCATGGGGGAGGCACTGGCGAACCGGCTGGGGGCGACCCTGCTCCCGGAAGAAACGGTGGTGGAGCTGGGCGGGGCACCCGCCCTCCTGCTCCACGGCGACACCCTCTGCACCGACGATACCGCCTACCAGCAGTTCCGTGCCCAGGTCCGCGAACCCCGGTGGCAGGCGGCCTTCCTGGCGCTCTCCCCCGCCGAGCGGATGGAGCAGGCGCGGCAGGCGCGGGAGGCCAGCCAGGAGGCCCAGGCCGCCATGGACAGCGAGATCACCGACGTCAACGCCGAGGCGGTGGCCGAGGCCTTCCGCCGTCACGGCGTCCGGCGGATGATCCACGGCCATACCCACCGCCCCGCCGACCACGCCCTGGAGGTCGACGGCCGGCCCCGCCGCCGCCTGGTACTGCCCCAGTGGACCGACCGCGGCGGCTACATCCGCTGCAACGAGGCGGTCTGCGAGCTTCTGGCCTATCCCTGGGGAGCGAAACTCCCGACGTCCGACGGCGAGTAGCGCTCGAACTCCTCCGGGATCCGGAAGAGCGCCGGGTCCGCCTCCCAGTCCCGCTCGTAGTCCACCAGCTCCCGCCGGGTACCGTCGGGGTGCCACTCCATCACCGGCATCCCGGCCTCCCACTGGCGACCGGTGGCGAAGATGTCATCGGCCAGGTCGCAGGCCGTGCGGCTCCCCTCCGGGAGGCGATCCAGCACACGGGCATGCTCGCCGGCCATGACCTCCAGGAACTCGCCCATGGCGGCGCGCACGTCGGGCAGCAGCTCCGGCACCACCAGGGCCTGGTAGCAGGTCTGCCCGCCGGCGGAGAACTCGTGGTGGCGCGCCCTGCGCCCCTCCAGCGTCGGGCCGCCCTCGCCCATGGCCTCGCTGGTGGCCGCCAGCTCCAGTGCCTGCGACGGCTCCTCGGGGATCTCCCCGGACTCGATGACCAGGATCGTCCGGTCCCGGGGGACGATGTTGTAGACGGTCTCCTCCTCCCGGTCCAGGAGCATGTAGTCCTTGGCCTCCGGACCGAAATCGATACGCAGCCAGCGCTCGGTGACGATGGCGCGGCTGGCGTACGGCGCCCGTCCCTGCTCCGATTCGGTGAATTTCACCAGGGTCGCCGTGGACTCCGGGGTCGTGTCGTCGCCGTCCCCCCCGTTGCCGCAACCGGCGAGCAGCAGGGCGGCCAGGGTCGTCAGGGCGAGGGTTCTCATGGCTCGTTCTCTCCGGGGTCGGTCGTTCTTGAATGGCTCGGACCGGATGCCGCGGACTCAGGCCCGCGCCTCCAGGTAATCCAGCTCCGCCTCGGTGAAACCGCCGGCCAGGCGGGCCGGTCGGTTCAGGGGCGGCTTCACCGGGCCGCGCAGGTACTCGGCGACCAGTCGGTGATAGGTCGCCTCGGGCTCCTCGCCGCGCTGCCGGCAGAGGGAGCGGAACCAGCGCGACCCGGCCTCCACATGGCCCACCTCGTCGGCCAGGATGGTCTCCAGGATGGCGGCAGCAGCAGCATCCCCCACCGAGGCCAGGCGATCGCGCATGCCGGGGGTCACGTCCAGGCCGCGCGCCTCCATGACCCGGGGCACCAGCGCCATGCGCACCAGCGGGTCGTGATCGGTGCGCACCGCCAGTTCCCAGAGCCCGTCGTGGGCGTCGAAATCGCCGTAGGCGTAGCCCAGGGAGGCCAGGTGGCGGCGGAGCAGGACGAAATGGCGGGTCTCCTCCGCCGCGATTCGTACCCAGTCGGTGTAATACTCCCGGGGCAGGTCGCGGAAGCGGTAGACCGCGTCCCAGGCCAGGTTGATGGCGTTGAATTCGATGTGACAGACGGCGTGGAGAAGCGCCGCCCGGCCCTGGAGCGACTGCGGCCCGCGCCGCGAGAGGTGCCGGGGCTGGACCAGCCGTGGCCGGGGCGGCCGGCCGGGCTCGTCGATCCGCTGCGGGGCCGCACCCTCCCCCACCCCGAGTTCACCGCAGCGCCAGGCCGCCGCCGTCCGCCGGGTGGCAGCCAGCTTGGCGTCCACATCCGGTTCCAGCAGGCAGTCACGCGCGGCGTCGTGGAGGCTTTCCATGGCCGCCATCCTACTCCCTTTCCGCCCCCGTCGTCAGGGGAGTTATCCCGTCGGGGGCTCCTTCCGGGCCAGGACGAGGTCGGCGACATTGGTCCCCGTCGGGCCGGTGACCACGGCATGGCCGATGGCCGCCAGACCGGTGGCACTGTCAGCCGTGGCAAGGAGTGCGCCGGGATCGTGGCCTGCCCGGCGCAGGAGACCGGCGGTCTCCCCGTCCACCCAGGCGCCGGCGGCGTCGGAGTCACCGTCCCGGCCATCGGTCCCCGCTGCCAGCAGGGTAACGCCGGTGACCCCGTCCAGGGCCCCGGCCGCTGCCAGGGCCAGGTGGCTGTTACGGCCGCCGCGACCGGGATGCGCCGGCAGGGTGACGGTGGTCTCCCCGCCCAGGATGTGGAGCCCCGGCGGTGCCTCGTCCCGCAGCCAGCGGCCCAGCCCCGCGCCCACCTCCCCCGCCTCGCCGGCCAGTCCGCCAGCGACGGTCGCCGGCCACCCCCGACGGCGGGCCGCCGTGGCCACTGCCTCACGGGCAAGGCGGTTATCGGCGATCACCCGGGAGCGCAGCCCGGCGAAGGCGGGATCGGTGGCGGCCGGCGCCGACGGCGCCCGCTCCAGGGCGCGCCGGAGCCAGTCCGGCAGACCGGCGGGCCAGGGGCTGACCTCGGGCTCCGGGAAGAGCGGCCCGGAGGCGATAGCCGCCGGCTCCGCCTCCGGGACGTCGCTGATGAGGAGCTGTCGCGCGGGCCGGCCCCGCAGGTAGTGGACCAGTCGGCCCCCCTTTACTGCCGATAGCCCCCGCCGGATGCGGTTCATGGCGACGATGTCCAGCCCCGATCCCAGCAGCCAGTCATTGGCCCGGCGCAGATCGGACAGGGTCAGCCCCGGTGCCGGGACTTCGAACAGTGCCGATCCGCCGCCGCTCATGAGAAACCAGGGCTCGGCCTCGTCGGCGGCCAGGGCCTCCAGGACCGCCTCCCCGGCCTCCAGACTGCCCTCGTCGGGCAGGGGGTGGCCGGCCTCGATGACCCGGCCCGGCAGACCGGCCGCCGCGTGGCCCCGGGCCGTGATCGTGAGGCAATCCACCGGGGGAATGCCCACCCGTTCCAGGTGGTCCAGGGCACCGGCCAGCATGGCCGGAGCCGCCTTGCCGATGGCGATGAGTCGCGGGGACTCCGGCGGCAGCGGCCGGGTCGCCAGCTCCGCCGCCGTCGCCGGACGACCACCCACGGCGGCCAGGGCGGTGCGAAAGAGGGAGACGAGTTCGGCATCCGGGCTCACGGCGGGGCCCTCAGAGATAGGGGGAGAAGACCCAGGCGGAGGCATCCCGGAGGCGCTCGTACCAGGGGCGGCCGTCCACCTCCGCCAGGTCCACCAAGCGACTCTGTGCCAGGAGGCCGTCAAAGTGCCCCTGCAGGCCGGAGACGGTCTCCCGGTCCCAGGTCTCCACCACCAGCTCGAAGTTCAGCCGCAGGCTGCGCGGGTCCAGATTGGCAGAGCCGATGACGGCGTACTCCCCGTCCACCAGGAAGAGCTTGCCGTGGGCAAAGGGCGGCGGCTGGTAGTGGACCCGGACGCCCCACTGCAGGACCTCCCAGAGCATGTTGCGGGTCGCCCAGTGGACATAGGGCAGGTTGTTCTCCGCCGGCAGCAGCAGGTCCACCTCCAGGCCGCGCAGGGCGGCCGCCTGCAGGGCGGCGATGAGTTCCCGGGGCGGCAGGAAGTAGGGGGTCATGATAGCGACCCGGCGCTTGGCCGTGGCCACCGCCCCCACCAGCAGGAGCTTGAGGCGATCCAGGTCCTCGTTGGGGCCGTCCACCAGCACCCGGCAGTCCGCCTCTCCCACCGGCCCGGACGGCTCCGGTGGCGGGTATTCCTCGCCGGTAACGAACTGCCAGTCCTCGGCGACCACCTCGGCCAGCTGGGCGGCCACGGGCCCCTCCAGGCGGAAGTGGACATCGGTCGCCCGGTGGCGCACCCCGTCCCTGGTGCAGTGGCGCACCGAGAGGTTCATGCCGCCGGTAAAGGCCACGCGGTCGTCCACGGTGAGGACCTTGCGATGGTTGCGCAGATTCATCCAGGAGACCGGCGGCAACCAGCGCGGCGGCAGGAAACGCGCCGCCGGGACGCCGGCCGCCCGGAGCCGCGGGGTGATCCGGTGCGGCAGGGCGTAGAGTTCGCCCACCCCGTCCACCAGCACCCGTACCCGGACGCCCCGCTCCACGGCCCGCGCCAGCGCCGCTACGAAGGCCTGCCCCACCCGATCCGGGTCGAAGATGTAGCTGGAGAGCCAGATGCTCTCCTGCGCGGAGTCGATGGCGGCCAGCATGGCCGGGAAGGTCGCCTCGCCGTCGTGGAGGACCGTCAACCGGTTACCCGGAAGCAGGGGGCGGCCGGAGAGGGCCCGCCCGAGGCACTCCAGCTGACCGTAGCGCAGGTCCGCCGGCGGCGGCTGCGAGACCGCCTCCACGGGGTCGGCCCCCTTGAGCCGCCGGGCCCGGGTCCGGACCCGATTCACTCCCAGCAGGTAGTAGAAGAGCGCCCCCACCGGGGGCAGCAGCAGGATAAAGAGGAGCCACGCCTGGGCGGAGCGCGGCTGGCGCTTGTAGAACAGGGCGTGACGGGCGGCGGCCAGGGTCGCCACCAGCACCAGCAGCCCGGCCAGCGTCTGCAGGATCTGTGTCACTCTTGCCCCTGTTATGCTGCAGTGGTCCCGGCCCCATGGTGGACCAGCGGGCCACCGGGTCAATCCCGACGACCATCCGGAGGGCGCCCTTGGAATCCGGCTACCCCCTTATTCAGCCCGGGAAGAACGTCTGGCTGGAGGCCGATGTCGACCGCTGTGGCTGGGCCATCGACGGGGCCGCCTACTACCGCGCCGTCCGTGAAACGGCCCTGGCGGCGGAGCAGACCCTCTACATCCTGGGATGGGACGTGGATAGCCGTCTGGAACTCATCCGCGGCGGCCCACCGGCGGATGGCCTCCCGGCGGCCCTGGGCCCCTTCCTGGATGCCGTGCTCCAGCGTCGGCCGGGGCTGCACATCTATCTCCTGAGCTGGGACTTCGCCCTCATCTACGCCTTCGAGCGGGAGTGGCTGCCCTACTACCGCTGGCGCTGGCGCCGCCATCCGCGGCTGCACTTCCGCCTGGACGATGCCCATCCCCTGGGGGGCTCCCAGCACCAGAAGGTCGTGGTGGCGGATGACCGGGTCGCGATGGTTGGCGGATTCGACCTCTCCCACTGGCGCTGGGATACCCCCGAGCATCGCGCCGACGACCCCCGTCGTCGGGATCCGCACGGCCAGCCCTATCCGCCCTTCCACGATGCCGCCATGGTCGTGGCCGGCGAGGCGGCGGCGCGCCTGGGTGAGATGGCCCGCCAGCGCTGGCTGGATGCCAGCGGCGAGGTTCCCCGGGCCCCGCAGCGGATACCCTCCACCCTCCCCTGGCCGGAGTCGATCCCGCCGGCTACGGGCCCGGCACGCGTGGCCATCGCCCGTACCCTGCCGACCTGGGGGAACCGGCAAGCGGTACACGAGGTGGCCGCCCTCTACCGCGACTCCATCGCCGCGGCGCGGACCACCATCTACATCGAGAACCAGTACTTCACCTCCACGGCCATCACCCGGGCCCTGGCGGCGCGACTGGCCGAACCGGAGGGCCCTGCCGTGATCCTGGTGCTGCCCCTGCGCACCGGCGGCTGGCTGGAACAGCACACCATGGATGTCCTGCGCGACCGCCAGCTGGAGGCCCTGGCCGCCGCCGACCATCACGGCCGCCTGCGGGTCTTCTACCCCGACGCCCCCGGTCTGGAGGCGACGCCCATCAGCGTCCACGCCAAGATCACCATCATCGATGACCGGCTGGCACGCATCGGCTCGGCGAACACCTCCAACCGCTCCCTGGGCCTCGACTCCGAGTGCGACCTGGCCCTGCCGGCCCGGGATGAAGCGACCACCGCCGCTGTGGCCAGCCTCCGCCATCGGCTGCTGGCGGAGCACCTGGGGACCACCACGGAGGCCGTGGCCGCCGCGGAGGCCGAGCACGGTGCCCCCCTGGCCGCCCTGGAGGCGCTGAATACCGGCGAGCGCTGCCTGCGACCCCTCTCCTTCCCCGGTGCCCGGGATACCCTGGACCCGGACGCCGAACTCATCGACCCCGACGGCCCCCTGGATCCGGCGCGGCTGGCCAGCAATGTCGCCCCGCTGGCGCCGAGCCATCTGCTGCGTCAACTGGACCGGCGACTCCAGGTGGCCCTGGGGATCGTCCTGATGGTCCTTGCCACCTACCTCCTGGGCGGGGAGCGCCCCTGGCTCGCGGCGATCCTGAACCCGGCGCCGGAACTCGCCGATCTCGGCGGCCTCGCGGTGGGCATGGTGGTAGCCAGTCTGGCCGGCCTGCCCGTCTGGGTGACCACCACCATCCTGGTGATCGCCGCCGGCCCGCTGGCCGGCGGCGGACTCGCCTGGCTGATCACGCAGGCCGTCGCGGCAGTGGGTTTCGAGGGCGGGCGGCGCCTGGGGCGGCGCCGTATCCACCGCCTGCTGGGCCACCGGGTCACGGCCATCGCCCGCCGGCTCGGTCGCCACGGGGCCGCCACCGTAGCGGCCCTGCGCCTGGTGCCTACCGCTCCCTTCACCCTGATCAATCCGGCGGCCGGCGCCGGGGGGATCAGCCGGCCCGCCTATTTCGCCGGCACGGCCCTGGGGACCCTGCCGGGGATCAGCGCCACGGTCCTGCTAACCGACCGGTTGCGAACGGCCCTTCTGGAGCCGGGCCTGCTCTCGCTGGGGCTGCTCGCCGGCGCCCTGGCCATCGTGGCCAGTCTGCGCCTGACCCTCCATCACCGTGTCGGACCCCGTTGATGGAGATCCGGGTGGCCTCCTGGAACATCCACGGCGCCCGTGGCGGCGATGGCCGCCACGACCCGGCCCGGGCTGCCACGGTCATCGACGAGCTGGCGGCGGAGGTCGTTGCCCTCCAGGAGGTGGATAGCGTCCTGCTGGGGCAACTGGCCGTTGCAACCGGGCTGACACCAGTAGCCGGCCCCACCGGCTGGCGCCAGCGCCCGGGCTACGGCAATGCCCTGCTCACCTCGGCGCAGGTGGTTCGCCACGCCCTGGTGGACCTCAGCCAGCCAGGGCGGGAGCCGCGCGGGGTGGTGGATGCCGACCTCCTCTGCCAGGGCCGGCCGGTCCGCATCCTGGCCACCCACCTGGGCCTGCGCCCGGGGGAGCGCCGCCGCCAGACGCGCGCGCTGCTGAACCGGCTCACGGCCACGGGGCCGTCACCGACCCTGCTGCTGGGGGATCTCAACGAGTGGTTCCTGTGGGGGCGCCCCCTGCGCTGGCTCCACCGCCACTTCGGGGCCACGCCGACGCCGGCCACCTTCCCGGCCGGCTGGCCCCTGCTGGCCCTGGACCGGATCTGGGTGGAGCCGCGCGCGGCCCTGCGGGCGCTGTGGCGCCACGACTCCCCCCTGGCGCACCGCGCCTCGGACCATCGGCCCCTGGTGGCGCGGGTGGAGTTACCGTAGGACGCCGGGATGCGTCAGGGATGGGTGCCATTGCTGATGGGCTCCAGGCGGGGCCGCTGGAGCAGGTCGCTGACGGTGGAGGCATCGGCCGGCCGGGCGAAGAGGAAGCCCTGGATGAGGTCGCAGCCGTAGTGGCGCATGTACTCCAGCTGCTCCTCGGTCTCCACGCCCTCGGCCACCGACTGGACACCGAGGTTCTCCGCAAGGCTGAGGATGGTCCGCGTCACGGCATCGCCGCCCCGTTCCAGGTCCTGGACGAAGGAGCGGTCGATCTTGAGGGTGTTGATGGGGAAATCGCGCAGGTAGGCCAGGGAGGAGTAGCCGGTCCCGAAATCATCCAGGGCGACCGAGACCCCCAGCTCCTGCAGGGCGTGCAGGGTCTGGCGTACCCGGAAGATATCGGTCATCAGCATGCTCTCGGTGATCTCCAGCTCCAGCCCGTCCGGGGCCAGGCCGCTGCGTTCCAGGGCGCGATCGATCTCCTGAACCACGTTGGTATGCCGGAACTGGGGCGCGGCCAGGTTCACGGCGACCGTGAGCCCCTCGTGCCCCTGTTCGCGCCAGAGGCGGGTCTGGCGGCAGGCCTCATCAAGGACCTGATCGCCCACCACGCCGATGAGGCCGGTCTCCTCCAGCACCGGCACGAACTGCGCCGGCGACACGGTCCGGCCATCCTCGCCCCGCCAGCGCAGCAACGCCTCGGTACCGACAATCCGGCCGTCAGCGGCAATCACCTTGGGCTGGTAATGGAGAGAGAACCCCTCCCCCTTGTCCACCGAGCGGCGCAGTTCCGCCTCCAGGGCGATGCGCTCGGCGGCCATCTCGTTCATCTCCGCGGCGTAGAAGCGGAAGCCGTTCCCCCCTTCGTTCTTCGCCTGGTACATGGCCGATTCGGCATTGCGCAGGAGCGTGGTCAGGTCATGGCCATCGTAGGGATAGACGGCGATACCCAGGGAACCGGTGGTATAGATCTCCTGTTCCCCCACATGGAAGGGGCGTTCCAGCGGGCGCAGAAGCCGGCTGGCCGCCGCCGCCACGTCGTCGGTATCCTCCACGCCCTCCAGGAGCACGGCGAATTCGTCTCCGGAGAGGCGCGCCAGGGTATCGCCGGGAGCCAGCTCCTCCCCCATCCGGCGAGCCGCCTCCTGGAGCAGGGCATCCCCCTGGGCATGGCCCAGCCCCTCGTTGATGCCCTTGAAGCGGTCCAGATCGATGAACATCAGCGCGACCTGCTCGCTCTCGCGGCTGGCCACCTCCAGGGCGTGGTTGCTGTGCTCGTGGAACAGCTCCCGGTTGGCCAGCCCGGTCAGACCATCGTAGTAGGAGAGGTAGCGCAGCCGTTCCTCGGCCTCCTTGCGATCGGTGATGTCGAAGAAGATGCCGACGTAATAGCGCACGGCCCCCGCCTCGTCACGGATATTGGAGATGGAAAGCCACTCCGGGTAGACGGTCCCGTCCTTGCGCCGATTCCACACCTCGCCCTGCCAGCGCCCCTGGGCCTGGATGGTCTCCCACATGGACTGGTAGAAGGAGCGGCTCTGCTGCCCCGACTGGAGCATGGAGGGATTGTTGCCCACCGCCTCCTCGGGCCCGTACCCGGTGATCTCGGTGAAGGCGTGGTTGGTCCGGATGATGGTCCCATTGGGCCGGGTGATGATGAGCCCCTCGCGGAGGTTCTCGATCACCTCCTCGGAGAGCCGGAGCTGGTCGGCCGTCTCGCGGTGGCGCTCCACCTCTTCGGAGAGGTCGCGGGTCCGTTCGGCCACGCGTGTTTCCAGGGTATCGTGGGCGTGCTGCAGCGCCTGGTGGGTCTGGCCCAGGCGCCGGTGCAGAAGCCGGAAGTAGAGGGCCGCCACGGCCATGAAGAGGAAGAGCGCCGCCAGGGCGGAGACCACCTTCCAGTGGCGCTGCAGGAGCTCCCGGAGGGCCACGGGCACCGGCTTCCAGGGCCCCATCCGGAGCTCCTGCATCAGCTCGCGCACGGGCTGGTAGTCCACCGGCACGGTCCAGGAGGGGGCGCGACCGGCCCACGACGTCCAGCCCTCCGGCTCCATGGCCAGCAGGCTCAGGGTGACATTGCGGGCCAGCTCCTCGTCGGTCCCGGGGAGCCGTGCCAGGGGCCACTCCGGGTACAGACGGGTGCTGTGGATGAGGGGGAAACCGGGAACCGGCCGGTATTCCGGCGGCCGGAGGATGCGCAGCCGGCCCAGCTCCACGGCCCCCTCGGCAGCCATCCGTTCGAGGGTATCACTGCGGACCACGCCGACCTCGGCCCCGCCCGCCAGGACCGCCTTGACCACGGCGTCGTGGTTGCCGGTCCACTCCAGGCTTGCAAAATCCCGGGGCTTGATGTGGTGCTCCTCCAGCAGGCGCCGAACCATGAGCCAGCCGCCCAGGGACTTCCGGTCCACGGCCGTTACGCGGGCACCCCGGAGGTCCGTTAGCTCGCGGATATCGGTATCCGTCCGGGTAAACAGGACCCCCCCGAAGCGGGAGAGACGGGTCTTGCCCCAGTCATGCTCCACGGTAAGAAGGCGCGTAGCCCCGAAACGCTGCTCGAACTCCACGTAGAGGTAGGGGTTGGCGATGACGAAATCCATCTGCCCTCCCTCGACACCATCCCAGAGCTCGTCGAAGCCCAGCGGCTCCAGGCGGACCCGGCGATTGGGGAAACGGCTGTCCAGGTAGTCGACAGTGGGCTGCCACAGAGCACGTGCGGCCTCCGGGCCGCGCTTGGCCAGCACGCCGATGGTTACCGGAGGCGCCGCCCCTTCTTCATCCTGCGCGGCCACGATCCCCGGCACGAGGGTGGCCGCCAGCAGGAGGAGAACCACGAGGTGCTTCAAGGGGCGACTCCCGCCGCCGCTTCCAGGCCGCGCTGGAGGTCGGCGCGCAGGTCGGCGACGGTCTCCAGCCCCACGGCGATGCGCACCAGGCCCTCGGTGATCCCGGCCTCCTGGCGCTGCTCCGGCGTCATGCGACTGTGGGTGGTCGTCGCCGGATGGGTAACGGTGGTCTTGGCATCCCCGAGATTGGCCGTGATGGAGGCGATCGCCAGGGCGTCGATAAAGGCCCAGGCGGCCTCCCGCCCCCCTTCCAGTTCGAAGGCCAGCAGCCCGCCGGGGGCGCTCTGCTGGCGGGCAGCAAGGTCGTGCCCCGGATGGCCCGCCAGCCCGGGATAATGGACCCGGGCGATCCCGGGTTGCCCCTCCAGCCAGGCCGCCAGCTCCCCGGCCGCAGCGCTGTGGGCGCGCATGCGCAGGCCCAGGGTCTCCAGCCCCTTGAGGAAGATCCAGGCATTGAAGGGGCTCATGCTCGGACCGGCCGAACGCAGGAAGTTGTAGACCGCGCCCATCTCCGCCTCACCCCCCACCACGGCGCCGCCCAGGGCGCGCCCCTGGCCGTCGATGTACTTGGTGGCCGAGTGGATGACGATATCCGCCCCCAGCTCCAGCGGACGCTGCAGGGCGGGGGTGCAGAGGCAGTTATCCACCGCCAGCCACGCCCCGCGGGCGTGGGCCACCTCGGCGATGGCGGCGATGTCCGCGATCTCCAGCAGCGGATTGGAGGGGGTCTCCAGGAAGTAGAGCTTCGTGGCCGGGGTCGTCGCCGCCGCCCAGGCCTCCGGGTCGGTGGCGTCCACGAAGGTCGTGGTGATCCCGAAGCGGCTGAAGTGGTTGGCAAACAGCCCCACCGTGGAGCCGAAGAGCTGCCGGCCGGCCACGATGTGATCGCCCTGGCTCAGCAGCCCCAGTCCGGTGGCCAGGATGGCCGACATGCCGGAGGCGGTGGCCACGCAGCGCTCGCCCCCCTCCATGGCGGCCAGGCGTTCCTCGAAGGTGCGCACGGTGGGATTGGTGAAGCGGGAATAGATGTTCCCCGGCTCCTCGCCGGAGAAGCGGGCCGCCGCCTGGGCGGCACTCTCGTAGACGAAGCTCGAGGTGGCAAAGATGGGTTCGGACTGTTCCGCCTCGGCGGTCCGGTGCTGGCCGGCGCGGACCGCCAGGGTCTCCGGGCCCCATGGCGTGTCATCGGGATCGTTCGTCACTGCTCACCTCGGGACATGTATTCATACGATTCCTGCGATACTGCTTCCCCCTCCCTGGAGTTACACCCTGCCGGCAGCCCCACTCCATCCCTTGCTGCCAGGAGAACCACCGGTATTGCTCATGGCCACAATACTAGCAACTCCCGCATGCGCTGTCCGGAATAAACTCCGTTGTGCCTCGTTCAGGCGTCATTGTGCAGGTCGACGATGGCGTTGTGGTTCAGCGACTCCTTGCCGGAGCGCGCCTCGTCGTTGCGCGCCGCCTCCAGATCGGTGAGGTACTCCGGTGTGATATCCCCGGTAACGTAATCGCCGCAGAAACAGGAGGCATCGAAGCGCTGGATGCCGGGATTCCCCTCGCGGGCGGACTCCTCCAGGTCGGCCAGGTCCTGGTAGACCAGCCAGTCGGCACCGATGGCCTCGCCAATGGCTTCCTCATCCCGGTTGTGGCCGATGAGTTCGGAGACCGCCGGCATGTCGATGCCGTAGACGTTGGGGTAGCGCACCGGCGGCGCGGCGGAGGCAAAGTAGACGTTCCGCGCCCCGCTGTCCCGCGCCATCTGCACGATCTGCTGGGAGGTGGTCCCGCGGACGATGGAGTCGTCCACCAGCAGGACGTTCTTGCCGCGGAACTCCAGCTCGATGGCGTTGAGCTTCTGCCGCACCGACTTCTGGCGCTGGGTCTGCCCCGGCATGATGAAGGTCCGGCCGATATAGCGATTCTTGATGAAGCCCTCGCGGTAGGTCAGCCCCAGGTGGTTGCAGAGCTCCAGCGCCGAGGTACGGCTGGTATCGGGGATGGGGATGACCACGTCGATATCGTGATCCGGGTGCTCGCGGGCGATCTTCGCCGCCAGCTTCTCCCCCATGCGCAGCCGCGACTTGTAGACCGAGACGCCGTCGATCATGGAGTCGGGCCGGGCGAAGTAGACCTGCTCGAAGATGCAGGGGGAGAGCTGCGGATTCTCCGCGCACTGGCGCGTGTGGAGCTGGCCGTCGGTGGTGATGACCACCGCCTCCCCCGGCTCGACATCGCGGACCATCTCGAAGCCGAGGACGTCCACCGCCACCGACTCCGAGGCGACGATGTACTCCTCGCCCCCCTCCTCGGTGGTCCGCCGGCCGAAGACCAGGGGTCGGATCCCGTTGGGATCGCGGAAGGCGATCACGCCGAAGCCGGTGATCATGGAGACCGCCGCGTAGGCGCCGGAGCAGCGCCGATGGACCGCGCCGATGGCATCGAAGACATCCTCCGGCTCCAGCGCCAGCTTGCCGCGCGCCTGGAGCTCGTGGGCGAAGACGTTGAGCAGGACCTCGGAATCGGAATCGGTATTGATGTGGCGCTGGTCCTCCAGGAAGAGCTCTTCCTTGAGCGATTCCATGTTGGTGAGGTTGCCGTTGTGCGCCAGGGTGATGCCGTAGGGGCTGTTGACGTAGAAGGGCTGCGCCTCCGCCGAGGAGGCATTGCCGGCCGTGGGGTAGCGCACGTGGCCGATCCCCATGGAGCCGGTGAGCCGGACCATGTGCCGGGTGTGGAAGACATCCCGGACCAGCCCGTTGTCCTTGCGCAGGAAGAGCCGGTCGCCGTCGCAGGTGACGATGCCGGCGGCATCCTGACCGCGATGCTGGAGGACGGTAAGGCCGTCGAAGAGCGCCTGATTCACCGGCGCCTGGCCCACGATACCGATTACGCCACACATGGTCGGTTGCTTACCTCAGAGGTCGAAGGGGAAGTTCGTCAGGGGAAGCGGAAATGGTCCGCCAGATCCGGGGGCAGCCAGTCGCGCATCCAGTGGAGGACCGGTTCCATGTGGTCGATGAAGAGTGACTCGCCCCACCAGGCATCCTCGGGCAGCGGCGTCAGTCCCGCCAGGAAGAGGAGCACGGCGGCCAGGACCACGCCACGACCGACGCCGAAGAGGATGCCCACGGCGCGGTCGGTGCCGGTGAGCCCCGTGCGCTGGACCAGCTGCCCCATGAGGTTGTTCACCAGCCCCCCCAGGATGAGGGTGGTAATGAAGAGGATGAGAAAGGCTACCGAGAGCCGCGCGGAGGGCAGCGAGATGTAACCGGTCAGCCAGCCCGCCAGCGGTTCGGCGAAGGAGAGCGCGATCCAGAAGGCGAGCACCCAGGCGGCCAGGGAGATGGACTCGCGGACGAAACCGCGGGCAATGCTGATGAACGCAGAGACGGCGACGACCAGCAGGATGGCGTAATCGGCCCAGATCATGGCGCGGGTTCCGCAGCCCCGAAGAATTCAAAGCGGCATGGTAACACGGTGGTCATGTCCGGTTCACCACGCGGCGCGATCGACTCCTTCAGGGGCTCGGCCTTGTTAGGAGCGGGCGGTGGGAGTCCCGGGTGCCAGGTACGCCGTAAAGACATCCCTGTCGGCGCGACTACCCCTGGTCCAGCCCGTGGCGCACCACCATGCCGCGCACCCCGCCCTCCTGGCGCAGCGCCTCCTGCAGCGCCTCGGCGGCGGCGCGATCCGGCTCCGGCCCCACGCGCACCCGGTAGACCTCGTCCTCGCCACTGCGATAGCGCTCCACGTAGGCGGCGAAGTCCTGGCCCCGCAGGCGATCGCGCAGGGTCATGGCGTTGCCGCGATCCCGGAAGCTCCCCACCTGCACCGACCAGGCGCGCATGCCCTCGGCGGCCTCGGCCGTTCCGGTGTCGTCCCCCGAGTCCCCGGCTGCCTCGTCCTCGCCAGCGGCGTTCGCGGCAGCGGACTCCGGTGCGGGGTCCTGCTCGGGCGGAGCGCTGGCCTCCGCATCGCCGGCCTCCCCCGACCCGGCAACCTTGGCCCCCAGGCGCGGCGGCGGCAGGGCGTCGCTCTTCCCCGTGTGCTCGTCGACAATGGCCGGGGTCTCCGGCGTCTCCGGGCGCGGTGGCGGCTCCTCGTCGAGGTCGATGACCTCGCGACGGCTGCGATCCGCCGGCCGCTCGGGGATATTGTCGTCCATGACCAGCTGGTCCAGCGGATCGGGGCCGGAGAGGAGCATGGGCACGAAGATCACGGCCAGGGCCACCAGGACGGCCGCCCCTACCAGGCGCTGCTTCAGACGGTCGGGTTCCATGACGCCTCCGCGGACTGGCTACCGGTGGCGGGCTCCACCCGCCGCGGCCACTGTAGCACGATGCCCCCTCACGCCTCCGCCGGAGCCACCGCGGCCACCGTCTGAAAGGAGCCGAAGACGAGGATACGATCGCCGGGTCCTGCCGCCTGGCGCGCCGCCGCCAGGGCCGCCGCCGGCTCGGGGTAGACCCCGGCCACCGCGCCTCCGGCATCCACCACGGCGGCGGCCATGGATTCGCCATCCCGCCCCCGTTCTCCGCCCAGGGCGGAGGGATACCAGGCGTCCACCTGCTGACTCAGGGGGTTCAGGGCGGCCGCGGCATCCTTGTCGGCCAGCATGGCGACCACGGCGTGGGTCCGGCCGATACAGGGATGGCGGGCCAGGTTGCGCGCCAGGGCGCCAGTGGCCTGGCCATTGTGGGCGACATCGAGGATGAGCGGGACATCCCCGGGCAGGACCTGGAAACGGGCCGGCAGCCGCACCTCCTCCAGGCCGCGGCGAATGGCCTGCTGCCCCAGCGGCAGCCGTTGCGCAAGGACCTCCACCACGGCCAGGGCGGTGGCGGCGTTATCCAGCTGTCCCTCGCCGCGCAGCGCCGGCGGCGGCAGGCCGCGCCGCACCCGGCCACCGCGACCGATCCAGTGCCAGCCGCCGGGAGCGGCCTCGACGTCGAAGTCCATGCCGCGCTGCCAGATCTCCGCCCCCTGGGCGGTGCCGGCAATGCTCGCGGGGGGCTCCGGGTCACCCACCACCAGCGGCCGTCCGGACCGGGCGATACCGGCCTTCTCGGCGCCGATGGCCTCGCGGTCCACCCCCAGCCAGGCCTGATGATCCAGATCGATGGTGGTGATCACCGAGACATCCGGCTCGGTGACATTGACGGCGTCCAGCCGACCGCCCAGACCCACCTCCAGGAAGACCGCATCGGGCGCGGCGTCGGCAAAGAGGACCAGCGCGGCCAGGGTGGTGAACTCGAAGTAGGTCAGGGTGACCTCCCCCCGGGCGCGATCCACGCGCTCGAAGGCGGTCAGCAGCGCCTCGTCGGCCACCTCGACCCCGTCGAGACGGATACGCTCGTTGAAGCGGTGGATGTGGGGGGAACTGAAGGCGCCGGTGCGATAGCCGCCGGCGCGGTAGCAGGACTCCAGCAGGGCGACGGTGGATCCCTTGCCGTTGGTCCCGGCGACGCTCACCACGATGGAAGGGAGCCGGGTCACCCCCAGCTCGGCGGCGACCACGGCCACCCGTTCCAGTCCGAGGTCCCAGCTGCGTGGGTGGAGCCCCTCCAGCCACTGCAGCCAGTTGGCGACGGCGCGGGAGGCGTCCCCCTCAGGCGGCATGGGGGCTCGGCTGATGGCGCAGGATGGTCAGCAGGCCGGAGAGGCGATCCCGCATCTCCCGGCGATCGCAGATGAGGTCCACGGCCCCGTGCTCCACCAGGAACTCCGACCGCTGGAAGCCCTCGGGCAGGGTCTCGCGCACGGTCTGCTCGATGACCCGGGGGCCGGCGAAGCCGATGAGGGCCTCCGGCTCGGCCACGTGGATGTCACCCAGCATGGCCAGGCTCGCAGAGACACCGCCCATGGTCGGGTCGGTGAGTACCGAGATGAAGGGCAGCCGCCGACGCCGCAGCCGCCCCAGTGCCGCCGAGGTCTTGGCCATCTGCATCAGGGAGAGCAGCGCCTCCTGCATGCGGGCGCCGCCACTGGCGGTGAAGCAGACCAGCGGGCACTCGTGCTCGATGGCCGCCTCGACGGCGCGGACGAAGCGCTCGCCCACCACCGACCCCATGGAGCCACCCATGAAGCCGAATTCGAAGGCGGCGATGACCACCGGCCGCTGGTGGAGCGTTCCGCGCTGGACCACCAGGGCATCCTTCTCCCGGGTCTGCTTCTGCGCCTGGGCCAGGCGATCCTTGTACTTCTTGCTGTCACGGAAGCGCAGGGCGTCCACCGGCTCCAGCTCGGCGCCGATCTCCACGCGCCCCTCGGCGTCCAGGAAGAGATCCAGGCGTTTGCGCGCCCCGATGCGCATGTGGTGGCCGCACTTGGGGCAGACCTCCTGATTGCGGTCCAGCTCCGGGCGGTAGAGCGTAGCGCTGCACCCGGGGCACTGGCTCCAGATCCCCTCGGGGACCTGGGTCTTCTTGCCGGCGCTCTCGGTGCGGATGCGCGAGGCGAGGTTGCGGAACCAGCTCATGTCGAAGCCTCCTGATTCGTGTCCGGCGCGACTTGATTCTCCAGCCCGTCCAGGGCAGTGCGCATGGCCGCGATCTCCCCGGCCACGGCGGCGGGGATGGCGCCCGGGTCGTCGGCCAGCGCCTCCATGCGCGCCACCAGGGCGCTGCCGACCACAACGGCGTCGGCCACCTGCCCCACGGCGGCGGCGGTCCGGGCATCCTTGATGCCGAAACCGACCCCCACCGGCAGCGCGGTAGCCGCCCGGACCGAGGCCACCCGTTCGCCCAGACCACCCAGGTCCGGGCCGGCGCCGCCGGTGACGCCCTTGATGGCCACGTAGTAGATGAAGCCCTTGCCCTGGCGGCAGACGGTTTCCATGCGCGCCGGGGTCGTGGTGGGCGAGACCAGGAAGATGGGCGCCAGGCCGGCGGCATGGAAGGCCGGCAGGGCCTCGTCCTCCGCCTCCTCCGGCGGCAGGTCCACCGTGAGCACCCCGTCCACGCCGGCGGCGGTGGCCGCCTCGGCGAAGGCGGCATAGCCCATGGCCTCCACCGGATTGAGATACCCCATGAGGACCACCGGCGTCTCGGTATCCCGCTGGCGGAACTCGGCCACCATCTCCAGCACCCGGCGCAGCCCGGTGCCGCCGGCCTGCGCCCGCTCGTGGGCGCGCTGGATCACCGGCCCGTCGGCCATGGGGTCGGAGAAGGGGATGCCCACCTCCAGCAGATCGGCGCCGGCGGCCACCAGCTCGTGCATCAGGGGGACGGTGGTCGCCGGGGTCGGGTCGCCGGCGGTAATGTAGGGTACCAGGGCACGCCGGCCGGTCGCGGCCCGGTCGGCGAACCGCTGTTCGATGCGCTCCGCGGTCATAGGTCGTACCCCTCCAGCCGGGCCACGGTGGCGATGTCCTTGTCTCCACGCCCGGAGAGATTGACCACCATGACCCCGTCGGGGCCGAGTTCGGGGGCGAGCTTCCGGGCCCAGGCCAGGGCGTGGCTGGACTCCAGCGCGGGGATGATCCCCTCGGTCCGGGAGAGTTCGTGGAAGGCGGCCAGCGCCTCGTCGTCGGTCACCGTTACGTAGTTCACCCGGCCGATGTCCTTGAGCCAGGCGTGCTCGGGCCCGACGCCGGGATAGTCCAGACCGGCGGAGATGGAGTGGGTATCCATGATCCAGCCGTTCTCGTCCTCCATCAGATAGGTCCGGTTGCCGTGGAGCACGCCCGGGCGGCCGGCGGTGAGCGGCGCCGAGTGGCGGCCGCTCTCCATGCCCTCGCCACCCGCCTCGACCCCGTACATCGCCACCCCGGATTCGGAGAGGAAGGGGTGGAACAGGCCGATGGCATTGGAGCCGCCCCCGACGCAGGCAACCAGCGCGTCCGGCATGCGCCCCTCCGCCTCGCGGATCTGTTCGTGGGCCTCGCAGCCGATGATCGCCTGAAAGTGGCGAACCATCTCGGGATAGGGGTGAGGCCCGGCCACGGTGCCGATGATGTAGAAGGTGTCGTCGATGCGCGTCACCCAGTCCCGCATGGCCTCGTTGAGGGCATCCTTGAGGGTACGCGAGCCCGACTCCACCGGCACCACCTCGGCGCCGAGCAGGCGCATGCGGTAGACGTTGGCCATCTGCCGCTGGACGTCGTCGGCCCCCATGTAGACCACGCACTCCAGCCCCAGCCGCGCGGCCACCGTGGCCGTGGCCACACCGTGCTGGCCGGCACCGGTCTCGGCGATGATCCGGGTCTTGCCCAGGCGCTTGGCGAGCAGCGCCTGGCCCACGGTGTTGTTGATCTTGTGGGCACCGGTGTGGGCCAGGTCCTCGCGCTTGAGGTAGATCCGCGCGCCACCGGCGGCGCGGGTCAGGTTCTCGGCCAGATAGAGCGGCGTCGGCCGGCCCACGTAGTCGCGCAGGTCGCGCTGCAGCTCCTGCCAGAAGGCGTCGTCCCCGCGTACCTCGTCCCAGGCGCGACGGAGTTCGTCCAGCGGCTCCATGAGGGTCTCGGAGACGAAGCAGCCGCCGTAGCGGCCGAAGTGGCCCCGGTCATCGGGGAAGGCGGCCCAGTCCACCGCCGGGTCAGTCGGTTGTGCCACGTTGAACCTCGCTGATGAAGGCCTGCATGCGGGCCGGGTCCTTCCGGCCGGGGAGGGATTCCACGCCGGAGCTGACATCCACCGCCCAGGGAGCGACCCGCGCCACGGCGGCCGCCACGTTGCCCGGCTCCAGCCCCCCGGCCAGGATCAGCGGCCGCGGCCGCTGGCTCGGGATCCGCTCCCAGTCGAAGGCCTCGCCGGTGCCGCCGGCGCGATCGGGCCGCCAGGCATCCAGGAGAAAACCGCTGGCGGCGGGATGGGCGGCCATCTCGGCCGCCGGATCGGTATCGGCGCGCATGCGCACCGCCTTGATATAGGGACGACCGAAGGCGCGGCAGAGTTCCTCCGGCTCGTCGCCGTGGAACTGCAGCCGGTCCAGCGGGACCCGCTGCATCACCGCCTCCACCGCCGCCGGCTCCGGGTCGACGAAGAGACCGACCACGGTCACGAAGGGCGGCAGCGCGGCCACGATGGCCGCCGCGGCCTCCGGCTCCACGGCCCGCGGGCTCGGGTCGTGGAATACCAGCCCGATGGCGTCGGCGCCGGCGGCCACCGCCGCGGCGGCGTCATCGGCGGTGGTCAGGCCGCAGATCTTGGTGCGTACACGCATGATCGAACAAGCCTACCAGAGGCCGGGATCCCCGGAAAGCTCCGGCAGGCCGAACTCCCCGGGGTAGCGGACCGCCGTGAGGTAGAGGCCGCCGGGGCGGGCGGTCATGCCGGCCACCCGCCGGTCCCTGGCCTCCAGCACCCGGCGGGGCCAGTCCTCGTCCGCCTCCCCGGCCCCCACGGTCATCAGCGTCCCGGCCAGGGTCCGGATCATGTGGTGGAGGAAGGCGTTGGCCTCCACGTCGATATGGATGAGCGCACCCCGCCGCTGAACGGTGAATTCGTGGACCGTGCGCACCGGGCTCTTCGCCTGGCAGGCCACCGCCCGGTAGGAGGTGAAATCGTGGGTCCCCGTCAGGGGAACGGCCGCCCGCGCCATCGCCTCCGCATCCAGGGTCCGGCGGTCCCAGACCACACGCCGATGGAGGATGGCGGGGCGGACGTCGCGGTTGGCGATGATATAGCGATAGCGGCGAGCCACGGCGGAGAAGCGGGCATTGAAGGTGTCGCTCACCGGGCGCGCCCAGAGCAGCGAGACGGACGGCGGCAGATTGGCGTTGCCACCGAAGACCCAGGCCCGCTCCTCGCGGTCGGCCTCGCTATCGAAGTGGATGACCTGGCCGGTGGCGTGGACGCCGGTGTCGGTCCGCCCGGCGCACTGCACCGCCACGGGGTGGTCGGCCACCTTCGACAGGGCCGCCTCCACCGCCGCCTGGACGGAGGGCTGCCCGTCCTGGATCTGCCAGCCGCAGTAGGGCGATCCGTCGTACTCCACTGCCGCTGCCCAGCGCGTCATGCTCTGCTCCCGCCGTGAATGGAACCCCGTGGATGGAACCCGGGATCCTCGGCTACCGCAAGCGGGGGCGCAAGCGCCTCAGGGCGATCCCAGCAGCGCCGCCGCCATCACGGCCAGTGCCCCGAGCGGCCAGCCCCACTGCCACAGCGGCGGCCAACCCGTGGCTGGCAGCGTCCAGGGCGTTGCCGGGCCGGTCTCGGCCCACTCCAGGGTCTCGCGCAGGTGGGCAATAGCCAGCTCCGCCGCCCGGGCAACCCGGCCGGTGGCGGTGACCGTCGGCAGCGGGCGCTGTCGCAGGGCCGTCGCCCACTCCATGACCAGGACCAGGCGCAGGGCGAGGCGGTCACGCTCCAGCCCCAGCGGGCGCAGGGGTGTGGCCAGCCAGGCGATGGCGGCCACCAGGGAGGGCGTGGCGGTGGTCTGCATGAGCAGGCCGGCCCCCACGGCGACGCTGGCCAGACCGGCAAGGCGGATGCCCGCCTCGGTCAGCCCCTCGATAGTGGGCGACCAGCTGGCCAGCGCCGGCCAGAGGAGGTGGCCCGGGGAGCCCCAGGCATAGAAGACGGCCAGCGCCAGGGCGACCCACTTGAGGCGCCCGAGGGGGCGCAGGACCGGCCGTAGCGCGGGCCGGACCACCACGAGCGACGCAACGACCAGGCCCGCGGCCACGAACACCGCCGCCGGCCGGCCACTGGCGGCGCCAGCGGCAACCATCAGGAAGGTGACGATCCGGATGACCGGCTCCAAGGCCTCAGCCCTGGCTCTGGTCGAGGAGCGACCGCGCCTCCTGCTGCTGCTCCTCGCTGCCCTCCTCCATCACCTCTTCGAGGATGCCGCGCGCGCCCTCGGCATCGCCCATGTCGATGTAGGCGCGGGCCAGGTCGAGCTTGGTACCCACCTCGTCGACGTCGTTGAGCAGATCGGCCACGTCGTCCTCGAACTCGTCCCAGGCCGCGCTCTCGTCCGCCTCCAGGGGATGCAGCCCCTCGGGGACCTCCTCCTCCGGCTCCTCTTCGCTCCCGTCGGTGGGGGCCGCCTCGGGGGCAGCCGGCGATTCCGGTTCCGGTTCCGGCTCCGGCTCGGTGGCGGCTTCGGCGGCCTCGTCGGCCACCAGGTCGTGGTAGGCCGCCTCCAGCTCGTCGGCATCCATGGGCACGGCGGGCTCGCTAGCGGATGCGCCCGCGGAGGCCTCCTCGGGTTCCGCCAGGTCGATGACCGGGGGCTCCTCCTCGCCGGTCCCGGCACCCGTCTCCTCGTTCTCGACCTCCGGTTCGGCAGCCCCGTCCGCGCTCGCTGCTACCTCTTCCTCGGCGTGGGCGAAGGCGCTCTTCGGCGTCCCCTCTACCCAGTCCTCGGCCAGGTCGAGATCCACCACCGGGATATCCTCGGCGCTCGATTGCTCGTCGGGGGTCGTCTCACCGCCCGCCGTCTCCGCCTCGCCCGCCCCGGGCTCGATGGGGGCCGGTTCGTCGTCCCCTTTCACCGGGCCCTCGGGTTCGGCGGACGATTCCGGCTCCGGAGAGGGCTCCCCGCCGCTCAGGGCCTCGTCCCACTCCGCGCGGTGGTCGCCCCCGCCCATGAGTTCGGCGAACTCGTCTTCCAGGCTGGCGTCGATGCGCTCCTCGTCCTCTCCGGGCGCCCCGGCCGTCTCCTCCGCGACCGGTTCGGCCCCGGCTTCCGCTTCGGCCGGGGGCTCGGGAACGGATTCCGCTGCGGGCTCCGACTGGGCGAAGAGGGGATCGTCCGGGGCCATGGTCGCCCCCAGGGCGGCGACCCGGGCCCACTCCATGGGGACACTCTCCCCCAGATCCTGGCGCATGGACCGGGCCTCGCGCAGGAAGGCCTCGCGGTTGCCGTGGGCATGGTGCAGTTCGGCCAGTCGGCGCCGGTATTCGGCGTGGCGCGGATGGTGGGCCACGGCCTTCTCCAGGACCTCCACCGCCTCGGCGTAACGGCCCATGGAGAAGTAGATATCGGCCTCGGTCACCGGGTCCTCGGACCGGGGGCTGCTCTCCTGCTCCTCGGTCCGCGCCTCTTCAGACCGTACTCGGCGCGGCCGCGGCTCCTGCTCCGCCTGGCTGCTGCCTCCCGCATGGCGTCGGGCGGCCACCCAGACCAGGGCCAGTAGCAGGATGAACAGGCCGCCGGCCACGCCGACCCACTGCGGGTGGCGATTGAGGAGATCCAGGAAGAGGGCCAGCTCGTCGGTGGTCGTCTCCTCGTCCGCCCCCTCCTGCAGGGCGGCGAGTTCGGAGCTGTCGAACTCCAGCAGCCGTTCCATGGACTGGAGCTGTTCCTCCATGGCGGCCAGACGTTCCCGCAGGGCCTCATTGCCCTCCCGGCGCGACTCCGCCTCGGCCAGTGCGGCATCCAGCTCATTCTGCAGTTCCTGGATCCGGGCATCCTCGGCGGCCTCGTCCTCACCGCCACCGGGCGCTTCGGCCTCGCCCGAGGCCATGGCCTCCGGCCCCTCGAGGGACAGGCCGCTGGGGGCGCCCTGCCCTTCGGCGGCACCGGTATCCCCGCTGGCACCCTCGCCCTCGCCGGCGGCTGCCGACTCTGCGGCAGCCTCCCGGGAAGGCCGCTGAGTGGCCTGCTCGGCACGCTGCTGCCGGAAGTCCTGCCAGGCGCGATACTGGCGCCAGAACTCGGTATCGGCTTCCTCCGCATCGATCCGGTCGATGGAACGGGTATCGTCGATGCGCAGGACATAGCCGGCCATCAGGCGATTGACGTTATCCGCCTGGAAGGCCTCCGGATTATCCCGGAGGAGCGCCATGGCCACCTGCTCGGTCGTGACCTCTTCGTCCGTGCGCTGTCGCAACTCCTCGGCGATGGTCCAGAGCCGGTCCCCCTCCTGCACCCGGCCGTATTCCAGGGTCGCCTCGCGGCCGGATCCGGCAGTGACGGGCTCGGACCCGGCGGCGGGGGCATCCACCGCAGCCGGCTCCTCATCGGTGGTATCGGGGGGATCCAGGAGGACGGTGTAGGCGCGCACCTGGCGCCCCGCCGGCCATTGCAGCTCTACCAGGAAATCGAGGAAGGTACGGGTAACGGGCCGGGCGGTGGTCACCCGGATGTAGGCGTTCCCGTCCTCCCAGACCGGTTCGAAATCCAGGGCGCGAACGCTGGGGGAGCGTTCTACGTTGGCGGAACGAAAGTTCGCCTCGGGTGCCAGGCGGACGCGGATCCGGTCGAGCTCTTCGCGCTCGACGTCGATGAGCTCGATCCGGCCCTCGAAGGGTTCGTTGATGTAGGAGTCGTGCTCGATCTCGCCGAGCCCGACCCCCGCGGCGGCCAGCGGGGTCAGGAGCCCCGCCAGCGCCAGGATTGCCGCGCTTGCCCTCACGTCGCCTCCTTTCCCTGTCGGTCGATGCCCTTTGTTTTCAGCAGATTACGTCCATGTTCTGCGAAAGGACCTCGGGAATCTCCGCTAACTATACTCGAGCTGTCGCCCCGGGGCCAAACCCGGCACTCCGCCTCAGCCCAGCAGCTCCCGCGCCAGCAGGCCGGTGACCGCCAGCGCCGAGGCGGCTACCAGCCCCTTCACCGGGTCGGCCACCGCCCACAGTGCGAGCCGCCGCGGGTCCTCGGTGGCGGTGCGCAATCGGCCCACGTGGATCCCGCCGCCTTCGGCGACCGTCCGCGGGTCCGGGCCCAGGGGGCCGGCCGCGGCGGTGATCCCCGCCTGGCGCAGGACCTCGGCCGCCCCCTCCGGGGTCAGGGGCTCGTCGAGGGTAAGGTGGAGCGCCAGGCCGTCGCCGTGGAAGACCGGTACCCGGACCGCCGAAGCGGTCACCGGCAGGGTCTCGGTCTCCAGCAGCCGACGCGCGGTCTCGGCCATGGCCGCCTCGACGCCGGCGCTGCCGTCGTCCAGACCCGGCTCCGGCAGGAGGTTGAAGGCGATGGGGGCGTCGAAGTACTCCGGCTCGCGCTCCTGGGCATTGAGCAGGCCGGCCGTCTGCGCCGCCAGCTCTTCCACCGCCGCGCTACCGAACGCACCCATGCCGCGCAGGGCGGTCGCGTCCACCGCGCGCAGACCCGCGGCCCGCTGCAGCGGGACCAGCAGCCGCGCCAGCAGGGCCGCCGGCGCCGGCGGCACCGCCACCAGCCCGTAGTCGATGGCATCGGCCAGGACGCCCTCCACGTCCAGCCCGGCGACGGCCTGGGGGATCTCCTGGCGGTGGGCCAGAAGCCCGGTGGCCTCGACCACCGAGCAACCGGCCTCGGCCGCCGGGGCGGCGAAGGCCTCGGCACAGTTCGGGTCGTCCACGAAGATGGCAATATCGGCCACGGAGAAATCGAAATCCGCCACCGGCGCCACATCCAGACTCCGACCGCCGCCAACCAGCGTCGCGCCGGGCTCCGGCTTCGCCGCCAGCACCTCGATGCGCTCGGGGGTCCAGCCGGTCTCCGCCAGTCCGTCCAGGATGGCCTCCGCCGCGGGACCGGCCCCTACCAGGGCGAGGGTCCCGCCGGTAATGGCCTCGGCGCTCATGCGGCCTCCAGCAGGATGCGCAGGGTGCGGCGCAGGGGCTCGGCGGCGCCCCAGAGGAGCTGGTCGCCGGCGGTGAAGGCGGAGAGATATTCACCGCCCATGGAGAGCTTGCGCAGCCGGCCCACCGGCACGTCCAGGGTCCCGGTGACCGCCGCGGGGGTAAGCCGACTCAGGCTCGCCTCCTTCTCGTTGGGGACCACCGAGACCCAGTCATTGGCCTCGCCCAGGATGGCCTCGACCTCGTCCAGCGGGGCATCCCGGGTGAGCTTGATGGTCAGCGCCTGACTGTGCGAGCGCATGGCGCCCACCCGCACGCAGAGGCCGTCGATGGGGATGGGATCACCCTGGCGGCCGAGGATCTTGTTGGTCTCCACCTCGGCCTTCCACTCCTCCTTGCTCTGGCCGGAGGCCATCTCGGCATCCAGCCAGGGCAGCAGGCTGCCGGCCAGGGGGAAGCCCCAGTTCTCGGTGGGCAGCGCATCGCTGCGCAGGGTGTTGGTGACCTGGCGGTCGATGGCCAGGATGGCGCTGGCCGGATCGGCCAGCTCGTCGGCCACGGCGCCGTGGAGCGCCCCCATCTGCTCCAGCAGCTCGCGCATGTGGCGGGCACCGGAGCCGGAGGCGGCCTGGTAGGTCATGGGGCTCACCCACTCCACCAGGCCCTGACGGAACAGGCCGCCGATGGCCATGAGCATGAGGCTGACGGTGCAGTTGCCGCCGACAAAGTCGCGCACCCCGTCGTGGATGCCCTGCTCGATGACGTCGCGGTTCACCGGATCGAGGACGATGAGGCTCTCCTCGGCCATGCGCAGGGTGGAGGCGGCGTCGATCCAGTGGCCCTTCCAGCCCGCCTGACGCAGCGCCCGGTGCATGGCAGTGGTGTAGTCGCCGCCCTGGGTGGTGACGATGATATCCATCGCCGCCAGGGCGTCGACGTCGTTGGCGTCGGCTACCGACGGGGTCTCCCGGCCGATGTCCGGCCCGGTACCGCCGGCCTGGGAGGTGGAGAAGAAGACCGGCTCGAAGTGGTCGAAGTCGCCCTCGGCGCGCATGCGCTCGGTGAGGACCGAGCCCACCATGCCGCGCCAGCCCACGATGCCTACGCGCTTCATGTCCGTCTCCTTCACTGCTTGAGTTCCGCCACCACGGCGTCACCCATCTCGGCGGTGGTGGCGCGCGTGGTGCCGGCGTAGTGGATGTCGGGGGTCCGCAGGCCGCTGTCCAGGACCCGGCCCACGGCGGCCTCGACCTCATCGGCCAGCGCCGGCGCGCCCAGGGAATGGCGCAGCATCATGGCCACCGAGAGGATGGTAGCCAGGGGGTTGGCCGCGCCCTGGCCGGCGATGTCCGGCGCCGAGCCGTGGATGGGCTCGTACATGCCGGTGCCGTCGGCATTCAGGGAGGCCGAGGGCAGCATGCCGATGGATCCGGTGAGCTGGGCGGCGGCATCGGAGAGGATGTCGCCGAACATGTTGGAGGTGACCACCACGTCGAACTGCTTGGGGTCGCGCACCAGCTGCATGGCGGCGTTGTCCACGTACATGTGGGAGAGCTCCACGTCGGGGTACTCGGCGTGGAGCTCGGTGATCACCTGGCGCCAGAGCTCGGTGGCCTCCAGGACGTTGGCCTTGTCCACGGAGCAGACCCGGCTGCCCCGGCGCCGCGC
>Ga0102925_1000213_pt1 | contig 29972 bp, 31 predicted proteins | sample SalPonR1_A_D1_MG_FD_78216 | JGI IMG/M metagenome (GOLD analysis project Ga0102925, IMG submission 78216) | Salt pond soil microbial communities from South San Francisco under conditions of wetland restoration - Salt Pond MetaG R1_A_D1_MG | ecosystem: Environmental > Aquatic > Marine > Intertidal...
CCTCATAGGCCGGGCCGATGCCCCGCCCCGTGGTCCCGATCTTGGTGCCCTTTGAAGCGGCCTCCTCGCGGGCGCGATCGAGTTCGCCATGGATCGGCAGAATGAGCGGCGTGTTCTCGGCGATCATCAGCGTCTCGGGCGAGATATCGACGCCCTGATCGCGGATCGAGGCGATCTCGTTAACCAGATGCCAGGGGTCCAGCACCACGCCATTGCCGATCACGCTGAGCTTGCCGCCGCGCACCACGCCCGAGGGCAGCGCATTGAGCTTGTAGACCTTGCCGTCGATCACCAGCGTATGCCCGGCATTATGCCCGCCCTGAAAGCGCGCGATCACATCGGCGCGCTCGCTAAGCCAATCGACGATCTTGCCTTTTCCCTCGTCGCCCCACTGGGCGCCAACGACGACGACATTTGCCATGATGATCCTCTCGCAGGAATACTGGTCGTTTCAAGGGCGCGCCGCAGCGGCCCGCGCCCGTATACCGGCCCGCGCCGCGACGCGAAACCGCTAATTCGCCGCAAGCGCGGGCGCGTCGCCCGGTTTCGAATGCCGGGTTGCGGGGACCGCCGGAATTGCATAGATACCGCGCGAGACGCCACACGCATCCGAAAAAGGCCGCCCGACATGGAAAACGTCGTTCTCATCATCCATCTGCTTCTCGCCCTCACACTGATCGGCGTCGTGCTTTTGCAGCGCTCGGAAGGCGGTGGCCTGGGCATGGGCGGCGGTGGCGGCGGCGGTGCCATGAGCGGGCGCGCGGCGGCCACGGCGCTTGGCAAGCTGACCTGGATTCTGGCGGCGGCCTTCATCGCGACCTCGCTGACGCTGACCATTCTGGCGGCGCAAAAGGGCGCCGGGTCCTCGGTGCTTGACCGGATCATGGACGCACCCGCACGCGAGGAAGCGCCCGAACCCGCCCTGCCCGGCACCGGCGAGGATCTGTTGCCGCCCTCGGCGGATGACACCGCGCCGCTGACACCGACCGCAGACTGACACTAGCGATTGAGGGTGCAAAAGCGACCGCAACAGCATCTTGCGGTCGCCTTGCGCATGTTGCGCGAATCCTTTATGTCTTGAGTCCCGTGATGCCGCGGCCGAATCGGGCCGGACTGGGCTTGGAAACGGCCTGATTTCAGGCTTCAAATCACGGGGGATTGCCAGCGCATGGCACGGTATATTTTCATTACGGGCGGCGTCGTTTCTTCGCTGGGCAAGGGCCTTGCCTCGGCTGCGCTCGGTGCGCTGTTGCAGGCGCGCGGCTTTTCGGTGCGGCTGCGCAAGCTTGACCCCTATCTCAACGTCGATCCCGGCACGATGTCGCCTTTCGAGCATGGCGAGGTCTTCGTCACCGATGACGGTGCGGAAACCGATCTCGACCTTGGCCATTACGAACGCTTCACCGGTGTTCCCGCACGGATGAGCGACTCGGTCAGTTCGGGGCGCATCTATTCCAACGTGCTCGAAAAGGAGCGCCGCGGCGATTACCTGGGCAAGACGATCCAGGTGGTTCCCCATGTCACCAACGAGATCAAGGACTGGCTCGCCATCGGCGATGACGAGGTCGATTTCATGCTCTGCGAGATCGGCGGCACGGTCGGCGACATCGAGGGGCTGCCCTTTTTCGAAGCGATCCGCCAGTTCGGCCATGATCGCCCGCGCGGAAATTGCATCTTCATGCACCTGACGCTGCTGCCCTATCTGGCGGCCAGCGGCGAGCTCAAGACCAAGCCGACGCAGCACTCGGTCAAGGAACTGCAATCCATCGGCATCGCGCCAGATATCCTTGTCTGCCGCTCCGAACAGCCCATCCCCGAGAAGGAACGCGAGAAGATCGCGCTGTTCTGTAATGTGCGCAAGGAGGACGTGGTCGCCGCCTATGATCTGGGTTCGATCTACGAGGCGCCGCTGGCCTATCACCGCGAGGGGCTGGACCAGGCGGTGCTCGATGCCTTTGAAATCTCGCCCGCGCCCAAGCCCGACCTGCGCACCTGGCAGGATGTCTCGGACCGCATCCACAACACCGATGGCGAGGTCAATGTCGCCATCGTCGGCAAATATACCCAGCTCGAGGATGCCTATAAATCCATCAAGGAGGCCCTGACCCATGGCGGCATGGCCAACCGCGTGCGGGTGCGCGTCGAATGGGTCGATGCCGAGATCTTCGACACCGAAGACCCCGCCCCCCACCTTGAGGGTTTTCACGCGATCCTCGTGCCCGGCGGCTTTGGCGAGCGCGGCACCGAGGGCAAGATCAAGGCCGCCCAGTTCGCCCGCGAGCGCAAGATCCCCTATATGGGCATCTGCCTCGGCATGCAGATGGCGGTGATCGAGGCAGCGCGCAACCTCGCCGGGTTGCAGGATGCCGGCTCCGAGGAGTTCGATCACGAGGCCGGTAAAAAGCGGTTCACGCCGGTGGTCTACCACCTCAAGGAATGGGTGCAGGGCAACGAAAAGGTCAAGCGCAAGGTCAGCGACGACAAGGGCGGCACCATGCGCCTTGGCGCCTATGACGCCACGCTGAAGGAAGGCACCCGTGTCGCCGAAATCTATGGCACGACCGCGATCGATGAACGCCACCGCCACCGCTATGAGGTGGACATCAAGTATCGCGAAAAGCTGGAAGCTGTCGGCCTGTGCTTTTCAGGCATGTCGCCCGATGGCCGCCTGCCCGAAATCGTGGAATGGAGCGATCATCCCTGGTTCATCGGCGTGCAGTTCCACCCCGAACTGAAATCGAAACCCTTCGATCCCCATCCGCTCTTTGCCGATTTCATCCGTGCCGCTCTGGCGACCTCGCGTCTGGTATGAGCCCGCGCGCTTGCATGGCGTGATCGTCGGCCCGACGGTCACGCAGTGGCCTGAAGGCTGCTATTCGCGTTGGTTGGTCCGATGCCAGGGCACGAATCGCCGCCCCTAGCGGCCGTTCTTGTGACGCAGGATGCGCCGGGATACGCCCAGCCCGGTCAGCGGGCTCAGAATATCGCTCAACAGGCTCGACGGCGGATCATAGACCGCCGTTTCCTGCGAACGGTCCAGCCGCAGCGTATCGTCAAGCAGCGTATTCACGACCTCCTCATCAAGGAAATACCGCCCCTTGCGGGCCTTGGCATGATCGTCGCGCTGATAGTTCATCCATTTCGCCAGCCGCTTGCGCTGTGCCACGTCGCGGCCCGGATCGACCAGGTAGAACCCGCTGTTCACCCGCAGGCAGATATTATCCAGAAGCCGCGCAACCCCTTGATATTCATCGGTGACATGACGCTTTGACAGATAGTTGAACCGCTCCGGCCCGCCATTCAGAAATGCAGTCAACGCCGATCCCAGGTCAATGCATCGCTGCGCCATGACAAAGCCCATGACCCGCTCGGGATGCATGTTCCAGTCATAGCTGCGCGCCAGCTCCCGCAGCTCTGCGGGGCTGGACTTGCGGGCAATCTCGAGATGCTCGTCCTCTGTCCCCGTGCTCCAGTCGAAATCAGCGATGGAATCCATGCCTTGCTCCACAAACGCAGAAGTCACTTCTGCTTTGACGTCGGTCGCGTTTAGATTGTCCTCAGAAATCGCAATTTCTAGGGAGCAAATGTGACCGAGATGCGGCCATTCCGGTTCAGGCGGATTTTCGCGTGTTGCCTTGCGGGCCTTGCGGCTCTCGCATCCTTGCCAGGCGCCGCCCTGGCCGAGCCCGCCCTGCTGCCCGCGCCCTATGCGCAACTGGAACACGAGCTCGATGCCCGCATTGATTTCGAGACCCTCCCACGGCGCGCTGAACCGGGCATCAACCTCGATGCGCCGATGCGAGACGGCGGCGCATGGCTGGGCGAACGGCTTGCGGGCCAGCGCGTCTCCGGCCCTGTTCATGACCGCCTTGCAGGCACGCCGGCATTGCCGCTTTCGGTGCGCGCGGGCGCGCCGGGGGCCAGCCTGTCGCTGGCCTATCATCGCGGATTTGGATCAACCGCGCTCTTTGCGCTTGGGCCGGCGGGCTTTCCGGCTCTCAAGGCGCGCGGCGAAGGCGCGGTGGCGGTACTGTTCGATCACGGCCAGCGCGCCATTGGCCTGCGCATCCACAGCGATTACCCCAGCCTGCTGGGGCAAGCCCGCCCGCAAGGCACCGTCACGCTGACCTTCTATCGCGCCGATGGGCATATCCTCGGCCAGATCCACCGCCGTCTTTCGGGCGGGGTCAACGAACTTGGGTTCCGGCGCGCGGGCGACATCGCCGATATTGCGGCATTCACGCTTGCCAATGACGATCCGGGCGGGATTGCTCTTGACGATATCCTCTATCAGACTGCGCCCATGGCGTTCTGAGGGAAAGGACTACGATGATTCGTGATACTGCGCTGGCCGCGCCCTTGCGGGCCACCGGGGTCTGAAATGTTCACACGACTCCTTGCGGCGCTCGCTGCCCCCTCGCACCCGCCCTCCCTGCCCGAACCCGACGCCAAGCTGGCGCTTGGCGCGCTGATGGTGCGGGTGGCGAAATCCGACCATCGCTACCGCTTCGAGGAAATCAGCCGGATCGACCGCCTCCTGTCACGCCTGCACGGCCTCAACCCGATCGAGGCCGCCAAGATGCGCGCCACCTGCGAAAAGCTGGAACATGTCGCCGCCACCGAAACCGCCAACCTGGCCCATCTGATCCGCGAATCCGTGCCCCATGCCGACAGGATCGACGCGCTGGAAGCAATGTGGGAGGTGGTGCTTGCCGATGGTGTGCGCCGCGACGAGGAACTCGCCGTGGTCAATGCCGCCCAAGAGGCGCTTGGCCTTTCGGATTCCGATAGCGACAGCGCCCGCATCCGCGCCGAGGCGCAATAGCCATTGGCGCGGACGCGCCAAGCCCCTATATTCGGTCGCATGTTTGCAGATCTCATCAACAGACTCACCGGCTCCGCCCCCGAACAACTCGATGCTCTCGATGCGCGCCGCGCCCTGACTGCCCTTCTGGTGCGCCTTGCGCGCTCCGACAGCCATTACGCCGCGACAGAAATCATCCGTATCGACCGGATCATCTCGACCCGTTTCGGCCTCGACAAGGACGAGGCCGAAGCCTTGCGCGGGGAAGCCGAGCAGCTTGAATCCGAAGCCCCCGACACCGTGCGCTTCACCCGCGCCATCAAGGACGCCGTGCCCTATGAGGACCGCGTCGGCGTGATCGAGGCGCTTTGGGATGTGGCCCTTGCGGATGGTGCGCGCGATCAGGACGAAGACGCGCTGGTGCGGCTGGTCTCGAACCTTCTGGGCGTGTCGGACATGGACAGCGCCAAGGCCCGCCAGCGGGTGGATCAGCGCCCTTGATCGCCAGCCTGCCGATGTATGACCGCGCCGAAACGGCGGCGGCGCATGATCGGCTCTGGCACTTGATCCGCGATCAACTGGGCGACGGCCCCGACGCCCTGACACGCGGCGGCGATCCATGGCAGCACTGGCGAAGCCCCGATCTTCTGCTTTCGCAGACCTGCGGCTATCCTTACCGCGCGCGCCTGCATGGCCATGTCACCCTTGTCGGCACGCCCGATTTCGGGCTTGAAGGCTGCCCGCCGGGGCATTATCGCAGCGTCCTCGTCGTGCGCCGGAACGATCCGCGCTCCGATGCGCGCGCCTTTGCCCGCGCGCGCTTCGCCTATAACGAAGCGCTCAGCCAAAGCGGCTGGGCCGCACCGCAAAACATGGCGGCGGCACAGGGATACGCCTTTACCGGCCCGATCCGCACCGGCGGCCACCGCGCCTCGGCCGAGGCAGTCGCGCAAGGGCGCGCCGATATCGCCGCGATCGACGCCCAGACATGGCGCATGATCCTGCGCTACGATGCCTTCGCCGCCGATCTGCGCGTGATCGCGCAGACCCCGTCCAGCCCGGCCCTGCCCTATATCACGGCCACCCGGAACGATCCGGCGCCCATTCTGCGCGCGCTCAACGCCGCAATCGAGAGGCTCGATGCCGCAGATCGCGAAACGCTCAGCCTGCGCGCTGTGCTGCCCCTGCCCGCCGCCGCCTATCTCGCGGTGCCCAATCCGCCGCCACCCGCCTCCGAAACGGGCTGACCCGGCGTCAATATGGTCGCAAATCCCACCCATCCGCCGTTTTGCAAGTTGCATCATGCGTTTTTTTGCGTCCTATTGTCGGGTCAGACCTGACTGAAACCAACGGATACCGCCCTTGCCAGATCCCACGCCGGTCATCGAAATCCGCAACCTCCACAAAGCCTATGGCGCGCTTGAGGTCATCAAGGGCGTCGATATCACCGCCCATAGCGGCGACGTGGTCTCGCTGATCGGCTCGTCGGGCTCGGGGAAATCGACGATCCTGCGCTGCGCCAACCTTCTGGAAGACAGCCAGCAGGGCGATATCCTGTTCAAGGGCGAGCCCGTGAAATGGCGCGGCAGCGGGATGCACCGGCATCCGGGCGATTTCAAGCAGGTGCTGCGCATCCGCACCAACCTGTCCATGGTCTTTCAGCAGTTCAATCTCTGGGCGCATATGACGATCCTGCAAAACGTGATGGAAGCGCCCGTCACCGTGCTGGGGCGCGACCGCGCCGAGGTCGAGGAATCCGCGCGCCGCTATCTCGACAAGGTCGGGATCGGCGACAAATGCGATGTCTACCCCGCGCAGCTTTCCGGCGGCCAGCAACAGCGCGCCGCCATCGCCCGCGCGCTCTGCATGGAACCCGAGGCGTTGCTTTTCGACGAACCTACCAGCGCGCTCGACCCCGAACTCGAACAGGAAGTCGTGCGCGTCATCAAGGCCCTCGCCGCCGAAGGACGCACCATGATGATCGTCACACATGACATGAAGATGGCCGCCGATGTCTCGGATCACGTCATCTTCCTGCACCAGGGGCTGATCGAAGAGGAGGGCGCGCCCGATACCCTCTTCGGCGCCCCCAAATCCGGGCGGCTGCAGCAGTTTCTCAGCTCGACCATGGCCGCCTGACCACATCAAAAAGGGAGTAACCTCATGAGAAAATTCATCCTTTCCACTGCCGCCCTGGCCGTTTCCGCCAGTATGGCCATGGCCCAGGACGTGGTGCGCCTTGGCACCGAGGGCGCCTATCCTCCGTGGAACTTCATCAATGATGCCGGCGAGGTGGACGGGTTCGAGCGTGAACTGGGCGACGAGCTTTGCGAGCGCGCCGAGCTCAATTGCCAATGGGTCACCAATGACTGGGATTCGATCATCCCGAACCTCGTGTCGGGCAACTACGACGTGATCATCGCGGGCATGTCGATCACCGACGAACGTGACGAAGTGATCGACTTCACCCAGAACTACACGCCGCCCGACCCCTCGGCTTACCTTGCCATGTCCGACAGCGTCGACCTTGAGGGCGGCGTGATCGCGGCGCAGGCCGGCACCATTCAGGCCGGCTATGTCGCCGAAAGCGGCGCGACCCTGGTCGAATTCGCAACCCCCGAGGAAACCATCGCCGCCGTGCGCAACGGCGAAGCCGATGCGGTGCTGGCCGACAAGTCCTTCCTCACCCCCGTCGCGGGCGAAGATGCCGACCTCATGATCGTCGGCCCCGATGTCGCGCTTGGCGGCGGCGTCGGGCTGGGCGTGCGCGAATCCGACCCCGAGCTGAAAGCCACGCTCGATGCGGCGATCCAGTCCATGAAGGACGATGGCAGCCTCAACGCCATGATCGAGAAATGGGAAGTCGCCTCGACTTTCTGAACTCCTGAGACACGCCCGGCCCCGGCCGGGCGTGCCCTCGCCCAGGCGGAAACCATCGGAAACCACCCATGTTCTCCTACTGCGCCGATCCAGACACGCTCTCCGGCCTGACGTGGCTGTCGTGCTATCTCACGACCGGCAAGCACATGCAGTTCTACCTCTCCTTCGGGACGGTGCTGCTGTTGCTGGCGATCACGGCCCCCTCGGCGCTGCTTTTCGGGTTCTTCGGCGCAGCGTCCGCGCGCTCCCGGGTCTGGCCGATCGCGTGGTTCGGCAAGGGCTATATCGCTATCGTGCGCGGCGTGCCGGATATCGCCTTCTTCCTCTTTTTCGTGATCGCCCTCGATCAGGGCTTTGAATGGATGCGCCACCAGATGCTTTGCCCCGACTGGGATCAGCCAATCCGCCAGGGCAATGATTTCATCGTCTGCGCCGAGGCCAAGCTGCCGCGCGGGAATACCGCGCAATGGGTGCATGAGGTCTATGGCTTCTTCCTGGCGGTACTGACCTTTTCGATCGTGTTTGGCGCCTTTGCCGCCAATGTTCTCTTCGGCGCCATGCGCGCCGTGCCCCATGCGCAACTCGAAACCGCCGAAGCCTATGGCATGTCGCGCCGCCAGACCTTCTGGCGCATTCTGGTGCCGCAGATGTGGGTCTATGCGCTGCCCGGCCTCAGCAATCTTTGGATGGTGCTGATCAAGGCGACGCCGCTGCTGTTCCTCTTGGGGATCGAGGATATCGTCTATTGGGCGCGCAGCCTTGGCGGCACTGCCAATCCCCGCTTCACCGACTATCCGCATGGCGACTGGCGGATGTGGTATTTCCTGGCGCTGCTGATTTTCTACCTCGGCTTCACGCGGATTTCCGAAATCTACCTCGAACGGCTGATGCAGAAACTGACCCGCGGACAGGCCACCAGCGGCGGTGACGCCCAGCGAAAGGCCACCGCATGAGCTGCTGGCAGACGGTTCAGGATTACGGGCTGCGTAGCCTCGGGATCGGCGAACGCCTGCTCCCGCGCGAGGATTTCACCTTGTGCGAACAGGTGACGCTGATCGGCTCGGGCCTGCTGTGGAACATCTATTTCGGCGCGCTGGCGCTTCTGGCGGGGTTCTTTCTCGCGACGGCCCTCGCGGTGGGCAAGGGCGCGCGCAACCGGGTGATCCGCAAAAGCGCGAGCTGGTTCATCTTCGTGTTTCGCGGCTCGCCGCTCTTTATCCAGTTCTTCTTCGCCTATTTCGCCTTCCTGCAACTGAAATCCGTCAGCCCCGTCTTCGACCCTTTCACCTCGGCCTGGCTCGGGGCGCTGATCGTGCTGTTCTTCAACACCGCCGCCTATTCGGGCGAAATCTTCTACGGCGCGCTGCGTGCGATCCCGCGGGGCGATATCGAAGCTGCCGACGCCTATGGCTTCGCGGGCTGGCCGCGCTTTCGCCGCATCGTCTGGCCCACCATGCTGCGCCTCGCCTGGCCGGCCTATACCAACGAAGCGATCTTCCTCTTTCACGCCACGACGCTGGTGTTCTTTTCGGGCTTCCCGGCCTGGCAGCAACGCGGTGATGCGCTCTATTACGCCAATTACTTCGCCGACAAGACCTTCAACCCCTTTGTGCCCTACCCGATCCTCGCGGGGTACTTCATCCTGCTGACACTGGGAATCATCGCGCTTTTCGGCCTGATCAACCGCCGCCTGAACCGCCACTTGCCTGCGGCCGCGCGCCGAGGCCTGAAGCTCAGGATCAATATCATCCGCTAGGCAGGAATGGGGGCGCTGCCCCCGTCGCAGCAAGCTGCGACTCCCCCGAGGTATTTTTCGCCAGATGAAGAAAGGGGCATGGGCTTCATCTTGCCCCAAATACTCCCGCCGGAGGCATCCGCCGGCGGCCAAGGACACAGGCGGGTGCGCTTGGTCACGGGCCCAGCATCCAGCGCCCATCGGGCCAGAATGCGTGAAATGCGAAGGCGAACAGAAGATCATGCGGCAGGTCGCGCCCTTCCGCATCGCGCACCCGCACGCTGCCCACGTCACGCCCCTCGGCGATTCTGGCGGTATCGAGCGCCGAGGCCTGGCCGGCCTCCCAGGTGATCGACACCCCCGCCTCGTCGATCCCGCCCGCGCGGCGCACCCGCTCAAGCGGCCAGGCCCTGTCGCCCACACGCACCACGCGCGCCAGCGCCGGCACGCCATGCGGCGGGGGCGCGCCGTCATAAAGAAAGGGCCGCGCCGCGCTGTCATAGCCGCCATAGGGATTCTGGCCATAGCGGCGCGCATGGTCCGGCTCGGCCATCACAAGCCCGTCGGGATGGCGCGCGCGGAACTGTTCCCAGCTTTCCATCCAGGACGGCAGCTGGCGCAATTCGCGCCCCGTCATGCGCCCCACGATGGCCTTGCCAAGCGCCTGTTGCCACCAGCTTTCGCTCTGGCGGTCGAACATGATCATGTCCGAGTTACGCAGCTTGCCCGAGACGCCGAACTCCAGCACCTCCTGCCCGCTGCGGCGGTCAAACACCATGGCGGAGTTGCATAGCGGGCAGAAGGTCACCGCCACCGGCACCCCCGCCATGCTGTCATTGACGATCTCATGCCAGGTCAGATAGCGGAGCGGATAGGCGCGCGGGGTGGCGTCCCCGATCTTGAGCGTGATCACCGGCTCGCGCGCGCCGAACCGGGTCTCGTCGCTGGCGGGGATGAAATCGGGCGCGTTCAGCGCCGGGATCCCGTCCTTGGGCGGGCCGCCCGAGATGATCTCATCCCAGCTTTCGACGCTGTTGGTCGTGAAATCCGTGCGCGGCCATGCATCTTTCCAGGCCGAAGGCTCGGCGGCGGCCAATTGGCCGCTCAGGGCAAGGAGGATCGTTGCGAATAGCGGCAGACGGGAAAGGCGGGACAGTCGGGACATGGCAGATACTCCTGGCAAACTGCCCGCATGATGCCTGCCCCGCGTCGTTTCGCCTAGAGGCACGCACGCAGACGTGACGCGCCGTGTGGATCAGCGCCGTCCGTCTTCGCGTGCCTTCATGTCGTCAAGCGCCTTGTCCCAGCGGCTGTGGTTCAGCACCTTGCGAAAGGCGCGCTCCAGTTCGGCGACCCCGTTGCTTTCATACCAGCGACCATGGGCGATGATCACCCGCTCGGGCGCCCAGGCGATCATCCGCTCCACATCGGTGCCCAATGCGGTGCGGTCGCGAAAGCTGCGCCGCATGTCGGGGGGCATTGTGCCGTCGGGATCGTCGATCCCGGCGATCCAGACAAGCGGGCGCATCCAGACCGGCAGTTTCGCGGTTTCAAAGGCCTCGATCAGGTCGGTCAGGATGAGGGTCTGGCTGGCGCGGTGAAAGAACACCGCCTCGCGATGGACCTTGCTGCCGCGCACGATCATCTGCTCGATCTGCCCTTCCCACGGCACCTCGGCGCAATCCCATTGCAATTCGCGGTCCAGATGCAGCGCGAGGCCCTTCTTCTGAGCCCGCGCGGCGACACCCGGCGCACCCCAGGCCTGCGCCTCGGCAAAAGCCGCCTGCCAGTCCGTCAGATGCGCGTAATGCAGCCAGTTCGGGGCGATCAGGTGGCGCACCGGGCCAATCGCGTCAAGTTCACGGCGCAGCCCGTCGGTCAGCCTTGTCGGCGAATGGACCCAAAGCTCGCCATTCTCCAGCCGCACCACCGTGGCGCGGGTGGAGAACGGCATCCCGAAAAAACGGATCGCTGGCCCGTCGATCAGCCACAGCCCGTCGGCCACGGGTTTGAGCGTGTCCAGCGGCTCGTATCCCGTGGCCTGCATGGCCTACTCGGTGACCGTGACCGATTGCATCACATCGGGCTGGCCGACGACGGCGCCATTGCGGCCCTTGCCGCGCTTGATGGCGTCGACCACGTCCATCCCGTCCGTCACCTCGCCGACAACGGTATATTGCCCGTTGAGATGGGTCGCCGGGGCGAACATGATGAAGAACTGGCTGTTGGCGCTGTTCGGGTCCTGGCTGCGGGCCATGCCGATCACACCGCGCTCAAAGTCGATATCCGAGAACTCGGCCGCAAGATCGGGGCGGTCACTGCCGCCCATCCCGGCGCGGCGCATGTCGCCGCCCTCGAGCTTGCCGAATTCCACATCGCCCGTCTGCGCCATGAAACCCTCGATCACGCGGTGAAACACCACGCCATCATAGGCCCCCGCCTCGGCCAGCGCGGTGATCTGTTCCACATGCTGCGGCGCCACATCCTCGAAAAGGTCGATGGTGACGGTGCCATTGGCCTCGCCCGCCACTTCGATCTGCAAGCCGGTGGCCAGCGCCGGACCGGCCATCAGGCTGAAAAATACGGCCAGTTTACGCATCGCCCGCCACCTTCACGCTGATCATCCGGTCGGGATTCGCGGGCGGCTCGCCGCGCGTGATCGCGTCCACATGCTCCATGCCGGAAATCACCCGCCCATAGACGGTGTATTGCCCGTTGAGGAAATGGTTGTCGCTGAAATTGATGAAGAACTGGCTGTTGGCGCTGTTCGGGTTCTGGCTGCGCGCCGCGCCGATGGTGCCGCGGTCATGGGGGATACGGCTGAACTCGGCCTTGAGGTCCGGCATATCGCTGCCCCCGGTGCCTGCCCGGCCGGGATTGTAATCCTTTTCCATGTTGGCATTGGCCACATCGCCGGTCTGGGCCATGAAGCCGTCGATCACCCGGTGAAAGGCCACGTTGTCATACTGGCCGCTGCGCGCCAGTTCCTTCATCCGCTCGCAATGGCCCGGCGCGATGTCGGGCATCAGCTCGATCGTGACCGTGCCGTCCTTCAATTCGATCAGGACGGTGTTCTCGGGATCCTTGATTTCGGCCATCTGGCCCTCCTTGATTGCATGTGTTGCCCGATACCTAAGACGCCACGGCACGATTGCCAAGCGCAGAGCTTGACGCCCCGCGCCCGACAGGCCATGAGAAGCGCGCGTTTTGATGAGGCGACAGGAGCAGAACAGTTGGGCATGAGCTGGAAATCCCTCGACGACATGGATCTTGACGGCAAGACGGTGCTGACCCGCGTCGACATCAACGTCCCCATCGAGAACGGCCGCGTCACCGACGCCACCCGCATCACCCGCATCGTGCCCACAATCGAGGCGATCCTGGCCGCAGGCGGCAAGCCCATGCTCATCGCCCATTTCGGTCGCCCCAAGGGCAAGGTGGTGGATGAGATGTCGCTGCGCCCGGTCGTGCCCGCGCTGGAAAAGGCGCTCGGGCGGCGCGTCACCTTCATCGAGACGCTCGATGGCGCAGAGAACCTCACCGACGAGGCCCGCGCCGCCGATGTTCTGCTGCTCGAGAATATTCGCTTTCACCCCGGCGAAGAGGCCAACGACCCGGATTTCGCCGCGCGCCTTGCGGGTCTCGGTGACATTTATTGCAACGATGCCTTTTCCGCAGCGCATCGCGCCCATGCCTCGACCGAGGCGCTGGCGCGCCACCTGCCATGCTGCGCGGGACGCCTGATGCAGGCCGAACTCGAGGCGCTCGAGGCCGCGCTCGGCACGCCGCAACGCCCGGTGGTGGCGGTGGTGGGCGGCGCCAAGGTGTCGTCGAAGCTCGATTTGCTGGGCAACCTCGTGGAGCGGGTCGATCAACTGGTGATCGGCGGCGGCATGGCCAACACCTTTCTGGCCGCGCAGGGCCTCAGCGTCGGGCAGTCGCTTTGCGAACACGACATGGCCGACACCGCGCGCCTTATCATGACCAAGGCGGGCGCCGCGGGTTGCGAGATCCTGTTGCCCGCCGATGTGGTGGTCGCGCGCGAATTCAAAGCCGGCGCGGCGCATGAAACCGTGCCAGCCCATGCCTGCCCCGAGGATGCGATGATCCTTGACGCCGGGCCGCAATCGGTGGCGCGCATCACCACGGCCTTTGACGCTGCGCGCACGCTGATCTGGAACGGGCCGCTTGGCGCCTTCGAGATCGAACCTTTCGACGCCGCCACCAATGCCGCCGCCGCCCATGCCGCCGGGCTCAGCCGCGCGGGCAAGCTCGTGTCGGTGGCCGGGGGGGGCGACACGGTCGCGGCCCTCAACAAATCGGGCGCGGCGGCGGATTTCACCTATATCTCCACTGCCGGCGGAGCCTTCCTCGAATGGATGGAAGGCAAGGACCTGCCCGGCGTGGCGGCATTGCAGACCTGACGCCGCCACGCCCTCGGGGGGCCCGCCCCCCGGCCAAAGACATTGCGGCAGGGTCTTCGCACCTGCTTCAAAAAGACAGCTTTGCGAAAACCCTCCGATCTTGTAAGAGGTCGGCATAACAAGCGAGAAAGCAGGCAATGCCCGATCAATCCGAAGCTGTCCGTCAGCTTGGCGAGGCCCGTCCTGCACGGGAATGGATCAGAATCCTCGCGGAGTATCGTGAACCCGACCCCAAACGCAGCTCATTCGAACTTGCGGTCACACTGGGCCCGTTCCTGATCTTGTGGGCGCTTGCCTGGTGGTCCATGTCGGTCAGCTACTGGCTGACCCTCACCCTTTCTCTGGTGAATGCGGGTTTCCTGCTGCGCCTTTTCGCGATCCAGCACGACTGCGGGCATGGCGCATTTTTCCAGAACCGCACCCTGAGCGACTGGCTCGGTCGCGTGATCGGCGTCCTGACGCTGACACCCTATGATGTGTGGCGCCGCTCCCATTCGATTCACCACAGCTCGTCGGGCAATCTCGGACGGCGCGGCATGGGCGACATCCAGACCATCACCGTCGCGGAATATCGCGACCTGAAGCCGCTCAACCGTTTGCTTTACAGGCTTTATCGCAACCCGGTCGTCCTGTTCTGCCTGGGGCCGGGCTATCTGTTCTTTTTCCAGAACCGGCTGCCGCTGGGGCTGATGGGCAATGTCCGGTATTGGGTCAGCGCGATGTGCACGAATGCCGCGATCTTCGTCTGGGTAGCAGCTGTTATCTATTTTGGTGGCCTCGTGCCCATCCTGTTGATTTTCCTGCCCTCGACGCTGCTTGCGGCCACCGCCGGGGTCTGGCTCTTTTATGTGCAACATCAGTTCGAAACCACGCATTGGGACAACGAGGAAGACTGGCAGTTGCACGACGCCGCACTCCACGGCAGCTCACACTACGTGCTGCCCCCCGTCCTGCAATGGATCAGCGCCAATATCGGCGTCCATCATGTGCATCACCTTTACAGCCGCATCCCCTTCTATCGCCTGCCCGAGGTGCTGCGGGATCATGCGGAACTGGCCGAAAGCAATCGCATGTCCATCCGGGAAAGCCTGCATAGCGTGCGGCTGCATCTCTGGGACGCGGAGTCGCGCCGCCTCGTCTCTTTCGCCCAGGCGAAAAGTCTTTGAAATCAGGCGCGCGTGCGTCGCGCCGTTAGCGCCACCACGATTGCATAAATCCCACCCCTCGCCTAAGACGTCGCGAGGGTGCTTGCGCAGAGGCGCGACGCAACAAGAACACGTCCAGAAACCGGGAGTCAGATCATGTCCAGGGAACGTCAGGCCGAGCAGGTCCGCAACGCAAACGGCTTTATCGCGGCACTCGATCAGTCGGGCGGCTCGACCCCCAAGGCCCTGCGCCTCTATGGCATCGAAGAGGACCGCTACAACTCGGATGCCGAGATGTTCGACCTCATCCACGAAATGCGCTCGCGCATCGCCCGCGCCCCGGCCTTCAGCGGCGATCACATCATCGGCGCGATCCTGTTCGAACAGACCATGGAGCGCCAGATCGACGGCAAAGCCTCGCCCGACTACCTCTGGCAGGAACGCGGCGTGGTGCCCTTCCTCAAGGTCGACAAGGGCCTTGCCGACGATGAAAATGGCGTACAGCTGATGAAACCGATGCCCGATCTCGATGCGCTGCTGGAACGCGCGGTGAAGGCGGGGATCTTCGGCACCAAGATGCGCTCGGTCATCAACGCCGCCAATCCCGAGGGAATCAAGGCGGTCGTGGCGCAGCAATTCGAAATCGGCCGCCAGATCCTTGGTCATGGCCTCGTGCCGATCATCGAACCCGAAGTGACGATCAGCATCGCCGACAAGGCCGAGGCCGAAGAGATCCTGCGCGACGCCATCGCCGCCGAACTCGATGCGCTGCCAGAGGACAGCCAGGTCATGCTCAAGCTGACCCTGCCCGAGACGGCGAACCTCTATGCGCCGCTCATCGCCCATCCGCGCGTGATGCGCGTGGTGGCGCTGTCGGGCGGCTATGCCCGCGACGAGGCCAACGCCCGCCTTGCCAGCAATACCGGCATGATCGCCAGCTTCAGCCGCGCCCTGACCGAGGGGCTTTCCGACGCGCAGTCGGATGATGACTTCAACGCCACCATCGGCGCCTCGATCCGCAGCATCTACGACGCCTCCGTTTCGGGCTGAGGCAGCGGTGGCAGGGGGGCGCGGCCCCCCGTCCCGGACAGGTCCGGGACTCCCCCCGGGATATTTGAGAACAGAAGAAGGGCGCGGTTCGGGGCAGGTTCGGAGCAGCGCGCGATATTTTGATCAAATTCTTGTGGCGTCCGGCGCAATGACGGATTAGCCTTTGTGAGCACTGTTTTCAGGAGTGTTCCGCGATGGAGCTTGCCGATCATCCCACGATCCGGGTCGCCGCCTGCGACCTCAACGGCCAGATGCGCGGCAAACGCATCCCCGGCGCCTATGCATTGAAACTGGATTCGGGCGCGGTCAGAATGCCGCTTTCCGTGCTCAACGTGGATATTTTCGGGGCCGATATCGAAGGCTCGCCGCTGGTCTTTGACTCGGGCGACGCGGATGGGGTGCTTTATCCGACAGGGCGCGGCCCGGTGCCCCTGCCCTGGCTTGACGCGCCCCAGCCGCTGGTGCCCATGGCCATGCATCACGAGGACGGCGCCCCCTTCGAGGGCGATCCGCGCCATGCACTTGTCGGGGTGCTGGACCGTTTCGGCGAGCGCGGCTGGCAGGTGATCGCCGCCACCGAGCTGGAATTCACCCTGGTCGATGACAGCGGCGAGGCCTTGCGCCATGTGCGTGACCCGCGCTCGGGGCGCCGACTCGAGGCGCCGGGGATCCTGTCGATGGCACAGATGGATGCCTTCGACCCGTTCCTGACCGCCCTTTACGAGGCCTGCGCGGCCATGGGCATCCCGGCGCAGACCGCCACCAGCGAGGCCGGGATCGGCCAGTTCGAGGTGACGCTCGATCATCAGGACGCGCTGCGTGCCGCCGACGATACCTGGCTTTTCAAGACGCTGATCAAGGGGCTGGCCCACCGGCACGGGTTTTCGGCCAGTTTCATGGCCAAACCCTTCGCCAATGACGCGGGCAACGGAATGCATCTGCATTTCTCGGTGCTGGACGCTGACGGGCGCAATGTCTTTGACGATGGCACCGCCAAGGGCACCGACACGCTGCGCGCCGCCGTGGCGGGCTGCCTTGCGGCTCTGCCCGCCTCGACGCTGGTCTTCGCGCCCCATGCCAACAGCTATGCCCGCCTCGTGCCCGGCGCCCATGCCCCGATCAGCGCCTCCTGGGCCTATGAGAACCGCACCGCCGCCATCCGCATCCCCGGCGGCCCGCCCGCCGCGCGCCGCATCGAGCACCGCGCCGCGGGGGGCGACATCAACCCCTATCTCACCTTCGCCACCATCCTGGGCGCCGCGATCACCGGGGTCGAGACCGCCATGGAGCCCCCCGACCCGATCACCGGCAATGCCTATGAGCACGACCTGCCCCGCATGGCGGCGGACTGGGAAACCGCGATCGACCGCTTTCAGGGCGATCCGCTGATCGCCGCCTTCCTGCCCCGCGAACTGATCGCAAACCTGGTGATGACCAAGCGCCAGGAATTGCGGCTGATGCGCGACATCGCTCCCGAAGCGCAGTGGAAAACCTATCTCGAAACGGTGTAGGCTGCAGCGCAAGGCACCATCCCGACCAGATGCGCGCGAGGGGCTTGCCCGCGCCTTTTGGCTGGGTTAGCCTGAATTTGATCAAATTATGGGGTTCCCATGAAAATCGGGATTCTGCAGACCGGACATGCCATCGACATCGTGCGGCGCGAATTGGGCGATTACGACGCCATGTTCGCGCGCCTGCTTGAAGGGCATGGCTTTACCTACCAGACCTGGAACGTGGTCGACGAGGACTACCCCGCCAGCCCCTCCGACGCCGATGGCTGGCTCATCACCGGCTCCAAGCATGGCGCCTACGAGGACCACCCCTGGATCGCCCCCCTGGAGGCGTTCATCCGCGCCGTCTATGCCGATGGCCGCCCGCTGGTGGGGGTGTGCTTTGGCCATCAGATCATCGCCCAGGCCCTTGGCGGCAAGGTGGTGAAACATCCCGGAGGATGGGTGATCGGGCGCACCGAATACGACATCGAAGGCCAGCACCTGCCGCTCAATGCCTGGCACCAGGACCAGGTGGTGGAGCTGCCCGACGACGCCGAGGTGATCGGCGCCAACGATGCCTGCGCCTATGCCGCGCTGCTTTACGGCAACCGCGCCTACACGATTCAGCCGCACCCGGAATTCACCTCGCAGATGATCGGCCAGCTGATCCGCCACCGCGGCCCCGGCGTGGTCCCCGACCCGCTTCTGGCCAAGGCCGAAACCCAACTCGATGCACCGATCGAAAGCGACGTCATCGCCGACCGTATCGCCGCATTCTTCAAACAGGAGCCCTGACATGGCCGACTGGAAAGACACCCTCCCCGAGGCGGCGCAGGCCTATCTCGAGGGGCGCCGCCTCGATGAGGTGGAATGCGTCATCGCGGACCTGCCGGGCATCGCCCGCGGCAAGGCCGTTCCGGCCTCGAAATTCGCCCGCCAGCAGCATTTCCACCTGCCGGATTCGATCTTCTTCCAGACCATCACCGGCGATTGGGGCGAAGCGGCGGGCGACGAGGGCTTCATCGAGCGCGACATGATCCTCAAGCCCGACATCTCCACCGCGACCGCTGCCCCCTGGACCGGCGACTGGACCCTTCAGGTGATTCATGACGCCTATGACCGCGATGGCAAGCCGATCCCCTTCGCCCCGCGCAACGTGCTCAAGCGTGTGGTCGATCTCTATCACAAGCACGGAATGCAGCCCGTGGTCGCACCGGAAATGGAGTTCTTCCTCGTGGCGCGCAATCTTGATCCGGCCAAGCCGATCGAGCCGATGATGGGCCGCTCGGGGCGCCCCGCCGCCGCGCGTCAGGCCTATTCGATGACCGCCGTGGACGAATTCGGCCCCGTGATCGACGACATCTACGACTTCGCCGAGGCCCAGGGCTTCGAGATCGACGGCATCACCCAGGAAGGCGGCGCCGGACAGCTTGAAATCAACCTGCGCCACGGCGACCCGGTCAAGCTGGCGGATGAAGTGTTCTACTTCAAACGCCTGATCCGCGAGGCCGCGCTCAAGCATAATTGCTTTGCCACCTTCATGGCCAAACCGATCGAGGACGAGCCGGGCAGCTCGATGCATGTCCACCACTCGATCCTCGACCCCGAAACCGGGCGCAACCTGTTCGTCGGCCCGCAGGACGGCGAAACCGATGCGTTCTATCACTTCATCGGCGGCTTGCAGAAACACCTGCCCGATGCGGTCGCGGTGCTGGCACCCTACGTCAATTCATATCGCCGCTACGTCAAGGACCACGCCGCGCCGATCAACCTCGCATGGGCGCGCGACAACCGGACCACGGGCATCCGCGTGCCGCTCTCTCCGCCCGAGGCGCGACGGGTCGAAAACCGCATGGCCGGGATGGATTGCAACCCCTATCTGGGCATCGCTGCCAGCCTTGCTTGCGGACTTCTGGGGATGATGAACGAGACCCGCCCCGACCCTCAATTCAAGGGCGACGCTTATGCGGGCGACTCCGATATCCCCCGCGTGCTTGGCGAGGCGCTCGACATGTTCGACGAGGCCAGCGACCTGCATGACATCCTTGGCCCGGATTTCGCCCGCGTCTATTCCATCGTGAAACGCGCCGAATACGAGGAATTCCTTCAGGTCATCAGCCCGTGGGAGCGCGAACACCTCCTGATGAACGTCTGACCTGCGGACCGCCCGAACCATGAATCTTCTATTCGCCAATGACCGGCAGGGCCAATATCCCGACAGCTGGTATACCGCCACCGCGAAACCGCTGGAGCGCTTCGCGCCCCTGCGCGGACAGGTAAAGGCCGATGTCTGCGTCATTGGCGCGGGTTATACGGGCCTGTCGGCAGCGCTGCACATGGCCGAGGCCGGGCTCGACGTGGTGCTGCTCGAGGCGCATCGCGTCGGTTTCGGCGCCTCCGGGCGCAATGGCGGGCAGCTCGGTTCAGGCCAGCGGATGGAACAGGACGCTCTGGAAAAGTTGGTCGGTGCGGATGACGCCCAAAAGCTCTGGGCACTGGCCGAAGACGCCAAGGCGCTGGTAAAATCCCTGATCGCGCGCCACCGGATCGACTGTGATCTCAAATCCGGCATCGCGCATATGTGCTTTTCCAAGGCCGGAGTCGCCGCCGAGCACGCCTATGCCGATCACCTCGCCGCGCGCTATGGCTACGGCGAACTGCAAAAGCTGGACCGCGACGGCGCGCAGGCGCTGTGCCCCTCGCCGCGCTATGTGGGCGGCTCGCTCGACATGAGTGCTGCGCATCTTCATCCGCTGAACTATGCGCTTGGGCTGGCGCGTGCGGCGCGGGATGCTGGCGTGCGCATCTTCGAGGACACGCTGGTGTCGCAGGTTCACAAAGGCAGCCCCGCGCGGGTGCAGGCCGGGCATGGCGCGGTCCACGCCGATCATGTGATTCTTGCGTGCAACGGCTATCTGGGCGGGCTCGAACCCAAGGTCGCGGCCCGCGTGATGCCGATCAACAATTTCATCGCCGCGACTGAACCCCTGGGCGACGAGGCCGCCCGCGTGCTGACCCGCGACATCGCCGTGGCCGACAGCAAGTTCGTGGTGAATTACTTTCGCCTCAGCCCCGACAAGCGCCTGCTCTTCGGTGGCGGCGAAAGCTATGGCTACCGCTTTCCGCGCGATATCGGCACCACCGTGCGTAAACCGATGGCGCAGATATTCCCACATCTTGCGGATGTGCGTTTCGACTACAGCTGGGGCGGCACGCTCGCCATCACCATGAAGCGCATGCCCTACCTCACCCGCCCCGCGCCCAACATGCTGTCGGCCTCGGGCTATTCCGGTCACGGTGTGGGCAGCGCCACCCATGCGGGCAAGCTGATGGCCGATGCGATCACCGGACAGGCCGACGGGTTCGACACCATGGCGCGTGTGCCCGCACCCGGTTTTCCGGGCGGGCGGGCGCTGCGCTCACCGCTCCTTGTGCTGGCGATGACATGGTTCGCCATGCGCGACCGCTTCGGCGTCTGAGCCCCGCGCGCTGCCCTCACCAAGATGTGCCCGCGCCGTTGGCGCACCCCTGCACCCGGATGATACGCAAACCGCCATTCCCGGCCTTTCGGGCGCCCGATCCATTTGCGCAGCGCGGCAGCCTGTCACAGAGATTCCACTTGGGTCACGCGCGGTTTTGTTTTAGGTTTCCCGAAAATACACTTCAGGAAAGCCGAAGCTGATGACCCTTCCGCCCAATGCCTTCGACGCCGAACCCATCCCCGAAGCCGCCCGCGCCGAAATCGACCGGATGCTGAAATCGGGCGATCTCTTTCGCTATACCGCGCCCCAGGATGCGCCGGTCACCCTGCTCGAGCAGGAATTCGCCGCCACCCTGGGCAGCGCCTATGCGCTCGCGGTCTCGTCCTGTTCGGCGGCTTTGTTCCTGTCGCTCAAGGCGCTTGGCCTGCCGCGCGACGCGCGCGTTCTGATCCCCGGCTTCACCTTCGCCGCCGTGCCCTCCTCGGTGGTCCATGCCGATTGCATCCCCGTCCTGTGCGAAGTCGGCGAGAATTACCGCATCGACATCGCCGATTTCACCGCCCGGCTGGATGATGTGCAGGCCGTCATCATCAGCCACATGCGCGGCCATACCAGCGACATGGACGCGATCATGTCGCTCTGCGCGGCCCGCGACATCCCCGTGATCGAGGACGCCGCCCATTCGCTCGGCACCACATGGGCGGGGCGCAAGATCGGCACGATCGGGCGCGTCGGCTGCTTCAGCTTCCAGTCTTACAAACTGCTCAATGCCGGCGAGGGCGGCATCCTGGTCACCGATGACGCCGATCTGGTGGCCCGCGCCGTCATCATGTCGGGCGCTTATGAACATAACTGGGCCAAGCATATGGGCCGCGACGACCCCGACCTCGCCGCCGCCTTCGCCCGCTGGCAGAACCGCCTGCCCCTTTATAACCTGCGCATGAACAACCTCAGCGCCGCGATCATCCGCCCGCAACTGGCCGAAATCCCGCGCCGCGTCTCCGACGGGCGCGCCAATCACGACCATGTCGCCGCCAGGCTCGAAGCCAGCCCCTGGCTGCATGTCCCGGCGAAACTCCCCCCCGAAGAGCGCGCGCCGGATTCGATCCAGTTCAACCTGATCGCCATGAGCGACGCCGATGCCAGCGCCTTTGCCAGCGCCGCCCAGGCGCGCGGCATCAAGGTGCAGATCTTTGGCCTTTCCACCGACAATGCCCGTGCCTTCTGGAACTGGGGCTTCCTGCCGCAAGATCCCGGCCCGCTGCCGCGCACCCGCGCGATGCTGATGCGCGCCTGCGATGTGCGCCTGCCCGCGCGCCTCACGCGGCCCGAACTGGACGTGATCGCAGATGCGCTGATCGCCGCCGCGCGCGACGTGATGGGCGAGGCGCGCAGCTACGGCACCTGAGCGCGCAGGCCCCTCAGAGCACCGTCAGCGTCTTCTCAAGGAACGGATAGCGCGCGATCGCCGGGTCCACGATGCGCTCCTGCAGGATAGGGCGCAGCGTTCCGGCGACGCTGGCGGGCATCTCGCCCAGAATATCCTTGCGCGCGGTCAGGCTGATGGTGCGTGACAGCGGCTCGAACGGCAACTCCATAACGTCGATCTGGTCGGCAAACCGGCGCGCCCGCATCAAGGCCAGCGGCGGCAGGATCGTCCACCCCGCCCCCTGCCCGACCAGCGCCATGATGGCGTGATAGCTGTCGATCTCGAAACGATGGCGCAGGGTCATGCTCTGGCGCGTCAGATGCGCACTGACCAGCCGCCCCATGTAATGGCGCTGCGTGTAAAGCACCAGCGCCATGCGCTTCAACTGGCGCAGCATGTCCTTTTGCGGGTCCACCGCCCCCTTGGGCGCCACCACCACAAACCCTTCGCGCAGCACCGGATGCACCTCGGCCCAATCGCCCGGTGTGCCCAGATCGGCCCCCACGATCACATCCAGCGCACGCTGGTCCAGCAGATCGAACAGATGATGGCTCGCGCCGGTCTCCAGCAGGAACTGACAGCCGCGCATTTCCGTCGCCATATGGGTCAGTAATCGCGGCGTCACGTCGGCCTCGAAATCCTCGATCATGCCCAGCCGGAACCGGGTCAGCATCGACAGGTCCGACATCGCCAGTTCGGCGCGCGCCTGCGTCGCCTCGTTCAGAATCACCTGTGCATGGCGCTTCATGATCTCGCCCGCGGGCGTCAGGCGCACGGGGCGCGCATTGCGCTGCAACAGCGTCGCACCAACCGCGCTTTCAAGGTTGGTCAATTGCTGGCTGACCGCCGAGGGGCTTGCCCCAAGACGCTTGGCCGCCGCCGAGATCGAGCGTTCATCGGCCGCTGCCATGAACACTTCGATACCCCAGAGCGTTATCCGGCCCGGACTGTCGACCATGGCTCGGTTACTTGTTCATCTTGGACAGTTTTTCCTGCAATTCGGCAAGCTGCTTGCGAATCTCGGTCAGGTCCTCGCCCTCGCCCGACTCTGTCTCAGCATCGTCGGGTTTGGATTCCTCGCGCTCGGGCGCGCTGCTCAGCCCGCCGATCCCGCCCGTCACCGCCTTCATGAAGGCTTCCTGCTGGGCGCGCATGGCGTCCATCCCCGGCATGCTGGCCAGCGGGTTGTTCTTGGTCATGTTCTCCATCATCGCCGATTGCCCCTCGCGCAGCATTTCAAAGCTGGCGGCCAGGAATTCGGGGACAACGCTGGTGGCTTGGGTGGTATAGCTGCGCACCAGATCGGTCAGAACACTGATCGGCAGCACGCTTTCGCCGCGGCTTTCGTGTTCGGCGACGATCTGCAACAGGTATTGGCGGGTCAGGTCGTCACCTGATTTCAGGTCGATGATCTGCACCTCGCGCCCGTCGCGGATGAACTCCGCGATATCCTCCAGCGTCACGTAATCCGATGTCTCGGTATTATACAGACGGCGGCTGGCGTAGCGCTTGATCAGTAACGGTTTGTCTGTCTCGGCCACTGCGCGGTCCTCCGAATGTTTCAGCGCTGCAGCACAGCTTATGCCAGCGCAGAATAAAAAGAAAGGGCGAGCCGCAATCGGCTCGCCCTTGTCATACCGGCCCTCTCAGGGAGGAGGAGGAGATCAGGCCGTATGGTCGTTTCCGCTTACTTGGCGGCGGATGCTTTCTTGGCAGCCGAAGTCACGTCGTCGGTGGCTTTCTTGACGGCCTTTGCGGCGTCTTCCTGCATGTCCTTGCCGGCGCTCATCATCAGTTCGACGGTGTCCATCTGAACTTTCTTGGCGATCTCGGCGAAGGCGGCCATGTTCTCGGCGGCCACTTCGGCATTTGCCGATGCGAAATCGGTCATTGCCTTGGCATAGTCGGCCGGCTCGGCCTTTGCTTTGCTCATCTCGGTCATCTTGGACAGGGTTTCCTTGGTCCACTTGCTCGAGATTTCGGCCGATTTCTCTGCCGCGTCCAGTGCAACACCCGAGAGCTTCTCGCTCAGAGCTGCCTGGCTGCTGAAGGCGTCTTCCATCGCTTTGGTGTCGACGGGGAACGAGCCCATGATGTCTTTCATGACGGTGCTGAAGTCTTGTGCTTTGGCCATTGGTAAATCCAGTCCTTGTTTGGTTTGTATTTCTGCGAGTTGTTTCGCACGTTTCTGCGTCTGCAAACAATATGCGTGCTGCAGTGCAGAAAATCAACCCCTTTTTGCTGCACTGCAGCATTTATGTGGAAATGCAGCAAAATCAGCCGCTTGGATTGGATTTCACATAGGTGCCGGGCGCCGGGGCCAGTGGCGGATGCGCCGAATCGCCGGGTTCCCTGGCATCAACTTTCTTGCCCGAGCGCCTGCGCAGCCAGGCCTCCCAGCGCGGCCACCATGACCCCTCATGGAAGGTCGCGCCTTCCATCCATGCGTCGGCGTCCACGCTCAGGTCGTCATTGGTGTAATGGCCGTATTTCTTCTTTGAAGGCGGGTTGACGATGCCCGCGATATGGCCTGACTGCGACACGATGAACTCGCGCTGACGCGCGCCGGTCTGGCGGAACCCGCGATAGCAATCCTTCCAGGGCGCGATATGATCGCTCTGGCAGGTCACCGACATCAGCGGGATCTTCACATCCTTGATATGCAGCCGTTCGCCGCACAGCTCATAGCCTTCGTTCACGAAGGCGTTGTGCTGGCACAGCCCGCGCAGATACTCGACCGTCATGCAGCCCGGAAGGTTCGCCCCGTCGCCGTTCCAGAACAGCAGATCAAAAGCCGGCGGCGCCTCGCCCATCATGTAACTGCGCACAGCGGGCTGATAGACCAGATCGTTCGAGCGCAGGAAAGACATCGTGCGCGACATGATGAAGGAACGCAGGATCCCCTGCTCCTCGACCTCCCTTTCGATCCCATCGACGAAATCATCCTGCAGGAACGGGGTGAACTCGCCCTGCTCCGAGAAATCCGTGAGCGCGGTGAAGAACGTCGCCGAGCGCACCGACTTGTCGCCCCGCTTCGCCATCAGCGCCAGCGTCAGATGCAGCGTCGTGCCCGCGATGCAATAGCCCACCGCGTTGACCTGCTTGGTGTTGCAGATCGCCTTGGCCTCGCGGATCGCGGTCATGAACCCCTCTTCGACGTAATCCGCCATCCCCACATCGGCATAGGATTCATCCGGGTTCACCCAGCTCACCACGAACAGCGTGTAACCCTGCTCGGTGATCCACTTGATCAGGCTGTTCTCCGGCTTGAGGTCGAGAATGTAATACTTGTTGATCCAGGGCGGAAAGATCACCACCGGCGTCTCATGCACCTGTTCGGTGGCGGGCGCGTACTGGATCAGCTCCATCATCCGGTTGCGATAGACCACCTCGCCGGGCGTGGTGGCGATGTTGCGCCCCAGCTCAAAGGCGCTTTCATCCGCCAGCCTGACCAGCATCTCGCCGTGATTGGCCTCCAGATCGGCCACCAGGTTCTCCAGCCCCCGCACCAGGCTCTCGCCCTCGGTCTCCACCGCCTTTTCCAGCGCGTCCGGATTGGTGCCCAGAAAATTCGTCGGGCTCATCATGTCGATGATCTGGCGCGAGAAATATTCCAGCCGCCGTTTTTCGACCGGATCGAGATCATCCACCTCCTGCACCGCATCGCGGATCGCGCGGGCATTGAGCGCATATTGCTGCTTCACAAAGTGAAAATACGGATTCGTCTCCCAAAGCGGATTGGCGAACCGCTTGTCGCCCTTCAGCGAATCATCGACATCCGTCAGCGTTCCGGGCTCCGGCGCATAGCCCTGCACCAGGTGCTTTTGCGCCTCCACGAAGTGGCGAACCGATTCGCCCCAATATTCAAGCTGGCGTTCATAAAGCTTGCCGGGGTTCTCCAGCATCTCGCTCCAATAGGAGGCCGCAGCACGGGCAAACAACTCCTGCGAGGGACCGCTCAACTCGGGATTGGGCGGGTTTCTTGCGGAAAGCGCCTTGACCAGCCGTTGCGACAACTCTTCGACGCGGGCCAGATTCTCGGTCATTTTATCGAGATTCTCACCCGCGACATCCTCGTTCGTTGCCATATTCACGAATTCCTTTTAAGTTTCTGCTATGCAGCATACCGTTCCCCTGCCGGTCGGACAGTGCGGCGAAACGAACCGGCCCGCCGGTACAGAAGGAGACGTCGATGCGTTACATGATGACATATGATCTGATGGAGACCTTCCGGAACATGAACCAGTGGCTGGGCGCATCGGCCCAATCGATGGCATCCTATCCGGTTTTCGCCATGACGCCAAACCCCGCGCTGCAATGGATGGCGGCCTGGGGCGAAGTCACCGAACGCACCTTTCAGCGCATGACCTCGCGGCCCGACTGGGGTATCGATTCGATCACCGGCGAGGATGGGCGCGACCACCTGATCAATATCGAAACCGTGGTCGAGGCACCCTTCGGCGACCTGATTCATTTCGATGTGACCGGGCGCGACGAAATGGACCGCCGGGTGCTTCTGGTGGCGCCGATGTCGGGGCATTACGCGACGCTCCTGCGCTCGACCGTTCGCTCTCTGCTGCCCGATTGCGAGGTCTATGTCACCGATTGGCACAATGCCCGCGACATCCCGGTTTCCGCCGGGCGCTTCGACATCGAGGATTACACCCTTTACCTGATGGATTTCATGCGCGCCCTTGGCAGCGACCTGCACGTGATCGCCGTCTGTCAGCCCGCGCCGCTGACCCTGGCCGCCACCGCCTACCTGGCCGAGCTCGAACCCGAATCCCAACCCCGTTCGCTGACCCTGATCGGTGGCCCGATCGACCCGGATGCCACCCCCACCGACGTGACCGATTTCGGCCGCCGCGTCACCATGGGCCAGCTCGAGGAAACCATGATCCAGCGCGTCGGCTTCAAACACCAGGGCGTCGGGCGCAAGGTCTATCCGGGCCTGTTGCAACTCTCCTCCTTCATCTCGATGAACGGCGAACGCCATGCCAAGGCGTTTTCCGACCAGGTCCTTCGCGTCAGCCGCGGCGAGGCCAGCGACCGCGACCCCCACAACAAGTTCTACGACGAATATCTCGCCGTGATGGACATGCCTGCGGAATTCTACCTGTCCACGGTGGAACGCATCTTCAAGGGGCTCGAAATCGCGCGCAACGAATTCACCGTCCACGGCCACAAGGTCGATATCGGCGCCGTCACCAAGGTCGCGGTCAAGACCGTCGAAGGCGCCAAGGACGACATCTCGGCCCCCGGCCAATGCGTCGCCGCGCTTGATCTGCTGACCGGCCTTCCCGACAGCATGAAGGCCAGCCACATAGAGCCCGAGGCCGGCCATTACGGCATCTTCGCCGGGCGCAGCTGGCGCAACAATATCCGCCCGCTGGTCCTGGATTTCATCGACGCCAATTCCGAAGACCCCGCCAAGCGAATCCGTACCGCGCCGCGCAAGGCGAAGAAGAAGAAGAACAGCGCCAGGAAATCCGAGGCGGCCTGAGCACCGCCCAGGCGCGGCCGGTGCCGCGCTGACGGGGGCGGGAATGCCCACAAGGCTCAGTGATCGCTTTCGTCCTCGCGCCCTTTCGCGCGCGCGTCGCGGCGCGCTCCGCCAAGGCGCCAGCGCAACCAGCGCCAGATCGGCACCACGTCCAGCGCCGCCACCGCGATGCCCAGCGGAAACATCCAGAACCCGATCACCGGCAGAAAGCCGAACACGCCTCCGACCATCAGCAACAACCCCACCAGCAGGCGCAGCCCCGGCGGCACCCGCCGCTTGGTCCAGACCTGAACCCGGCGTCGGCTGCGCCGCAGCCTTGCCTGCCACCCCTGTCGGGGTTCAGGCATCCGCACGGCTTTGCAGGACATAGGGTTGCTCGATCCAGCCGCGCAGCGCCATCGTCACCGCCTCGGGCTGCTCGAGCGGTGCAAGATGGCCCGCGCCCTCGATCACCTCAAGGCGCGCATAAGGGATCAGCTCGGCCATGAAACCATGCCGCTTCATCGGCATAAGCGCGTCCTCGGCGCCGCACAGCACCAGCGTCGGCACCCGGCAGCGACGCAGCACCGATTGATAATCGCGCCGCCGCTGCATCGCCCTTATCTGGCGGATGATCGCGCCCTCGCCGACCCGCAGCGCCATCTCGACCTGCGCGACCACCACCGCCTGACGGTGATGACCAGCTGCCAGCGCCTCGGCAGGCACCAGCGTCTGCACCGCCTCTTCCAGGCGGCCCGATTTCAGCTTGATGATCGCAGGCTCGTAATCCGCCGCCGCCTGCGGCGTCTCGGCCAGCGGCGAGGTGTCAATCAGCGCCAGTCTCGTCACCCGGTCAGGCGCGCGGCGCAGAATCTCCATCGCCACCATCCCCCCGACCGAATGGCCCGCCAGCGCAAAGCGCGCCGGCAGTTGATCCAGCAGGGACGAAGCGATCTCTTCCAGACGCTCGCCCCCCGAAACCGGAGCCACCATGACCGCGTATTCGGCGCTCAGCGCCGTAATCTGTTCATGAAACAAATGGGAATCGCACATCAATCCCGGCAGCAGCACCAAGGGATCACGCATTGGGGTCTGCTCCTTCTGTCATTGGGGGCGCCTGCCCACCTTGCCACAGGGGGGCGCAGGGTCAAGCGCCGCCGCCCACCCGCGACAATACCTCCTCCAGCGCGCTTTCGATCAGGCCCAGACAGTCGGGATCGGAAAACCGGTGATCCGCGCCATCCACCAGCGTCAGGCGCATGTCGGGGCTGGTGGCGTGATCCAGCAGGCGCAGCGCCACGGCCATTTCCACATCCTCATCCGCCGTGCCCTGCAAGAACCGCACCGGAAAGGGCAACGACAGGGGCGCGCGCAAAACCAGATGATCGCGCCCGTCCTCGATCAGGCGGCGGGTGATGACATAGGGTTCGCCGTAATCGCTTGGCAGCGCCACCTGCCCTTCGCTCTTCAGCGCGGCGCGCTGCGCGGCGTCGAACCCCGCCCACATGGAATCCTCGGTGAAATCGGGCGCAGCGGCAATTGTCACCAGCCCGGCCACCCGCTCCGGCATCGCCCTCGCGCACAAGAGCGCGATCCAGCCGCCCATGGACGACCCGACCAGGATCTGCGGCCCTTCGGTCAGCTCCCGGATCGCCGCCATCGCATCCGCCGCCCAATCACCGATGCAGCCATCCGTGAAAGCTTCGGATGACTGCCCGTGCCCGGAATAGTCGAACCGCAAAAAGGCCCGCCCGCTGCGGCGCGCCCATTCCTCCAGATACACCGCCTTGGTGCCCTCCATGTCGGATTTGAACCCACCCAGGAACACGACGCCCGGCGCCGCGCCCGCGCTCTGGTGATAGGCCAGTCTGCGGCCCTCGGCCGTGGTCAGGAAATCTGCGTTGCTCATGCCCGTCCTTCTCGCATCATCGGTCACGGATGGTATGCCATGTCGCGGCCAATCTTGCATCCCGGCGCAGCCTTGAGCAAATCGTTTTGGCGTCCGTTTCGAAGCGGTTTTCGCGGTTTTGTACAAACCTCTGCGCGAC
>Ga0102925_1000216_pt1 | contig 29776 bp, 21 predicted proteins | sample SalPonR1_A_D1_MG_FD_78216 | JGI IMG/M metagenome (GOLD analysis project Ga0102925, IMG submission 78216) | Salt pond soil microbial communities from South San Francisco under conditions of wetland restoration - Salt Pond MetaG R1_A_D1_MG | ecosystem: Environmental > Aquatic > Marine > Intertidal...
ATGGGTTAACGAATTCAATCATTGTTGATTATTTAGTTGATGTATCCATAGCGATATTATTTTCCGGGGTGGCAGCTTATCAAATTGTTCGAATTAATAATAAGGCATTAAATAAGGTTGAAGCTGATTATCGTAAGAGAATTTATGCAGAAAAAGCATTAAAGGAAAGCGAACTAAGATATCGGACCATTTTTGAAGATACTCAGGTTGGGATTTACCAAACCACACCCGATGGAGAAGTTTTAAAAGCAAATCCAGCCTTACTAAAAATGTTAGGTTATAGTGATTTAGAAAGTTTATCGGCAAGGAACCTTACTGAGAATGGGTATTTCTTGAGTAACTCACGAAAAGATTTTGTAGAAACGATTCATAAACACGGGTTTATTAAAGATTACAAAACGGAATGGATGAAGAATAACGGTGAAAAAATTATCATCCGTGAGAATGCCCGGGTTGTTAGAGATGATTCCGGAGGTGTAAAATATTATGAAGGTTTTGTGGTGGATATTACCGAACGGGAGAAAGTGATGAAAGCCTTGGCCGAAAGTGAAGAGAAATACAGAGGGATGGCCGAATTACTCCCTGTTGCAATATGGGAAATAAACTTAATCGGGATATGTACTTATGCAAATAATGTAGGTTTCAAAATACATGGTTTTACCCCGGAAGATTTAGTAAACGGAATAAATGTGCTGGAGTTAATTATACCCGAACAACGAGATTATGCAACGAATAATTTAAAGAAAAAGTTAGAAGGATTTGTTTCCCAGGGAGATGAATATGTTGCCGTCAGGAAAGATGGGACAACATTCCCGGCTAAAATTTATACCAGTGTAATTTATCAAAATAAAAAACCTGTAGGTTTTATAGGAGTTACGATTGATATAAGCGAAGCAAAAAAGGCAGAACAAGAAGTTAAAGAAAGTGAAGAGCAATTGAAGATGGCCCTTTTAGGGGCTAAGTTAGGAATGTGGGACTGGAATATTGAAAATAATACGATAAAGGTTAACGATCTTTTCGTGGAGATGCTGGGATATACCCTTAATGATTTTGTGGGCGGAATTTTAACCTTCGATGATTGGAAGAAGATGTTACATCAGGAAGACTTCAATAAAGCCATACAATTGTTTAATGAACATGTTGAAAAGAAAACAGAGCTCTATGAAGCTGTTTTTAGAATGAAACATAAAAATGGAGAATGGAAGTGGATACTAGCCAGGGGTAAAGTTGCTGAATGGATAAAAGGAGAACCTCTGCGGGCATTAGGTACCCATTTGGATATTACAACCAGAAAAAAAGCGGAACAGGAGCTGGAAAAGTATCGTAAACATTTAGAATTTTTGGTACAGGAAAGAACCGAAGAACTGGCTACAGCCAATGAAGAGTTAACTTCCACCAATGAAGAGTTATTAAACCAACGGCAAGAGTTAGAGACTGTATTGCTAAATTTACAAGATACACAAAAACAATTGGTTCATTCAGAAAAAATGGCCTCTTTAGGTGTTCTGGCTTCGGGCATTGCCCATGAAATAAATAACCCCTTAAATTTTATTAAAGGAGGGGTGTTTGGTATCGAATCTTATGTGAAAGAAAACCTGAAAGAGTCTCTTAATGAGTTAAATCCTTTTCTGGATGGTGTTAATGAAGGAATCTGCAGAGCCGCAGAAATTGTTAAAAGCCTTAATCATTATAATCGCAGAAATGATGCTAAAATGATAGCATGTGATATTCATTCAATTATTGAAAATTGTCTGGTTATGCTTAACAATCAAATTAAAGACAGAATTACAGTAGAGAAGAAATATACGACAAAAAAATTTGTTTTAGCCTGCAATGAAGGAAAATTACATCAGGCCATCTTAAACGTTTTAAGCAATGCTGCTCATGCCATAGAAAATGAAGGAATAATAAAAATTAAATCTTTTGTAAAAGCGAAAGATTTTAAACTGGAGGTAACAGATACAGGTACCGGGATTAGTAATGAGCATATAGATAAAATTTTGGATCCTTTTTTTACAACCAAGGCACCCGGAAAAGGAACCGGTTTAGGATTATCTATAACGTACAATATTTTACAGGAACATAATGGGACCATTGAATTTAAGTCAAAACTACATAAAGGAACAACTGTTATTATAACTTTACCTTTAAAAACAAAACCTGATGAAAAATAATATTACCATACTTTATGTTGATGATGAACCGATGAACCTGAAGCTATTTGAGATAAATTTCAGGAAAAAATTTAATGTACTTACCGCAATGAGTGGAGATGAAGGATTAAGGTTATTAGAAGAAAATGGAGCCATTGATGTTGTGATAAGCGATATGAAAATGCCCGGAATGAATGGTATTGAATTTATAAAAAAAGCAAAAAATGAATATCCGGATATCAAATATTATATCTTAACCGGATTTGATATTACCGATGAGATTGCTGAGGCACTTGATGCAAATCTTATTCAGAAATATTTTCAGAAACCTTTTAATATGCGGGAAATTGAAGCGTCCATTTATGAGGCTTTATAATAAAGCGAGGGCTTTACTTAAAGCAAAACCCTCGCTAATGAATTGAAAGCTTATCGCTTATTCCAGCTCTTTCAATAACTCTTTAACTGCTTTTTCCAGCTGTGGGTCGCTATTATTTAAACGGTCCATAAATGTATTTTTAACATAAATATCGGGAGCTACACCGGTTTTTTCCAAATCTTTTCCATCCAAAGTATAACACCCCCAGGCAGGTAACCTTGTATACGAACCGTCAACCAGTCTTCGAGCGGATGTAAAAATAATCCATCGATAGGTTTCCGTACCAATGATTTTGCCCAGTTTTAATTGCTTAAATCCTGCGGCTGTCATCTCAGCATCGCTTAACGAATGTTCATTGATCAGTAAAACGATGGGTTTACCTGCCGGAGCAAAATTAGGTTGCGGCGAAAGTTTGCCATCCCTGTATTTCCATTTTAGATAAGGTTTTTGTGATAAGAACTGCAAAACTTCATCGTGGACATTACCCCCGCGGTTATACCTTAAATCCAGGATTAAAGCATCTCTATGAACCGCTTCGGTAGTCATGTCAATCAGAAAATCTTCCAGACTCCCGGAGCCCATATCCTTCATATATACATAAGCAATTTTTTTATCTGATGCTTCATCTACTATTTTTTGTTTGCTTGCAATCCATTGGTCATTAAGCAAACTATTGAATTTTCGCGAAGTTATTGGATGTATTTTTACATCATACGTTGATTTTCCTCGCTTAAAAGTGAGTTTTATTTCATCCAATATTTCCGGATGATTAAAATAAACATTTCTGTTTTTCGATGGGGAGGTCTTAACATCATTTACAGCAATAAGCTCATCGCCGGCCATAATTGGATTATCTAAAATATCTATCGGCGATTGGGTTACAAATTCTTTTACCTTATAAGGATTATCCTCATCAAAAAGAATCCCTGTTTCATTACTTCTTAGTTTGTAAAATATTTTCTGCTCTTCTCCATGGGTTCTGAAGTCAAGGTGCGACGCATTCAGTTCTCCTAACATATCAATTTGCAATTGGCGCAAATTTTCACGGTTTCTGATGTAAGGCAAAAATTGCTCATAATAATTGCGGGTTTCCTGCCAGTCTATCCCGTGATAATTAACATCGTAAAAGTTTTCAGCCAATGCAGCCCAGTTTTCATAAAACATCTGCTCAAATTCATCATTTAGATTCTTGCTAAAATTATAATCAATCGATATTTTGTCCGTCTTATTACCGGAAACATTTACTTCATGAATACTCCCATTTATTAAAGCATAATATTTAGTTTTTGATTTAACAATCATGCTATATGAATGATCCGAAATACTTTTTGTTTCAACTTTTTCAAAGGGTGTTAACTCCACTTTGTTAAAGGATGATTTGCTGTCGTCGGTATAGGAGTTGAAAAAGAGAATTTCTTTATCTTTTTCTTTAAAAATATAGGGGCTATGATGTTCTCCGCTTACATTAGCTACTTCTTCCCAGCGTTTTTCGATGTTTTCTAAAGTAAACCTAACTTCAACTGTGGTATCTTTTTTATTTTCTTTCTTAAAAAGATTCTCATATTCTTCAGATTTAAAATTCTTTGCGAATTGGTATAATGGTATTCTGAATATTTTATTCGTGCCTTTTCCTCTTGGATATCCCGGAAAAAACCTGTTGGCACTAATATATAGATATTTTCCGTCGGGCGACCAAACAGGGTCATTTTCCGGTACACCATTGTGGGTTATATTTATACTCTTTTTTTGCTTGATATCATAAATAAAAACGTCGGGTTCAAAGTTTCTGAAAGCGGTATAAACAATATAATCTCCATCAGGTGAAAAGTGTGGTTGTGATCCGCGAAACCAAAATTCATCTTCAATAATCTTTTCTACGTTCAATGATTTTAAATCAAGTAAATGAATAGGAGAAGAGCCACTTATATAAACGGCTTTTTTATGATTGGGCGAAAACTCTATGTATCGCTCGGTTTTGTTCTCAAAGGTTATTTGTTTTTCCCCGGTATTTTCTATGGCCGAGGTTTTAAAAATATTGGTCCATCCTTTATTCGTTCTTGTATATAACAGGTTTTCGTTATCCTCCATCCATTTTACCTCAACAACACGTTCATTGGTTTGTGTATTTATCTCTTTTACAAATTTTCCTTTGATATCTGAAACAAATAATCTTCCACGCGAAACAAATGCTATCTTCTTATTATCGGGTGATATATCAAAGGTTGATACTTTCCCCTGAACATTAAATTTCTGATGAATATCAAGCGTCTTATTTTTGTAAATTTTGATTTTCGGTTTTTGCGTGCTATTCGTTTTTACATTATAAACATGAATTTGATAATCTTTAGTGAAAACCACTTTTTCACCGTTAGCGCTAACCTGAGGATTTTGTATTGCAGTATTAAAATTGGTGAGTTGTTTTTTATTAGAATTTTCGAACGTAAAAAGATTGTAAACTGAATTTTTTTCGTCCGAAGCAAAGTATATGTTTCCATCAATGTCGGTTACAGGCCAAAGGTCTTTTCCGTTGTATGTCGTTAATTCTTTATATTCGTTGGTCGTAGCATTGTAGTATTTAATATCCGGATTATGGTCTCCTTTATATCGTTTACGGTGAGGAAACATAAAGCTTTCCCACGACTCAGTAAACAGGTATGCGTTTTCTTCAGGTAGTTCTGCTAAATGATGTGCATTATTAAAGTAGTTGTCGCCAAACAGCCTTTTTGGTGTTCCTCCGTTTACTGCAATTTTATACGAACCAATAACATTATAGCGGTTAGATGTGAAATTAATGGTTTTTGAATTCCACGACCAGCTATCTACGTAGTCGTTTGCCTCGTGATAGGTGAGTTGAGTAATTTCACCACCATGAACAGGTAATATATATACATCGGCATTACCATTTTGCTCCGAAGAGAAAGCAATCCATTGTCCATCGGGGGAAAAACGCGGGTTGGATTCTACTCCATCCATAGCAGTTAGCCTGGAGGCTATTCCTCCATAGGTTTTAACCTGCCATAAATCATTTTCATACACAAAAACAATTTCTTGTCCGTCGGGAGAGAGGGTAGGTTCTGTTAAAAAATAAGCTGTATTTTCTTGAGCTATAGACTTAAAACTAAAAAGAGTGAATAAAATAATGGTTACAATAGTAATCTTTTTCATCAGGTTAAATTTTATTATGATTAATTAATTCTTTTTCTTTGATACTTTAAGTGTATATAAAGTTTAATTTCTGAAGTTAGTAATAAATTTTTAAAATCAATAAAATTGTTTTTTACACCCATAAAATATAACGAACCGGTTTTTCGGCCTCCTGCCGAATCAAAATCAGTAATTATCCAGGCCACTTTAGGTTGTTCCTGGAATAAGTGTGCATTTTGCGAAATGTATTCATCCAAAAAGTTTTCCGTTCGAAGTTTTGATGCTTTAAAACCTGAGATAATCCAATTAGCTCAAACTTTTCCAAAAGCCAAAAAAATTTTTCTGGCTGATGGTAATGCATTCGTATTATCAGCGAACAAATTACTACCGATTCTTTCAGAAATTAATCATCAGTTTGAACGGATTCAGCGCATTTCATCGTATGCATTACCTAAGGATATTTTAAGCAAATCCGAAAGGGAATTAAAAGCTTTAAGGGCATTAGGATTAAAGCTATTATATGTAGGGATTGAAACCGGCGACGATGAGCTTTTACGATTGGTAAATAAAGGCGAAACATATCATTCTACTGTGGACGGTATACAAAAAGCACACGATGCCGGTATAGATACTTCGATTATGATTATTAACGGGTTGGGAGGGAAGAAGTTTAGTCGTCAACATGCTTTAAGATCTGCAGATATAATCAATAGATTACAACCTAAATTTCTTTCAACGCTTACGTTAAGTTTACCTTTTGGCTACGAGCATTTTCAACATCGTTTTGATGGTGTTTATCAGCAACAAACGGTGAAAGAGTTGTTTGAAGAGTTGATGTTGTTTATCGAATATCTTGAGATTGAACATGTGATTTATCGTTCTGATCATGTGTCGAATAACCTGGTTTTAAAAGGTGTTCTTGCTAAAGACAAGGAGCAGATAATCTCTCATTTAAAGCATGCAATTAACTCGACACCCGATAATATTTACCCATCAACATCAACCCTATTGTAACAATTTATTATTTAAATAAATAAAGTTTATTATTATGGAAATAAAAAATCAACGAACAATTACAGTATTAGGCGTATTGTTAGCTATTTCGTTAGCTGTAGTTTCTTATTTAGGTGCTTTTCATCCCTTAACCTATGTTCGTGACGCTGACTCGATGGGAGCTCAGGGTATAGGACAGGATTTGATTGATTTATTTTTTGTAGTGCCTGTTTTACTGATTTCGTTGTTCTACAGCCGGAAAAATAATCGGATTGGGTTATTAGTACTAGCAGGAACACTTTTTTATATTATGTATTCGTTTATCATCTATGCCTTTGGTGTTCATTTTAACCGGTTGTTTTTATTATACTGTTCAACCTTAGGGTTATCTCTTTTTGCTTTTTTGATTTTAATCATGGAGCTTAACCAAAAAGAGGTTAAAAATTGGTTTACCGAATCAGGAATTACAAAAACAATAGGTGTTTATTTTATGGTTGTGGCAACCCTGTTTTATTTACTTTGGTTCAAAGATGTTGTTCCGGCTATCATTAATAATTCTGTTCCTGCTACAGTAAGCGACTATGATTTACTGGTAAACCCTGTTCATGTAATTGATATTGCATTTGCATTGCCCGGATTAATTGTAGTTGCTGTTTTATTGTTTAAAAAGCATAACCTGGGATATATTTTTGCTCCGGTAGGTCTTGTTTTTACTATTATTTTAACGATTGCTCTTGTAGGAATGGTCATGATGCTTAAAGTAAAAAATGTAAGTGATGATACTTCTGTGGCTGGGATTTTTCTGTTTCTTTCGGCTATAAGTACGGTGTTATTAATTTTATTTTTCAGGACGTTGAAAAAAGAGCATTGAATTAGGTTGTTTATTGTAAGAATTCCATAATCTGTTCCAGATTCATTTTTTTTGCTGTCTGTTTGGTATTAATAAATGATTCAGCCAGTTTTGATTTTTTTGATTTTAGTTTTTGGATTTTTTCTTCAACGGTTTCTGAAGATATAAAACGGTAAACCATTACGTTTTTATCCTGACCAATACGGTGTGTACGGTTAATTGCCTGCTCTTCTACGGCAGGGTTCCACCATGGATCAATAATAAAAACATAGTCGGCAGCGGTTAAGTTTAAACCTACACCACCAGCTTTAATCTGGATAAGGAAAACAGGCTGTTTTTCAGAGGTTTGGAAGTTGTTGATTACCTGCTGACGGTTCTGAGTGCTACCGGTTAACATGGAATATGGAATTCCGGATTTATTGAGATAATTGGCAAACAGTTGCAGGTGCTTTACATAGGCTGAGAAAATTAATACTTTATGTTTTTCGGCGATTAAGTTTTCAATATTTCTTGTAATCTCTTCGAACTTTCCGGATTCTTTGTTATAATCTGGATCAACTAAAACCGGGTGGCTGGCAATTTGCCGCAATTTGTTTAATCCTTCAATAGCCAGCATGACAGGTTTTTTTTCGTCTAATTCGATTTGTTCTAAAATAGAATTTCTGATTTTTGACTTTTCTTCTTCGTAATATGATTTTTGTTCTTCGCTCATATCGCAATAAATCACCGATTCCATTTTGTCGGGCAGGTCTTTGGCTACCTGTTGTTTAGTCCTGCGTAATATAAAGGGTTGGATAAATTGCTGTAATCTTTCTTTTTTTACCGGGTCAGCCTTTTTTTCTATAGGCTGAATAAATTCTCGTTTAAAAAAGCGCAGGTTACCCAATAATCCCTTGTTTAAAAAATTGATTTGTGCCCACAAATCAGTAAGTGAATTTTCAATAGGCGTTCCGGTAAGTACTATTTTATGATTTGATTTTAGTTGGTTAACCGCCTTGTATATTTTTGAGTCAGGGTTTTTAATGTACTGACTTTCATCTAAAATTAAATAGAAAAAATGATAGTTAACCAGTAAATCTATATCATTTCGAACAATGCCATAGGTAGTAAGTACAATATCGAATTCCCTGAATATAGAAATATCTTTAGGACGGGTTTGACCGGTATATTTGAAACAGGTAAGTGATGGGGTAAATTTTTTTATTTCTTCCTGCCAGTTATGAATCAATGATGTAGGCATCACAACAAGCGAAGTCCCGGATGATTTAATGTGGGTTTTGCTATTGATATCATCAAAAATACTTAATTGCGAAAGGGCTGGTTTTGTCTCTTGATAAGCCTCAGAACCATTATGTTGTTCTTTTGCGTTTAATAGTAGGGTTAATGTTTGAATGGTTTTTCCTAAACCCATATCATCGGCCAGGCAGCCGCCAAAATGATGTTCTTGTAAAAGCTGCATCCACGAAAAGCCGATCTTTTGATACGGTCTTAATTCAGCGGTTAAATTTTGGGGTATTTCGTATTGTGAATGATTAAATTGAGCAACCAGGTTTTTATATTTTTCCAGGATGGATAAATCTTTTTCGGGCACATTATTTTCTAATAATCCGAAATGATGTTTATCTAATAAAATATGCCCGCCCTCATCCCTGCCAAACTGAAACAATTCTTTATAATTTGAAAACCATTCGTTAGGCAAAATGGCAATTTCTCCGTTTGGTAGCTTGTATTCTCTTTTTCCGGACAAGATATTTTTTCTGAATTTCGTAAATGGGATAGAAAATTCACCTATCTGAATCCGGATATGAATATCAAACCAATCGGTTTTGTCCTCCACATCAGAATGGATGGATATGGGCTCAAAATTATAGGTAATATCCAATTTATCCTGATGGATGAGCACTCCCTGGTTAAGAATTTTTGTTTTATTGTGTTGTAACCAGTTTACATAATCATTAAACCTATTGTATGGATCGGTACTTTGAGCTTCTGGCAGGGTCAAATACGATTCCCCTGGATGTTCTAATCCAACAGATTTTAATTCTTCTATGATCTGATTTTCCCATTTTTTATCGCGGTTGATTTTAGAGAAAATAAAATTTTTATCTTTTTCTTCGAATTTTACCGTTGCATTTGACGGCTTTAATGCTTCAAACGCAAACTTCTTGTTATAGGTAAAATATACGTTGAAAACAGGGTCGCCTTTCAGATTTTTTTCAAAACTTAATACCGCCTCTTTTTGTTTTATTGTTTCATCAATTTCAAAGCCTTTGGCTTTAACCTTAAAATTTTTGATGCTTTCCAGGGCAAAAGTTTCAAACCATTTCCGCTCGGATGATTTGGGAATGTGTATACAATCTTTATTAAAGAAAGGAAGTAGCTTTTTAGCGTTAATATCATCAAAACTATACAGCTTATTAGCGATAATAATCCGGCATGGATTTTCAACCAGTGTTTGTGCTGATTTGTTGAGCAAATGAATTTCTTCGTCACCTTGTTTTACGGTAAGAAAATATTGACTTTCATGTTCGAGTCGGGTGATATTAAATACAGCATGTGCTTTACTTTTAACCACCTCAACTTTATCTTCTGAATTTATGTATTTGGGTTTTTCTTTATAAAATAGTTGCAACTCGGTTTTTGGAAGCAGATCAATAGCTTTTACCATTTTCTTTTCAATATACGGACGAATGAATTTGTCGGCAAATGCTTTGTCCAGCTTCTTCATAAATTCAACGGTAGTTTCTCCGCGTTTTTTGGAGAAAAGTTTATGAAGATTTTGATCGCTATATTCATCTATGGCAGTTAAAATTCTTTTTTCAACCTCAGAGAAGCTATCTATGTATCTGCTTATATTAAGTTGAGAAATTTTGGATTCAATCTGATAAAATCCATGGTTTGGCCTGATAATAACAATATAGGGAGACATTATCAACCCTAATACAGGGTGGTCAACAATGCCAACTACCAATTTTTTTTTCATTGCAAATGCAGCATATTTATTTTTCAAAATTCTATAAAAGTATCAAAAATGAATGATTAAGAATCAGTATATGCAGAGTTTTTTGTTAACAAAATGGAATGTTATGAAAAGACCGGGAATATCGCTGATTGACTTTTCAGGTTGTATGTAAGGTCTTCGATCATAAAAAAATAAGCAAACAATACGAATGGTTTACAATGTTCCCGATAGCGATTTGGTACAAAGAAGAAATCCTACACGGAGTTTATTGCGGAATGGTTCATTAGATCAAGATATCAGTGGCGTGCACCATAAAATATTAGTTCTTTGATGAATTTAAAATTGTAAATGAAGAGCTGACATTATCTTTAACAATTATTCTCCACGGGCAAAACGAATTTCCTTATTTTCGATCATCTTTTGTAATTCGGTAAGCATAGCTTGTTCCTGATTGTCAATGTGTCCGTCTTCAAAAGAAATTTCTAAAATTTCATCGTATTCTTCCGGTGTAATAATATGGTCTTCAATGGCCTTATTTATTAATTGACGTAATCGTTTATTACTTTCACTTAATGGCATACTTATATTAATTTTTATTGTAATTTACAAAATAGAATTAGAATTATTTTAAATAATTTCTCAAATGTTAGAATAGTAGGAGATTACAATGATTATATTATATGGCACAAGATAATTTTTGTAATTGATAAATCAAAATTATAAATTAACACTTTATTTTAAACCATAAATTATAAACAAAGTATTTGAACTTATGCGTGTTAAACGAATATTGCAACAAGAAGAAGGCACTAATAAGCTTTCTGAGGATTTATCATTACTTGATCCTCTGTTAGAAAAATACAAAAACAAAAAAGGTAGTTTAATTCCTATTTTACAAGGAACACAAGACATTTATGGGTATTTGCCATATGATGCTTTTTTTAAAATAGCCGAAATAACAGGCATTGAAATGAGTGAGATGTATGGTGTAGCTACATTTTATACGCAATTTAGATTACATCCTGTAGGGAAGCACATTATCAAGGTTTGCCATGGTACTGCCTGTCATGTGCAAAATGCTACGGCCATTTCCGAGGCGTTAGAAGATGCTTTGGGCATTAAAGACGGCGAAACTACCGACGACAATCTCTTCACTTTAGAGTCTGTAGCCTGCCTTGGCTGTTGTTCTCTTGCTCCGGTAATGATGATTGGTGACGAAACCTTTGGGAAGCTTACCGGAAGCCAGGCGGTTAAAATTGTAAAAGAAATTAAAATCAAAGAAAGTAATTAATCCCTGCACGAGGGAAAATCAAAATATTTTCATATGAAACAAACGAAAGTTTTGGTAGGTTTAGCAAGCTGCGGAATTTCGGCAGGTGCTAATAAAGTTTATAATAAACTCATCGCTCTAAAGCAAGCTGACAAACTTGATATTGAAATTAAAAAAACCGGATGTATCGGAATGTGCTACCGCGAACCTCTTATTGAAGTAATAGATGAAGGGGGTTCTTATTTATACGGTGAGATTAATGAAGAAAAAGCGGTTGAAGTTTTTGATAAGCATCTGAAACAGGGAGAACCTGTAAAGGACTATGTGGTAAAAAGCGACCTTTTTGAATTAAAAGATGATACATTTTGGAAGGGACAGGTGAAAATTGCACTTCGCCATTGTGGAGTGATTGATCCAGAGAATATTGATGAATATGAAGCCCATGATGGATATGAAGGAATAAAAAAAATTATTGCCGAAAAAATCAACCAGGAACAGGTTATTCAAACTGTTTTAGACTCCGGAATCAGGGGGCGCGGAGGAGGAGGTTTTCCTACTGGACTTAAGTGGAGATTCGCCTATAAAAATGATTCGGATGAAAAATATATTATTTGTAATGCCGATGAGGGAGACCCTGGAGCTTTTATGGACAGGTCTTTACTTGAAGGTGATCCCCATGCGGTTATCGAGGGATTGATTATTGGTGCTTATGCCATTGGTGCCAGCGAAGGTGTAATTTATTGCCGTGCTGAATATCCTCTAGCAATAAAAAGACTTAATATTGCCCTCAACCAGGCTAGAGAAAAAGGATACTTAGGTAAAAATATTCTGGGTAAAAAAGATTTTAATTTTGATTTGTATGTTAAAGAGGGTGCCGGAGCTTTTGTTTGTGGTGAGGAAACTGCATTAATTGCTTCTGTTGAAGGCCAGCGCGGAATGCCACGTAAAAGACCGCCATTTCCTGCCGAAGCAGGATTATGGGGGAAACCTTCGAATATTAATAATGTGGAAACATTTGCAAATATCCCTTATATACTATTAAATGGAGCCGATTCATTTGCCCGGTATGGAACGGAAAAAAGTAAAGGAACAAAGGTTTTTGCCCTCACAGGAAAAATCAAACATGGAGGTGCCGTGGAAGTTCCTATGGGAATAACCATCCATGATATTATTTTTAAACTGGGAGGAGGAATTATCGGGGATAAAAAATTTAAAGCGGTACAATTAGGAGGCCCTTCCGGAGGATGTATCCCCGAATATCTTGCAGATACTATTGTGGATTATGATTCGGTAAATGCCACAGGTGCAATTATGGGATCCGGAGGTATGGTGGTTATGGACGAAACTACCTGTATGGTTGATATGGCAAGGTTCTTTCTTGATTTTACCCGAAAAGAATCGTGTGGAAAATGTACTTTCTGTCGTATAGGAACCAAACGGATGCTTGAAATACTTACCCGGATTACAGAGGGAAAAGGTGAAGAAGGTGATATTGAAAAACTGGAAGAGCTGGCTTATCAGATTAAAGATAATTCATTATGTGGTCTGGGACAAACAGCTCCCAACCCCGTACTTACTACCATTAAGTATTTTCGTCATGAATACGAAGCACACATTAAAGATAAAAAATGTCCTGCACTAAACTGTAAAAAACTGGTTACTTACAGTGTTGATCCTGAAAAATGTACCGGATGCACCGTTTGTGCTAAGAACTGCCCGTCTAATGCTATAGATGGTGAAAGAAAACAGGTTCATTTTATCCGGCAGGATGCATGTATAAAATGTGGTATGTGTTACACAAAATGTAAATTTGATGCAATCGTTTTATCCTGATTTTTAAACGTTTAAAACAGATAAAAGATGCTGAAAAAGTTTTAAATGAATCATTAACCAAATTACAAACAAAAATGAGTAATCAACTAAATATAATATTAAACGGTAAAAATATAAAAGGTAATCCCGGAGAAACAATTCTTGAACTAGCTAAACGTAACGGGATTGAGATTCCTACCCTCTGTAACGATAAAAGACTTAAACCCTTTTCATCCTGTTTTGTTTGTGTGGTTGAAGTGGAGGGGATGAAAGGGATGCAACCCTCCTGTTCTACTAAAATACAGGAGGGAATGAGGATAGAAACAGAGAACGGGAAGGTAAAAGAAGCCCGAAAAACAGCATTAGATTTATTGGTGAGTAATCATTATGCCGATTGTGAAGCGCCGTGTAAGCAAACATGTCCTGCTGGGGTTGATGTGCAAGGATACATTTCGTTCATTGAAAAAGGACTTTATAGCGAAGCCATAGGATTAATTAAACAAACCAATCCTTTACCGGCTATTTGCGGACGAGTTTGTGTGCGTCCCTGCGAAGTGGCTTGCCGCAGAAACTATCTGGATGAAGAAGCTGCTGTGGGAATTGATTACTTAAAACGTTTTGCTGCGGATAAAGATCTGCTTTCTGAAACCAGATATGTACCAAAAGTTGAGCCTTCAACCGGCAAAAATGTGGCTGTTATTGGTGCCGGACCGGGAGGATTATCTTCGGCCTACTTCTTACAACAAAAAGGTCACCAGTGTGATATTTTCGAAGCAAGCCCGAATCCCGGAGGATGGCTTCGTTATGGAATTCCTGAATATCGACTGCCAAATGATATTCTTGATCAGGAAGTAGCTGCTGTTACTGAGTTAGGAGTTAATATTTTTTATAATGAGAAATTAGGAGATAACTTAAGTTATAAAGCGTTAAAAAAGAAATATGATTCGGTAATTTTAACCATTGGTTCACAACGAGGAACATTAATCGGTTGTGAAGGAGATGATGCTGAAAATGTTTTTTCAGGAATTGACTTCCTGCGAAATATGGAAATGACAGGCCAAAAATATGATTTTACCGGTAAAACAGTTGCTGTAGTTGGAGGTGGTAATACGGCTATGGATTGCTGCCGTACATCGGTGCGTTGTGGAGCAGAAAAGGTATATGTAATATACCGTAGAACCGAAAAAGAAATGCCGGCAAACCCCATTGAGATCCATGAATCGAAAATTGAAGGCGTTGAGTATATGTTTTTAACCAATCCGGTTAAAATCAATAAAGATAAAGAGGGGAAACTAAAAACCATGACCTGTATTAAGATGGAGCTTGGTGAACCGGATTCGTCAGGGCGTAGGCGACCAATACCTATTGAAGGTTCTGAGTTTGAAATTGAGCTTGACTTTGCTTTGGCAGCGATTGGTCAGAAAACAGAAGTTAACTTTTTAGACGATATTAATAATTTTTCGGAAAAGGAAAAATTGGAAGTAAATCGTTGGGGCGATATTGCTGCAGATGAAAATACTTTACAAACAGGAATAGCATCTGTTTTTGCTGCCGGTGACGGAGTTACCGGTCCGGCAACAATTATCGAAGCTATAGCCCAGGCAAAAATTGCCAGCAGAAGCTGTCATCAATTTTTATCAGGATTACCCATAGAGACTGAACCAAAAGAATTTATTAGTAAAAAAGAAAACTTTAAAGAATTATCTTCGGATGATTTTTTAGGCAGGTATAAAAAACAACTACGTGAAGAAATGCCTGTTTTAGCTGCAGATAAACGAAAAAATTTCGAAGAGGTTGAGCTGGGGTATCAAGATGGAAAAGTAGCTGAACATGAAACTTCCCGTTGTCTGGAGTGTGGCTGTACTGAGTTTTTTACCTGCGATTTAAAAAAATATTCTACACAATATCATGCAGAGCAAAATCGATTTGCTGGCGATTTTCACGCTAATGAGATTGATTTTTCTCATCCATTCCTTGAAATAGATAATAACAAATGTATTTTATGTGCTCGTTGTGTGAGGATTTGTAATGAAGTTGTTGGGGCTAATGCATTGGGACTTGTTAATCGAGGGTTTGATACTTATGTTGCTCCAAGCATGGGTGGTTCATTAACCGAAACGAATTGTGAATCGTGCGGATTATGTATTTCTACCTGTCCAACAGGAGCGATAACAGAAAATACTTCCTTTAAACCAGGGCCTGTTCAACTGGACACCGTAAATACCCTATGTAATTACTGTTCGATTGGATGTGAAATAGAATATCATCACAAATCTGAATTTGTATGGAAAGTTACGGGTAAAGAAGGGGTAATTAACAAAGATGGTAATATTTGTCGTTATCCAAAGTTTGGATATAATATAATGAATGACTTGCAAAGAATTACCCAGCCTTTACTTAAGGTAGATAATGATTTTGAAACGATAAGCTGGGAAAAAGCTTTTGATATCGTTGCCGACGAAATAAGAGGAGCAGAATCTGATGAAAATGGATTCTTTGCAGGAGCTAGAATAAGTAACGAAGAAATGTATTTAATTCAGAAATTAGCTCGTGTCGGCGCAAAAACAAATAATATTACCAGCTTCCATTATGTGGGGCAAGGCAGAGGCTATGAATCTAATTATAAGGCAAATGTTCCGTTTGAGGATGTAAAAAAGGCCTCTAAAATATATCTTCTTGGTGCTGAAATTAACAACGATAATGCTGTGGCCGGATTTATGGTGAATAATGCCCGTGAAATAGAAAATGTACCGGTTGAATTAATTACTACGCTAAAAGAAAGTGACTTAGAACATAAAGTAGACAAAATATTTAAAATTGAATCATACTATCATTTTGTAAAGGCCATTAATTATTACCTGCTAGATAAAGGGTTGCAAAATTCATTGTTTATAAATGATCGTTGTGAAGGATTTGATTCGTATAAAAAAGAATTGCTTAAGGAAAATTATGACGAATTGGTTAAGTCATCAGGAATATGTTGTAAGGAACATCTGGAAGAATTTGCTGAAAATTATACTAAAGAAATGAATGCAATCCTCATATTCTCTGAAAAATATGTTTCGGCGAATGTGAGTAAAGAATTATTTAACCTTGCAATGATTACCGGTAAATTAGGTAAAACAGCCAGTGGATTAATTTCTTTGAAAGAAAAAAATAATGCACAGGGATTATTTGATATGGGTATATCATCGAAAAACGGAGTAGGTTATACCGATTTAACGGATAAGAAATTTGCTGAAAAATTGATGAAAAAGTGGGAGGTTAAAGAACTTCCGGAACTTAATGATACTTGTACCAAAGAAATATTAAATGAAGGACACATAAAAAAGTTCTACATTTTTGGAGAAGACCCAATTGGTTGTGCTATGGATAAACCAAAAGTTCAGAAATGGTTTGCCGATACAGAGTTTGTGATGGTTCAGGATTACTTTATGACTGAAACTGCAAAACAAGCCGACCTAATCTTACCGGCGACATTTCCTGTAGAATCATCAGGAAGCTTTACGAACACACAAAAGAATATTCAAATTTTTGAAAAGCAGTTTAAAGGAAAAGTGGAAAGGGAGAATTTTGTACAACTTTTAACTATTTTGAAAAACCTTACAACAAAAGAAGACACTAAAACCGTTGATGATATCCGTAAAGAGATTTTTGAATTATTACCTCAAAATAGTTCTCCCGGGAAGTTTGGTTTTAGTTATACCCAAAAAGATAATATCAATAAACTGTTTGATTACGGATGTGATTTTGTGGTTAAAAAATTTAACGATGATTTTGAAAAAGCATTTTATCATTAAAAATAATTGATTATGAAAAAATTTGAAACGATTGATGAAATTTATGATTTTGCCATACAATCAGAACAGGAAGCGGTAGATTTTTATAATGAACTGGCTGCTATATCCAAAACAGACGATATGCGTAATGTTTTTCTTCAGTTTGCACAGGAAGAAATTGGTCATAAAGCACGGTTAACAAAGATTAAGAATGAAGGTGTTTATCAGCTTGAATCACAAAAGATTAAAGACCTTAAAATCAGCGATTATACCGTTAATGTAAAACCTGCATCAGATATGACTTATAGCGAAGCACTTATTTTAGCTATGAAAAAGGAAAAAGCAGCCTTTAAATTGTATTATGAGTTGAGTAAACGTGCCGTTAACGAAGAAATGAGAAATGTTTTTATTGCATTAGCTCAGGATGAATCAAAACATAAGTTACGCTTTGAGATTGAATATGATGAGTTTGTATTGAGAGATAATTAGGATCTGAGATCTAAAATAAAAAAAGCAGAACAAATTTGTGTTGCTTATTTTTTAATTTCATCAGTTCATGTAATTTTGTGATTTAATTTATTTTTATACTCATTCATTAATGGAAGTATTTTTGTGTAATTTTTTAGTTAAAGAATATTTTTAAATAATAAACATAAAACCGGTGAAAAAAATTTCGTTTGTTCTATTCATCCTATTTATCTTTCAAAGTTTCGGTATGGCACAGGAAGATACTGCTTCTGTCCATAAAGCAGATGACAAGGTAATGATTGGGGGGAAATTATATTATGTACATGTCGTTAAGAAGGGAGAAACTTTATATTCGTTAAGCAATTTATATCATGTTTCACAAAAAGAAATTGCCAAAGAAAACCCTGAAGTTTTTTTAGGATTACAGATAGGGCAGGCTCTAAAAATACCTGTAGTTGATGAGAAAACTGCCTTAACAGGTGGTGCCAGGGATGAATTTATTTATCATAAAGTAAAGAAAGGACAAACGCTATACTCTTTGTCGAAAAAATATGAAGTTTCTTTAGATGATATTATTACCTGCAATCCTGATTCACGCTATGGGATAAATGTTGGAGAAATGTTAAAGATACCCCGATCGCATCAGGTTGTTGAATCAATTCAGCAGTATCCCAAAAAAGATGATCCAGTTGAAGATACGATAAGGGTAGAAAGAGATTTCATTTATCATAAGGTAGCAATAAGAGAAACAATTTATTCGTTAACCCTTGAATTTAATGTTACACATGATGAGCTGCTTAAGCATAATCCTTTCTTGGCTGATGGACTCAAGGCTGGACAAACAATTAAAATACCCAAAAAACAACCCTTTGAATCCGTTAGTATATTATTTGATTCAGATATAGAACCAACAGATACAATTGATTTATATAAGAAAAGAACTACAGTTGCTTATTCAGACTCAGTCTCATTATTTCCTTGTGATACACTTAAACAAATAAGTGATAAACCTTTTAAGGTAGCTGTTTTATTGCCCTTTTATCTTGATAAGAATGACGAAGAGTATTATATCGATTCGAGTGAGGTAGATGATTTTGGGGAAAAAATTTATGAGAAGATTTATTATGATCCATACTATATTTATCCCCGTTCTGTAAATTTTGTTGAATTTTATGAAGGTTTTCTTTTAGCTGTTGATAGTTTAAAAAAGCAGGGGCTGAATGTAAATTTATATGTTTACGATACAGCGAATGATACTTCCCGATTAAAAGAAATATTAAATTACCCGATGATGGAAAGTGTGGATTTGATTATAGGACCGATTTATAATCATGAGCTAAAGATTGTTTCTGCCTTTTCAAAAAAACATCAAATAAAAATGGTGTCTCCCTTATGGGATAATCTTCAGTTAGTTGATGAAAACCCTCATCTCTTTCAGGTAACCCCTTCTTATGCTGCACAAATTGATGAATATGTGAAATATATTTCTCAATTTAAAGACAAAAATCTCGTTCTGGTTCATGATGGAGATAGTTTGCAGTATGACAATATTCAGATGGTAAAAGATAAATTGTTTGCCAGCTTTTCGGATTCCGTTTTGGCGAACATTCAATTTAAAGAAGTTATTTTTAAAGACAGTATTAATGTATTTGAACATGCTGCCAGTATGGAAATAGAAAATGTCTTTATCGTTCCTTCAAATGATGAGGCATTTGTTACCAATGTGGTAACAAAATTAAATACTTTATCAACCTTTAACTATCCTGTTAAGGTTTGTGGTTTGTCTCGCTGGCAACGATTTGGAAATATTGACACGGAATATTACTTTAATTTGAATTTATGTATCAGCACTCCATATTTTGTAGATTATAAAAAAGATAATGTCAAAAATTTTATTCTTAAATACCGGGATACTTTCAAAACAGAACCACAGCAATATGCTATACACGGTTATGATATTGGAATATACTTTCTATCGGCACTTTTAAAATATGGGCATAAATTAGAGCAGTGCATCTATTTTCACCATCAGGACTTATTACAGGCTAATTATAATTTTGTCAGATGGTACGAAAATTCAGGGTTTGAAAATATTGATGTTAGCTTAATTGAGTACAAGGAGAATTATAATATCTCGAAAATTAATCAGGACATTCAAAAACAACTACTTGAAGCAAAATATTAATAAAAATTAAATCAGGATTCTTGTTTTTTTAGTTTTTTACCTATATCTTACTATAAATTTGAACTAATTTATTGATTTTATTTTTATTATGATTTATGGCTAATTGCAGAGATCTTAAAAAAGATATTAATTTTCTTTCCAAACAAGTTATAAACGAGTGTTTTTCTTTTATGGAATATTCTCCTGTACAAAATCAGGAAAATTTATTGGAAATTTTACATGATGCTGAAATTATTCGTCGTAACCTTCTTTATAAAGTCAATCATCCTCCAGAGGGCTCAAAGAACCTGAAAAAATATTATAATAATGTTACCGACGAATTATATAATTTAAATATTGAGCTAATCGAGCGAATTAATAGTCTTTCACAATAAAATTTATTCTTCTATTCTTTTTTTATCCTGTTTGCGCGGAATACCATATCGGTTGATTGCCAAATTTTATTTTTTAAATTTTCCGGATAACCGGGATTTTCGTTTAAAAAAAGATTGATTTCGGTAATTGCACGAATGCATGAATGTCCCGAAAAAGTAGCATTGAGCCACTGTGCCGGGAAAAAAATGTCTCCTGTAATTTGAAGTTCTTCCAGTACCTCAAGCGATGGCCTGATATACTTTATGGCTGATTGGCTCCTTAACGGGTGGTTTAAGTAAGATACTGCAGTTACCACCCAGGGTTCTTTTTCTCTGTTCTTTTCGTCCATTAGTGAGTAAAAAAACTGATCGCGTGTTTCCTCATCACTCGATAGTGCCGGCAGTATAAAATTAAATCTCTCTTTACGTTCATCATTGTCTATTCTTTGGTATTGAATATCCAAAATTTTATCAGCATCTTCAACATTGCGCAACGAAAGCTTAAAAGCCAGATCGGTGAAATCCCGGGTAGAAAGATGAAGTTTATTTATTGTTTTTTCTTTTTTAAATAGCTGGATTAGAAAGTTAATCGATTCATGGGATGAGGCAATACCCGAGAAAGTGTTGAAATAACTTAATTGTGTTTTTTTGTTGTTCGCTTTTTGTAATTTATCCCTAAGGATTTGTTCCAAGGGGGCAGTTATAGCTTCTTTTTCATCAGCGGCTAAAAATTTCCAAAAAGTAGTTTCAATATATCCGAGCAGCAGATTGATATTTTGAGGGTTTTCTTCCGTGCTAAGCACTTTTATATATGTCTGCATTAAATCCAGAGGTTTTATTTGTTCGTAAAGCATATTTTCCCACAAACTAATATATAATGCACACCGTAATGATTCATCTGTAATTGAATGTAAATTTTTAAGGAAAAAAGTGGTTGATTCATCATCCAATTTAAAATAGCCATAACCTAATCCATTCGTATTAGTAAAAATATAATCAGCTTTAGGTAAAGGTTTTCTTAAGTTAACAATATTAAACGTGTCTTTAGTTTTTGTTTGATAAAAGGCTATATTTTTACCGGAAACCACAATGGTTTTTAAATTTTGTATCCACATACGGCCTTTTTCTTGCGGATCTTTTTGTTCAATGATTATATTTTGTAACTGATGATTGGGATTGAAGGCTTTCTGTGTAATATAATGTGGCATACCCGGTTCGTACACCCAAACATTACTCCATTTCTTTAAATCCAGGGTTGATTTTTGGTCAATGATTTGAATCAGGTTATCCCAGGTAGCATTTTTATATTGATAATTTTTGAGGTATTGACATATTGCACTTTTTAAGGTGTCCTCTCCGGTTAAGTCCTCGAGGTGTCTCATCATTATTGGTGCTTTATGATAAATGATCGGTCCGTAGAGTGTTCCCGCATTTTTCATATTATCCAGCTTTTGGCTTATTGGATTCGCCCCTTTTGTACGGTCAATTGAGTAGGATGAAGGATAATGATTGATTAAAAAATTCAGGTCATGATTTATTGCAGGGAATTGAGGATTTACTATTTTATCGGCAATAAAATTAGCAAAAACTTCTTTTAGCCAAACTTCGCTGAACCATTCCATGGTTACTAAGTCGCCAAACCACATGTGAGCAGTTTCGTGGGCAATTAAGTTAGCCCTGCTTAATTCGTCGTTTAGGGTTGCCGATTCGTCTAAAAATAATTTTGTGTCGCGATATAAAACAGCCCCGGGATGTTCCATCCCTGAATACTGGAAAGAAGGAATGGCAATAAAATCCATTTTTTTAAAAGGATAGTTGATTTGTGTATATTGCTCGAGCCATGATAACGAACCGAATTTTAACTTAAAAATGTCATCTGCATTACGTTTAACTTTTTCAATATCATTTTCTCTATGGTACATCGTTATTTCCCGTTGCCCTTGTTTTTTTGTAATAGCATTAAATTTACCCGCTACAAATGCAAAAAGATAAGTGCTTATTGGTTCTGTTTCTGTAAAAAACCAGGTTTGCCGGTTATTATCTTTTGTTTTGTTTTGCAAGGGCGGGTTAGCTACCACAACCCATTTTTCGGGAACGGTGATGGTTGGTTTAAAAATTGCTTTTAACGAAGGTTGATCGAAACAGGGAAATGCAGTACTAGCTCTGTCAGGCACAAACAATGTGTATAAATATTCTTTATTTCGGTTTAGGGCTCTTTCGCCGGCAATAAATTCTATTTCCAGTATATTTTCGCCATTGTTTAAGAATCTTTGAGGGATAATAATATGTTCGTTATTGAAATGGTAGTTAATTTTTTTATTGTCTATCTTTACTGCTTTTATTTGCGATGATTTATTGCTAAAATCTAAAATCAATGGTTGATTCATGCTTTGATTAAAATCAAATCGGATAGTTACATTTCCATTAATTTGTTTGTTTATTGAATCGGGGATTGAAAAGGTGATATCATACGTAATATTATTTAGTTGTTTATTCCTGAGTTGAGCTAATTCAGCGCTAACACCTAATTCCGTTAGTTTTGGGGGTGCTTGTTGACAGGATATGATAAACAGGGAAATACATACCGTAAAAATGATTAATCGAAGCATTGAACATTTTTTTTTCATTAGCACAAATATTTTTTCAAAAAGGTTAACCTTAAAATTTAGCATTTTTAATTGCGTTTATTACTTTTTCAAATGAATAGGGTTTGGTGAGTAGCTCGTCAAAACCGGCATTATGGTAGTCATTAAAAAAATCAGCGGGATTATGAGCAGTTAGAGCTATAATGGGAATTCTTTTATTGGGTTCGGGAAGATTATGTCTGATATACTTCGTTGTTTCCAGTCCATTCATCACCGGCATTTCTATGTCCATTAATACTATATCGACAGGGGTGTTGTTAATAATATCAATAGCAACTTTTCCATTTTCAGCTTCAATGATATTATCCGAAATTTCCTGTAATATTTCTTTAAGTAATATTCTGTTTATGAAAATATCATCAACGATAAGTATATTATATTTCTTCATCACTAACCAATTCTGCTTAAAGTTTTAATAATATCCATACTTTTTATTTTAATCGACTTTCCATCCAGTTCAATAATTTTATCGTTTTTAAATTCCGTTAATGTTCTGATTAAACTTTCTTTCGTAGTACCGGCCAGTTCGGCCAGTTCGTTTCGGGTAAGCGGCAGTTCAAAATGTCCGGAATGATAAATTTGTTCAGAAAAATACAGAATTAAATCCGCTATTTTTCCTGGCAGTTGTTTTTGATATTGAGAAATCAACCGGTCAATAACAAAAAGATTTTCTTTGCTTAATTTTTTAAGTAATGATGTGGCATATACTCCGTTATTATTTAAAACGGAATGAAAGGTGCTGATGTCGATAAATAATATTTCAGCATCTTCGATCACAGAGGAAGAATATTGAAAAGTAGATTCTCCAAAAATTGAGGCTAATCCCAGAAAGTTGCCCGGCGTTGCTATTTTTAAGATGATTGATTTGTTATTTCTGCCCTCTTTAAAAATCTTAATTAATCCCGACTTAATAAACATGATGTGGGATGTAAGGGTGTTTTGCTTAAAAATGATATCTTTTTTTTGGTATTGTGCGACCTTACAATTTGATTTTATCAGATCGATATCATTTTGGGAAATAATATTTTTATTGGAGAATAAAATATCAAAAAGATCTGTTTTTTCTTCTTTTCTCATAAACCCTTGTGATTTCGGTAAAAATATTAAAATCTTTTTAAAAATAATGATTTAACCCTCTTTTTTTGGTGATGTAAATCATCATGTTTAGTAATGAATGTCATAGCAATATTGTTGTGGGATAGGCATGATTAGATGTAAATTTACAACATGAAATGTATCTGTTTATAAAAATAAAAAAAATATCTAATTCTTTTCCAATAAAACAATTGTAACCAAGTATAAAATCATGGTAAAACAAAATATTTTAATAGTAGACGATTCTGAAACCAATTTGGTTTTGCTTGAAGCTATTCTCGAAGATGATGGGTTTAATGTTAAAACAGCATATAGTGTAAAAGAAGCAGAGCAAACTTTAAAATCATACACTCCTGAGTTAATTCTATTAGACTTGTTGATGCCAAATGAAAATGGCTTTGATTTATTAAGGAAGTTAAAAGCTAATGATCGTTTTAAAAATATACCGATCATTATAGTAACTGCATTTGCGAATCTAGAAAATAAGGTTATTGCTAAAGATCTTGGAGCTGCTGATGTAATTGAAAAACCAATCAATATTCCGGATTTTATCGAAAAAGTTTACAACGCATTAGATGAAAACAAATAAACAGAACATTAGATGAACTACGATAAAGAACTCGAAGACAAAATACAATTAAAAGCTTTACTCAATACATTTTCTGTTGAAGATATTTCTTCATTATTTTCCAGTATTGATAAGAATTTAATCTCTTTACACAAATGCTCGGCTGATGATTTTTTAAAACTGAACAGTGAATTTAAAAATATATTTGCGAAGTCGAAAGTCATTGCTGATAATATAAACGTTGTTCTTGAAAATTTTAATGATAATAATAGCCAGGAGTTTTATCATGAAGTTGAAAAGTTATATAGTAGCCTTAAAGCGCGCATAGAGCTTTTTGATTATAAGCTGGATGTTGCTGTCGATTCGTTTGAGAAAATTAATAATCACTTACGTCTTGTGTCTTTCCCTTTTAAAAATTACAATCAGAATTTAATGAGCCTTAAATATTTGCTTGCGAATCTTAATTTAAGCATTTCCCCTATTCATGATAAAGAAAAAAGTAAGATTGAACAGCAAAATCAGATGGCAAGCCAGATTATTGACAAAATAAAAAATCTTTCTGACACGATTGTTAAAAATCTTAACCATCTTCAAAAAATATCTAAGCTCTCGCTAAATAATCTAAAGCAAATAAAAGAACAGAAAGAATTTAATATTGGATTGTTGTTATCAAATATTCATGAAGTGCTGAAGGTGTTAAAGGAAAAATACAAGAAAAATAAAATATTAATCCCCGATATTATTACAAGCTCTGAAAAAACAACGATTAGTGTTGATGATATTATTAAAAAATTACAATATCAGGATATCATCAAACAAAAGATGGAGCATATTCAGCAAACTCATCGTGATTTAATTAAAGAGTTAAAAGCCTTTGAAAATACCAATAAAGATGAAACACATCTGAACGATTTGGCAAAATGTTTTCTTCGTATTCGTGATATTGCCGGATTACAGGCAGCGCAATTAATCCATGCCAATAAAGAATACCAATCCGCATTAGAAATTATTATCAATCAATTTTTAAGTATTGGCGATCATATGAAATATATATCGCAAAAAGGAAATGAGATCTTGTTTGACGAAAATGGGACAAACTTTTATAATGATATTATTCGTTTGTTTTCTATGGCTAACGATATTCTTGATCAAAAATTTACACAAAATAAGAAAATTAATGATGATGTCACGATTCTGGAAAATCAATTAAATGTTATTGATTTATGTTTTAATAAGTTAAATATCCTTAGCAACACTTTTCAGAAACTTTTTTATGATTCCATGGAAAGTATACAGGAAATTTCCGGTGATGAATTGAATCATGAAAAAAGTATTTCCCAAATTAAAAATTTATATACCGACATTAACCATAATTACCAAAAAGTATATAAAATTTTCACAGACCTGACATTGATTAAAAATAATTTCCAGGATTTTAAAGAAAATAGCGATCAGCATTTTATAACCAACGAGTACATTAATCAGTTTGGTGAATTTGTGAATAAGATCAAAGATTCGGGTGATACGATCGATGAAAAATTGCAAATAAATCAACAGGTTAGTATTGAAGTAATTGAAATAATAAAAAATTCAATTGCTGATATTAAGTATTATAAATTTTTTGAAAAGGTAATTGATGATATTATTACTGAATTAAATACTATCAACTTTAAATTGAAAACTGAGAATCAGGAGTCTGACTTATCCAAAGAAGAAAATTTAAAAAAATTGAAAGATTACTACACGATGCATTCAGAACATCTGATCCATGATCAAATTATTCAGGAGGACGAGATGGAAGTTGACATTGATTCTGAAGAAGATGGGGATATTGAGTTTTTTTAAAAAGACAATTGTAAAATCAAAAATATGCAAATTAAAAAAGCGAAAAGCAAAGGAGTAAAAAAAGTACATATTTTGTTAGACAATGAGCTAACCATTTACTCTATAGAAGAAATGAAAGATAAAATTATAAAAGCATTTAAAGAAAATGAGGAAATTGAATTTACCATTAAAAAGGTTAGCAATATGGATTTATCGTTTATTCAGTTTCTTTTTTCATTAAATCAAAGTGCTAAAAAATTACATAAAGAAGTTGTTTTCAATACTGATTTTAATGAAAATATTCAATCATTGTTTGAAAATTCAGATATCCATAAAATATTTAAAGCCTAAAGAATAAAACATAATATTATGAGTAAAAATATTTTGATAGTTGACGATTCCGAGAGTATCCGGGAGGTAGTAAGTTTTACCCTCGAGAACGAAGGTTATAATGTGCTTGTTGGCGATGACGGGACCGATGCCATGAAATTTCTTGATGGACGGCCCATTGATTTAGTTATTACCGATTTGCATATGCCTGAGATGAATGGTATTGAGCTAATTAAGAATATTAGAGCCATGGATAGTTATAAGCGAATCCCTATTTTGTTCTTAACGACCGAATCTCAAGCAGCAAAAAAAATGGAAGCTAAAGAAGCCGGAGCTACCGGTTGGATTGTTAAACCATTTGTTCCTGCTAAATTAATTGCCGCATTAAAAAAAGTTTTACGCTAATGGATAAGTTTATAGCCAAATTTATAGAAGAAGCTACAGATAATATTAAAGATCTGGAAGATTCCCTTTTAATCCTTGAAAACGATCCTGGTAATAAAGAGTTGATAGAGAGGGTTTTTCGAGCCATGCATACCATTAAAGGAGGGGGTGCAATGTTTGGTTTTCAACAGCTAAGCGATTTTACTCACCATCTTGAAAATGTTTATGATTTAGTTCGTGAAAACAAATTAAAAGTTACCCGCAATTTATTGGATATCACCCTTCAATCGGTCGATCACCTGAAAGTGTTACTTGCCAATGATAATTTGGATTCGCCCACTTTAAAGGCTCAGCATAACAATCTGATTGTGAGGATTAAAAAAGTATCCGAATCGCCCGCTGAAAACCCGGAACCAATTAGCAATTCTGATGAAAAGACAACATCGGAACGAAAAACCTTTTACATTTATTTTGAACCCGATGAAGATATTTTTAATGATGGCACTAACCCTTTATTTCTGTTAGATGAACTTCATACTATAGGAGAATGCAAGGTTTTTTCACACTTTAACAAAGTTCCTGATCTCGATAAAATAGATATCACAAAATGTTATACTTATTGGGAAGTACTCCTTGCCACTAAAGAAGATGTTAATACGATTACTGATGTATTTATTTTTGTTGAGGATCAATGTAATTTAGAAATTAATGAGGTTGCTGATTACAATATTTTATCTGATGAGTCAATTGTTAAAGAACTAACCACCCTGTCAGAAAAAAAACATGATATTGGATTATCAGAGATACAACAAATTGTTAAGAAAAACAGAAAGACTGCTGCAAATGATTTAAGTGAGATAGAAAAAGCTATCCAAAAATCAGGACCTGTTCCATCAGTAAAAGAAAATATTATCTCCAGCATAAGGGTCTCTTCCAGCAAACTCGACCGGATGATGAATTTAGTAAGTGAGCTGGTAACTACACAAGCCAGGTTAAGCTTATATGCAGAACAAACAGCCGATTCTGAGCTAATGACCATTGCCGAAAATGTGCAGAAACTTTCGCGCCAAATACGTGATAATGCATTTGATATTGTGTTAGTACCCATTGAAACGATGCTTACTCGTTTTCAAAGACTGGTAAGAGATTTGTCAAAAGCTCAAAATAAGGAGATTGTTTTTAGTGCTGAAGGCGGTGATACTGAGCTGGACAAAACAATTATTGAGAACCTGACCGATCCCCTTTTACATATTCTCAGAAATAGCATCGATCATGGAATAGAACCCGCCGAAGAACGTAAAAAATTGAAAAAACCAACTCAGGGAAAAATCCTTTTGAAGGCTTTTTATTCCGGGGCTAATGTTATTATTCAAATTAGTGATGACGGAGCGGGAATTGATCCTGAGAAGATAAGAAATAAAGCCATCAAGAAAGGGTTAATTAGTAAAGACGCTACCCTGTCGAAAAAAGAGATTCTTGATTTAACCTTTCTGCCTGGATTTTCTACAGCAGAAAATATCACCGATGTTTCAGGCCGTGGGGTTGGAATGGATGTGGTAAAAAGAAAACTGGCCGAAATCCGCGGGGAAGTGGAAATTGATTCAGAAGTAAATGTTGGTACAACGCTTACTATTAAATTACCATTAACCTTATCGATAATTGATGGTTTACTGGTTAAAATTGCCGAGAACCATTACATCATTCCGCTGAATGCTGTGGATAAGATCTATGCTACCGAACACAAAAATGTAGTGGATACTTTTAATAACATGATAATTCTTGATGGTGAACAAATTCCTTTTTATTATCTGCGCGAAGAATTTGATTTCCCGGAAGGAACACAAGCTATTGAACAAGTCATTGTGGTAAGCTATTCTGATCAAAAAATTGGATTAGTTGTCGATGATGTGATCGGCGAATACCAGGCTGTATTAAAATCATTGGGAAAATTATACAAACAACAAGAGATAATATCGGGAGCTACAATCCTGGGTGATGGAACTGTAGCATTAGTTATGGATCCCAATAAAATTATTGCACAATTTTCAAAAGAAACAACAGAAGATAGACAACATAAAAATGAATAATATGGAAAAAGAAGAATTAACCAAGATTAACTCTTATTTGTCCTTTAAACTGGGCGAAGAAGAATTTGCAGCTCATGTGGGTAAAGTGCTTAATATCCTTGAACTGACAAAGATTACTGAAGTTCCTAAAGCTCCTGATTATATGAAAGGAGTAATCAATTTACGCGGAACGGTTCTTCCTGTGGTTGATACCCGGATAAAATTCGGAATGACACCTACTGAATACACTAATAATACTTGTATTGTGGTCATGGAAGTTGAATTAGACAATGATATTGTACAAGTGGGAGCATTGGTCGATTCTGTGCAGGCTGTACGTGAAATTGACGACACCCAGATTCAACCTCCTCCAAGTATTGGGAGTAAATATAAATCTGAGTTTATTTACGGTATGGTTAAAGTAGACGAAAAGTTTATCATGTTGCTGGATATGGAAAAAGTATTCTCGTCTGACGAGATTGTTTCTTTACAGGAAAAAACAACCGAAGGCAAATCTGC
>Ga0102925_1000222_pt1 | contig 29691 bp, 37 predicted proteins | sample SalPonR1_A_D1_MG_FD_78216 | JGI IMG/M metagenome (GOLD analysis project Ga0102925, IMG submission 78216) | Salt pond soil microbial communities from South San Francisco under conditions of wetland restoration - Salt Pond MetaG R1_A_D1_MG | ecosystem: Environmental > Aquatic > Marine > Intertidal...
CCGGTTACAATGGCCGGCCATTCGAGAGGAGGTCCCCATGCGCCCCAGCGGTCGCCAGCCCGACGAGATCCGAGAGGTCCGCCTGACCCGGAACTTCACCAAGCACGCCGAGGGTTCGGTGCTAGTGGAGTTCGGGGATACCCGCGTCATCTGCACCGCCAGCGTGGAGGAGCGGGTGCCCGGCTTCCTGCGCGGCCAGGGGCGCGGCTGGGTCACGGCGGAGTACGGCATGCTCCCCCGGGCCACCGATACCCGCGGCCAGCGCGAGGCCGCCCGGGGCAAGCAGGGCGGCCGCACGGTGGAGATCCAGCGCCTCATCGGCCGCTCCCTGCGCGCCGGCATGGACATGGAGGCCCTGGGCGAGCGGACGGTGACCATCGACTGCGACGTCATCCAGGCCGATGGCGGCACCCGCACCGCCTCCATCACCGGCGGCTTCGTCGCCCTGGCCGATGCCATGGCCTGCGAGGTCGACGCCGGCCGGCTGCCGACCAGCCCCGTCCGCCACGGGATCGCCTCGGTCTCGGTGGTCATCTATCAGGGGACCCCGGTGGTGGACCTGGACTACGCCGAGGACTCCAACGCCGAGACCGACATGAACGTGGTCATGAACGACACCGGGGACTTCATCGAGGTCCAGGGCACCGCCGAGGGCCACCCCTTCCGGCGGGACGAGATGGACGCCATGCTGGATCTTGCCCAGGGCGGCATCGCCCGCCTGGTGGCGGCCCAGCGGGAGGCCCTGTCGCAATGACCCGGCGCGTGGTCCTGGCCTCCGGCAACCGCGGCAAGGTGGCCGAGCTCTCCACCCTGCTGGAACCGGCGGGCCTGGTGGTAGAGCCCCAGAGCGATCACGCCGTCCCGGAGGCGGAGGAGCCCCACCCCACCTTCATCGAGAACGCCCTGGCCAAGGCGCGCAACGCCGCCCGCCACACCGGGCTGCCCGCCATCGCCGATGACTCCGGGCTGGAGGTGGACGCCCTGAACGGGGCCCCGGGGGTGCTCTCGGCCCGCTACGCCGGTCCGGACGGCGACGATGCGGCCAACAATGCCCGACTGCTGGCGGAGCTGGAGGGCGTGCCGGCCGAGCGACGCACGGCCCGCTTCGTCTGCGTACTGGTCTATCTCGACCACGCCGACGACCCCACCCCCGTCATCGCCCAGGGCTTCTGGGAGGGCCGGATCCTGGAGGCCCCTCGGGGTGAGGGCGGCTTCGGCTACGACCCGCTCTTCTGGGTGCCGGACCACGGCTGCGCCTCCGCGGAGCTGGAGGCGGCGGAGAAGAACCGGCTCAGCCATCGCGGGCAGGCCCTGGCGGCCCTGCGAAGCGCCCTGGCCGAGTAGAAAAGCCACGTTGTGACCATTGTCACGGCAGTGTCACCGATGCACTGCCAGACTCCCCTGCAACACGGACGATCATCGGGGGAAAACACGATGTCCGCCTACATTCCCTTCGCACTGCTGGTCCTCCTCGCCGCCCTGGCTACCGGGAGTGGTCTGGCGCGCCTGTTACTGGGCAATGGCTGCGGCATCACCGCCTGGGGGATCGCCACCCTGGTCACCGGGAGCGCACTGGTGGCGGCGGCCGCCCGGCTACCCGCCGGGCACCCGAGCACCACCGGCTTCATCCTGACCCTGGGCATGGCCACGGCCATCGCCGCCCTGGGGGTTGCCACCGCCGCCCTCTTCCGGCTGCATCACACCCCTTCCTGATCCGCTTCCGCCGCCGTGGTACCGGCCACGGGCGGCGGCGTAGAATGGGCGCATGCTGACCTTCACCGAAGCGCCGCCGCTGGCCCTCTACATCCACATCCCGTGGTGCATCCGCAAGTGCCCCTACTGCGACTTCAACTCCCATGAGCGCAGCGGGCCACTACCGGAGGCCGCCTGTATCGACACCCTCCTGCGCGACCTGGAGGCCGACCTGCCGGCCATCTGGGGGCGTGGTATCGCCAGCATCTTCATCGGTGGCGGGACGCCGAGCCTGCTCTCGCCGGAGGCGGTGGACCGCCTGCTGGCCGGGATCCGCGCCCTGCTGAACCCGCCGCCGACCACCGAGATCACCCTGGAGGCCAACCCCGGTACTGCCGAGGCGGCACAGTTCGCGGAGCTGCGTAGCGCGGGCGTCAACCGGCTCTCCCTCGGCATCCAGAGCTTCCGCGACGATGCCCTCCAGCGGCTGGGCCGGATCCACGGCCGCCGGGAGGCGCTGGCCGCGGTGGAGGCCGCCCACGCCGCCGGCTTTGACCGGATCAACCTGGACCTCATGCACGGCCTGCCCGGGCAGACACCGGCAGATGCCGCCGCCGACCTGGCCGACGCCATCGACCTGGAGACCGGCCACCTGAGCTGGTATCAGCTCACCCTGGAACCGGGGACGGAATTCGGCCGCCGCCCGCCGCGGCTGCCGGCCGAGGACGACCTGGCCGCCATCCAGGAGGCCGGCGAGGCGCGGCTGGCCGCCGCCGGCTTCGACCACTACGAGGTCTCCGCCTTCGCCCGACCGGGCAGGCAGTGTCAGCACAACCTCAACTACTGGCTCTACGGCGACTACCTGGGGCTGGGCGCCGGTGCTCACGGCAAGATCACCGACCCGGCAGCGGGCGATATCCGCCGCTACTGGCGGCTGCGTCGCCCGGAGTCTTGGCTGGAGAGCGGGGGCGGCGAGGCGGCGGTGGCCGGCGAACACCATCCGGGCCGACGGGAGATCGCCTTCGAGTTCCTCATGAACGCCCTGCGCCTGGCCGACGGTTTTCCCTCCGCGCTCTTCGCCGCCCGCACCGGCCAGCCGCTGACCGTGGTCCAGGAGACGCTCCAGCAGGCGGAGGCCGACGGCCTCCTGCACTGGGATATCGAGCGGATACGGCCCACGGAGACCGGCTGGCGCTACCTGGACGACCTGCTCACGCGGTTCCTCCCCGAGGAGTAACGAGGCCGGCCCGCACGGGCGGCCTTGCACAAAGTGGCAGAGGCGCTATACCATTTTCGATGTGCATATACACAGGAGCGCCTCGTGAGCGAGTCCACCCTCGCGGAGACCGCCTGCATGAACCTGCAGGTTCTACGAGTGAGCCACTACGTCCTCAAGTGCTTCGACGAGGCCTACCGCGAGCACGGTGTCCGCGCGACCCAGATCCCGGTGCTCATGCAGCTCCGGGGCCGTGCCGAGGCCACCGTCCGCGAGGTGGCCACCGCGCTGGAATCCGAGCGCAGCGTGATGTTCCGCAAGCTGCGCATCCTCGCCGAACGCGGCTGGGTCCACGAACTGCCCCGCGACAACGGGCGCGAGCGCCGCTATACCCTCACCGAGGAGGGCGAGGCGCTGCTGGCGCAAACCGAGCCGGCGCGGGCGGCCGTGCAGGAACGCCTGTTCGGCCGGCTCAGCGAGGCCGAGCAGGGCCTCCTCCTCTCCCTCTGCACCCGCTTGCAGGGGATCGAGGAGGCCGAATCCCTTTCCCCATCCGAGCAGGAGTGAACCGACCATGTTCGAGCAGATCGATTGTCCCGAGGCCCAGCGACTGGTGGAGGGCGGCGCCCAGCTAGTGGATGTCCGCGGCCCCGACGAGTTCGCCCGCGGGGCCCTCCCCGGCGCCCGGAACATCCCGGTCCAGGTGATGGCCCAGCAGGCCGGCGACCTGGAGGAGCACAAGCCGGTGGTCCTCTACTGCGCCTCCGGGGCCCGCAGCACTCAGGCCCAGATGCTGCTCCAGCAGCTGGGCTTCGCCGAGGTCTACAACCTCGGCTCCATCCAGAAGTACTACACCTGCTGATGGAGCTGACCTTCCACGGGGCCGCCGGCGAGGTGACCGGTTCCTGCCATCTCCTGGAGGTGGGTGGCCGGCGGGTCCTGCTGGACTGCGGCATGATCCAGGGCGGACGGGAGGCGGAGGCCCGCAATGCCGAGCCCTTCCCCTTCGATCCCGCCTCCATCGACGCCGTCATCCTCAGCCACGCCCACATCGACCACAGCGGCCGCCTGCCGCGGCTGGTCCGCCAGGGATTCCGGGGGCACATCCACACCCACGCCGCCACCCGTGACCTCGCCCGGGTGATGCTGCGCGATGCCGCCTTCCTGGAGGAGAAGGACGCCGAGTACGCGACCCGGCGCCGGGCCCGGCGCGGCAAGGAGGGCGTGGAGCCGGCCTTCACGCGGGCGGATGCCACGGCGGCGGTGCGCCGCATGCGGGCCCACGAGTACGGCCGGCCGCACGAAGTGGTCCCGGGGGTCACCCTCACCCTCCACGACGCCGGCCACATCCTCGGCTCCGCCACCGTGGAGGTGGAACTGGCCGAGGGGGAGACCCGGCGCCGGGTCGTCTTCTCCGGCGATCTGGGCCATCGCGGCGCACCCATCCTGCGCGATCCCGAACCGCTGGAGCGGGCCGATCTGGTCCTGCTGGAGAGCACCTACGGCGGTCGCAACCACCGGGACTGGAATGCCACCTGGGAGGAGCTGGCCGGGATCCTGGAGCGGGCCCGCCACGACCGCGGCAACATCCTGATCCCCGCCTTCGCCGTGGGCCGGACCCAGGAACTCCTCTACACCCTCGACCGCCACTACACCGAGTGGGGCGTGGACCGCTGGCAGCTCTTCCTGGACAGCCCCATGGCCATCGAGGCCACCGAGATCTACGCCCGCCACTGGAAGCTCTACGACGAGACCGCCCGCCAGTGGCGCGGCCAGCAGGCCAACCCCTTCGAGCTCCCCAATCTCCACTTCTCCCGGACCGCCAACCAGTCCCGGGCCATCAATCGCATCCACAGTGGCGCCATGGTCATCGCCGGCTCCGGGATGTGCTCCGGCGGCCGGATCCTGCACCATTTCAAGCACAACCTCTGGCGGCGGGAGACCGAGGTCCTCATCACCGGCTTCCAGGCCCGGGGGACGCCGGGGCGCGCCCTGGTGGACGGGGCACGGGAGATCACGGTCTGGGGCGAGCCCATCCGGGTGGGGGCACGCATCCACACCATCGGCGGGCTCTCCGCCCACGCCGACAGCGACGGCCTGGCCGAGTGGTATGGCCGGTTCCGCGGTCGGCCGCCGGTGGCCCTGGTCCACGGCGAGGCGGACCAGCGCGACGCGCTGGCGGAACGGCTGGATCGGGAGTTCGGCGCCCCGGTTCTTACCCCGGGGCTGGGAGAGCGCATGGATCTCATGAACCCCGACCGGCTGCTGCCGGCCGGGTAGCCGGCCTCAGCCGGCCAGGGGCTCCACGCGCCGAGCGGCAGGGCCGCCGGCCCCCTCCCCCTCGGTGACCCGCACGGGGCTGCCCAGGGTCAGATGGGCGAAGCGGTCACCCCGCACGGCCCCGCTCTCGAAGTAGAGCTCGCGGCCCTCGGAGGTGGTGATGAAGCCGAAGCCGGCGTCGGGCTCCAGGTCGGAGACCCAGGCCGGCACCGCCATGGGGGCCTCGCCGTGGACATGGTGGTTGCGCTGCTTGCGCCCCCGCGCCTTGAGGCGACGCCGGGCGGCGTCAAAGGCATCCCGGATGGCCACGTAGAGATCCTCCCGCGGCTCCCGACGGATGACGATCTCCTCGCCGGGCACGGTGATGTCCAGGCGGACATTGTGCTGATGGCCCTTGTGCTGATGGCGGTGCGGAGTCTCCACCACCACCCGGCAGGCGATGATGGGCTGGAAGAAGCGCTCCAGGCGCTCGGCCCGTTCCCGGATGGCCGCCTCGATGGCGGGGGTGAGTTCCACGGAACGGCTGGTGATCTGCAACGGTTGCTTCATAGCGATCCTGCCCTGGCTGGATACCGGATTCGCCCCGGCCTGCGACAGATCGGCCGGCGTACCGGCCGGGGGCGGCAGGCGCCCCTCACTTTGAAGCTAGTCGACCCCCTCCCCCCCTGCAAGGGCATCCTCGCCCCGTGACCGTGGGAGATGATCGGGGGCAAATACCGGGGTACGTTCCCCTTCACGGCTGCCGCTGCTGGTCTACACTTGAGCAATGGCCCCCTGGGCGGGGTACCCATCTGGCGAGGACCGAGCCATGACCAGCCCCATCATCGATGCCACGCTCCACCTGGAAGAGACCCTGCCTGCCCGGGAGATCGAGGCGGTGGAACGGGCGCTCCACGCCCGGACCGGCGTGATCAGCGCCCGCATCACCCTGCGCAATGCGCGACTGATCCTGGTGCAGTACAGCCCCTGCTGCTGCTCGGTGAGCGATCTGCTGCGGCTGCTGGACGGGCTGGGTCACCCGGCCAGCGTCCGCTACGGCGGCGACCCGCCGGCGGGCACCCCTCTGCGCGAGTGTCAGGGGGTCCGCTGCCGCGCGTAACCGGCGCCCCGGGAGGGGTCAGGAAGAGGGAGAGCCCGGGTTGTCGAAGAAACTCACCGGCTCGGATAGTTCCTGGCGGCGGCTCTCGAAGTACTCCATGGCCTTGTTGAGGGCATAGACCGGCGCCTCGCCGACGCTCTCCGGATCGGCCGCACTGCGCTCCTCCTGATAGAACTTCTGCATCGCCAGCAGGTGCAGGGGCAGCTCGCGCAGGAAGAGCCGGTTGCGGTCCATGAAGAACTGGCCCAGGGCATCCACCGCCTGCAGCCGCCGTCCGACGGGGAGTTCATCCGGCCAGCGGGCGCGCAGGCCGGGCAGGGCCGAACCCTCGTGGACCAGTTCGATCTCCACCGGATCCGGGTCATCCACCGTGCCGGTCTCCACCGCCACCTCACCGAAGCGGACCTGGCCGTCGGGGCTGATCTCCTCCGGCGGCAGGAAGACCTTGCCCGCCATGTTCACCGCCCAGGTGGCCCGGTCCTCCTGCCATTCGGCCACACCGGCCTCGCCGTGGCACTCGTGGAGGGTAGCGGCGAAGAGCAGGTCCCAGACCCAGATCTCCTCGTGCTCCGGGAGGTCCTCGGGGACCTCGAGCCTGACCCGGTCGTCGCCGGGATAGCCGATGCGCAGGGTCGTCACGTCTACCTCGCTTGCATGGGCGGGCGGCTGCCCGCAGTCTGTGATGGTGTGCAGCCTACCCCCGAAGGCGCCCGGAAAAAACCATGGCCGGACACGAACATTCCCACGATCATCCCCATGACCACCATCACCACCACGCGCCGCCCAGCTCCACCCGGGTCCTGCTCATCGCCGTGGGCCTCACCGCCGGCTTCGCGGTGGTGGAGGCGGCCACCGGCTGGTTCGCCGGCTCCCTGGCGCTGCTCGGCGATGCCGGCCACATGGCCTCCGACGCGCTGGCCCTGGGCCTGGCGGCGGTGGCGGCCCGCATCGCCCGCATCCCCTCCGGCCGCCGCCACACCTGGGGGCTGGGGCGCGTGGAGGTGCTGGCCGGGCTGATCAACGGCCTGTTCATGCTGGTCATTGTTACCGGGATCGCCGTGGAGGCGGTCCGCCGACTCCTGGACCCCGGCGAGGTAGCCGGCGGACCGGTGATGGTGGTGGCCGCCCTGGGGCTGGTGGTGAACCTGCTGGTCTTCTGGGTCCTCTCCCGGGGTGAGGGCGGTATCAACATCCGCGGCGCCCTGCTCCACGTCCTGGGCGACCTGCTGGGCTCGGTGGCCGCCCTGCTCTCCGGGGCCATCATCCTGTTCACCGGCTGGACGCCGGTGGACCCCCTGCTCTCCCTGCTCATCGCGGCAGTGGTGCTGCGCGCCAGCCTCGCCCTGCTGCGCGAGGCGCTGCACGTGATGCTGGAGGGGGTCCCGGCCCACCTGGACCCGGAAGAGGTGGGGCGGGACCTGGCCGCGGACCCGGCAGTGGCCTCCCTCCACGACCTCCACATCTGGCAGGCCGGTTCGGAGACGGTGGCGCTCTCGGCCCACGTGGTCCTGCGCGACCCGGCCATCTGGCCGGAGGTCCTGGCCCGGCTGCAGGCCCGGCTGGCCGACCACTGGCACATCACCCACGCCACCCTGCAGCCGGAGCTGCCGCCGACGTTCCCGCTACAGCGTATGGAGGGCGGTGCGGTCGCCCCTCAGGCCTCTCCCACCGGGGGCTGACCGGTCTGCTCGCGCAGCCGGCCCAGCGCCTCGCGGAGTTCGTCCACCTGCGGGGTATGGACGTAGCTGAAGGAGTCCTCCAGCTCCCGGGCCGTGAAGGAGGCCTTCACGATTCCCGACTCGGTGATGATATTGAGGGTATGCTCGTCCTTGTCGAGGTCGAGCTGCCCCAGGTCCCAGACCACGGTAACGGGCTCGATCCCCTCGGCCTGCAACAGGTTGAAGGCCCAGTCCCGGATCTGCTCGGCGCCCTGCTGGCGCTGCTTGCGCTGTAACGGTCCGGCCACGGCCGCCCCCTAGTCCCTGCCCAGGCCGGCTTCGCGGTCCTCGTCGCCGGCCAGGATCCCCTGGACCCGGTCGATGAGCTCGCGCTGGATCCCGTGGTCCTCCGCCCGCCGCAGGGCCATGTCCCAGAGGGGGAAGAGGTTCTGCTCCTCGCGGCCCTCGTGCTTGGCCAGGCCGCCGGAGAGCATGCCCAGGAAGGGGGCGACCTCACCGGCCTCGGGCCGATCGTCCTCGAAGAAGGACTCGATCATGGCCGTCTCCTCCAGGATCTGGTCGTGCTCCCGGATCATCACCGAGGTGGGGTCGTTGCCCGCCGGGTCGCGCTCCACGTGGAAGGCCGGCGCGAGGATGAGGTTCTCGGCATAGACGTGGCGCCGCAGGCTGAGCCCGAAATCGACCAGGTCCGTGGCGGCCGAGGCCACCTCGTTGCGATTGACCTTGTGCAGGGCGGAGGCGAAGAGCCGGTCGATGCGCTCGTGGTCCCAGGAGAGGAGTTCCATGAGCGAGGCGTCGTGGCGGTCGGAGCGGTGATAGGCGCGCACCCGCCACAGCGGCGGCCCGGACTCCACCACCTCCCAGTGGACCCGGTTGCGCAGCTGGACGCTGACCATCTCCATCATCAGCGCCGGCTCCTCGTCCACCAGCAGGTCCATGTAGTCGCCGGGGGAGAGGTGGCGAACCTGGTGATAGGCGGCGATGCGGGCGGGCTGGTCGCCGCGCTCGCGCAGGTCGATGGTGGCGTGCTCCGCCATGGGGAGACCTCCGACGTTCAGTGTGGAGCCAGCATAGCCGAGCCCCGGGGGGCACTCAATCCGGGCTTTCGATCACCGCTTACCGTCCAGCCGCAGGGCCAGGACGTCGCACGGGGCCGCCTGGAGGATAGCGCTGGCGGTGGAGCCCAGCAGCCGTTCCACGCCGTGGCGACCGTGGCTGCCCACCAGCACCAGGTCCACCTGATGTCCGGTGACGAAGTCGGCCACCGCCCGGCGCACCGAGCCGTAGAGGAGGTGGCGGCTCACCGACGGGACCTCGAACTGCTCCCCCTGCCGGTCCAGCGCCTGCCGGGCGGCCTCTTCCAGCGCCTGCTCGGTGCCGTCCGGGAGGCTCGGCATCATCTCGTAGGGCGGTGCCAGCACCGACGGCTCCAGGACGTGGACCAGGGAGAGCCGCGCGCCGAAGCCGTGGGCCAGTTCCCGGGCGCGCGCGCCGAGCTGGTCGGCCTCCGGCATGAAATCGGTCGCCAGAAGAAGGTGGTTATAGATGGCCATGGCGCCCTCCCGGGCTGTTGTCAGTGCTGGCTGCCCGCACTAGGCTAACGGGAATCCCAAGCAGGTATCCAAACTACCCATGAGCGACGAGCAGGACAACAATTCCGGCGAGACTCAGGACAAGGGGCTCCGCCACATGGGCCCCGATCACAGCTCTCCCTATCCGGTGAGCCGCCTGGCCACGGCCTTCGAGCCGGTGGACGTAAGCAAGGAGCTGGCGGAGGCGGACAGCCACCTGAACACGCGCGTCAGCGCCAAGCTCCAGGTCCTGGCCGACCAGATCCGCTCCCTGCAGGAAGAGGCGCGCAAGACCCTGGAAGAGGCCCAGGAGGACCACGACCTCCACCGGGCCAAGTGCCACTTCCACCGCAAGCCGGGCCAGACCTATCACCTCTACGAGAAGGCGGACGGCAGCCGCTACTTCTCCATGGTCTCCCCGCGGGAGTGGGGCGGGAATCACCCGGATACCTACATCAACTCCTACGTGCTCAACCAGGACATGTCCTGGACCCCCGCCGACCAGGTGGGCAAGGCCGAGGAATCCCGGGAGATGGTCGCCAAACTGCTGGAGAGCAGCGGCCCCGGCTCGGAGTAGCCGGCCGATGAACGGATCGGGGTGACAGCACGCCCGGTCTCTGCAACGCTTGAAAACGGGTGGCGTCCGCCACCCTCGGCAACGGGAGGCAGGAACATGACCGTGAACATGGGTACCATCGACCGCGGGGTCCGCGCCGTTCTCGGCGTGGTCCTCATCCTTCTGGTCTTCATGGGGCCGCAGACCCCGTGGGGCTGGATCGGGATCATCCCGCTGGCCACCGCCCTGGTGGGCTGGTGCCCGCTCTACTCCCTCATCGGCATGAACACCTGCGGCGGCCAGAAGGCCTGAGGGGCCCTCGCCCCGGCGCTCACTCCGCCTCGTGGTAGCGGCGCATGGCGCCGATGAGGTAGATCCGGGTAAAGCCCATGGCCACCATCACCTCGGCGGTCTTGCGCGCCCGGGCGCCGGTGTCGCAGTAGACCGCGACGGGGGTGGTGCGCTCCACCACTCCCAGCGGTCGCTTGATCCGGGGCCAGGGGGCATTCACCGCCCCCGGCAGCGCCCCCTCGGCGAACTCCGCCGGGCTGCGGGCATCCACCACCAGCGTCCGCCCGCCGTCCACCAGGGCCCGGATCTCCGCCGGACTCAGGCGGACGGGACGGGGGCGTTCTTCTCCTGCTCCAGACATACGCCGTTGATGCAGAAGCGCCGGCCGGTGGGCGGCGGCCCGTCGGGGAAGACGTGGCCCAGGTGGGCGGAACAGGTCGCACAGCGGACCTCGGTGCGCTCCATGCCGAGGCTGTGGTCCGGGTGTTCGGTGACCGCCGCCGGGTCCACGGGCTGCCAGTAGCTGGGCCAGCCGCTACCGGAATCGAACTTGTGTTCACTGTGGAAGAGCGGGGCCCGGCAGCCGATGCAGCGATAAAGCCCCGGCGTGTGATCCTCGTGATAGAGGCTGGAGAAGGGCGGTTCCGTCCCGCCCTGGCGGCAGACCCGATACTGCTCCTCGGTGAGCAGGACGCGCCACTCGGCGTCGGTCCGTTGCAGGGGTTCACTCATGTTCGCCTCCGGGGTGGTCAGGCTTCTATGGCGGGCTTTCGCCGCGCGCTAGTAGTGCTAGGATAGTAGTGAGAGAACCCGAGAGGATAGGCCCATGGATGCCGGCAGCATGAACTCCCCCTCCATCGCCACCCTGCTCCAGCAGCGCGACCCGAGCACCACCGGGACCGGGCTCCAGCGCCAGGCGATGCAGGTCACCGAGGCCAACGCCCGCGCGCACGGAGAACAGATGCGCATCGGCCTTCCCCCGGAAACACAGGCATTCTTCGAGAAGGGCAAACCCAGCCTCGTGGACCTCTACGCCTGAGGCCACGCCCCGGGGCGGGTCAGACCAGGCTGATCAGCAGCAGCACGAAGAGGACCACCAGCCCGAGGGGGAGCAGAACCCCGCGCCAGTCCTTCTCCTTCTCGCGGCTCTGCTCCAGCATCCGCTTTGCCCCGGGGAAGAAGAAGAGCAGGATCAGGACGGCGGCCACGCCGAGCAGGATCTGCTCCCAGGTTGCCAGTTCACCACCCATGATTACCTCCCGTATTGCTCATTGACCCGCGGCTCCCCCACGGGCTGCAGCCGGCCGTCGGACAGGCCGTAGACGAGGCCGTGCACGGCCAGCTCCTGCCCCCGCTCCCACGCGCCGCGGACGCTGGAGGTATGGCAGACATTCTCCACCTGGGCGGCCACGTTGAGTTCACACAACCGGTCCACCCGGGCGTCGAAATCGGTAATGGCATTCAGCTCCCCGGCATGCTTCCGGATCACCTGCCGGACCTTCTCCAGCCAGTTGTCGAGGACCCCGTGATCGACCCCCTCCAGCGCGGCGCGCACCCCCCCGCATCCGTAATGCCCGGTGATCAGGATATGGCGGACCTGTAGCACCTCCACGGCGTACTGGATCACCGAGAGCGCATTGATATCGGTCGGACCCACCACGTTGGCGATATTGCGGTGGACGAAGACCTGCCCCGGTTCCATGTCCATCACCTGATTGGCGGGAACCCGGGAATCCGAACAGCCGATCCACAGATAATCCGGCGCCTGCTCCCTCGCCAGATGGGTAAAGAAATCGGGATCCGTTGCAGCCACGCCCTCCGCCCAGCGATGGTTTCGCTGGAGGAGTTCGTGGATATCATCCACCGGATCTTGCTTCATGCGGAACATCCTCTCTCGACAAGCGGGCCCTCGACCACTGGCACCGTTTCCGACAGCCAAACGCCGGCCACGGGTGCTTCCCTGCTGATTCCGCACTATCCTATCATCTGCCATCCCAGCCAAGCCCGGTATCAACGTGCCCTTCCGCCTCCTCGTCCCGATACTGCTCTCCCTGCTGGCCTCCAGCCCGGCAACGGCCACCGATGAGGCTGGTCAACGCACTGAGGCCCGCACACTGGTGCTGACCGGGCCTGCCGTCGTGCGTTCAGGCCCTGCCGGCAGGCCGATCACGGAGTGGCAGCGGGGACGTCTGATCACCTCCAACCGGGCAGCCGGGGAATGGATCCGCGCCACCGGCCACTTCCCCGAGGGTCACTGGGCGCCGCTCGAGGAGGCGCGCTGGCTGCACGCCTCGGCGGTGGAACGCCACGATGAACCCGGGCCGGCGCGCACCTGGCGCCTTCGGGCGCCCGCCAGCCCGATGTCGGAGGTCGGCCTGCTGCCGCACCGGGAGCTGGCCACCGGCGCGCTGATCACCGGGCGGGATCGGGGTGACGGGCGTATCCGGCTGACCGGACACTTCCCGGAGGGAGACTGGCAGCCGGTGGATTCCGCCCGGTGGCTCCCTCGCCTGCTCCTGGAGGATGTCGATACCCCTCCGGCCTACCCCCACCCGGAGGGCTTCGAGCGCTGGATCCGGGTGGACAAGGATCGCTTCCGCCTGGAGGTCCGCGAGCGCACCCCGACCGGAGAGGAGCACACCCTCTACACCACGGAGGTCGGGCTGGGCATGGATCGCTGCCTCCCCCAGGAACAGGGGGGGCGCTGCTACTTCACCGAGCCCGGGGAGTACGCGGTGCGCTGGAAGATCCACCGCGCCGACGGCATCGAGTGGTGCATCCCCGACTCCATGGCGGAGGAGCCCGACTATCGCGAGCATCTCGAACGGGGCGAGCGCTGTTTCGAGGGCGCGCTGGGGAAGCTGGCCCTGAACATCGGCGGCCCCTACGCCATCCACGGGACCAACAACCCGGAGGAGAGCCTGGGCCAGCGCGTGAGCCACGGCTGCATCCGCACCGCCAACGACGCCATGGACCGGGTCTGGCGCTACGTCGCCGAGGGCGACCGGGTGGTCATCACCGAGTAGCCTCGGGGGGCTCCACGCCCATGGCCTCCGCCGCCCGGAGCTTGGCCTCGATATAGGCGGCGTGGGGCAGGTAGAGCAGATCGGCCACCTTGCGCAGCATCTGCTCCTCGTAGGGGTCGATGGTGCCGTCGGCCCAGGCCACCCGCCACATCCGCTCCAGCACCGCACTCTTCTCCTCGGGCGCGTAGGCCGCGTGAATGAGCCGGGTGAAGTCGTGATCCGAGCTGGCCTCGCGCGCCTCGGCATCGGCCAGGCGCATCAGTTCCTCGGTCTCGGCCGGCTCGAGGCCGAAGACCTCTCCGAGTGCCCGGCGGGTCGCCTCCAGCTCACTCTCGTCCCGCAGGCCATCCACCCGCCCTACCTCCAGGAGGAGGGCGGCGGTGGCCAGCTGCAGGCGATGGTCGGGGTCCCCGCCGTCAACGGCGGGGGCGAGACGGTCATCGAAGAAACGGCGAATGGCGTCGAGCATGGCCGGTTAGATGCGGAAGCGGCCCACCAGTTCCTGCAGCTCGTGGGTGATCCGGGCGAGTTCCTCGCCGGCCTCACTGCTGCGCTGGGCGTGGGAGGCGTTCTCGTCCGCCGTATCGTTGATGGTACTGACGTTCTGGTTGATCTCCTCGGCCACCGCGCTCTGCTCCTCGGCGGCGGAGGCGATCTGGGTATTCATGTCGGAGATGGTAGAGACCGACTCGGTGATGGAACGCAGGGCCTCGCCGGCGGCCTCGGCCTGTTCCACCGTACTGGTCGCCTGCTGCCGGGACTCCTCCATGACCCCCACGGCCTCGCGGATCCCGCTCTGCAGGGCAGCCACGTGGCCGTCGATCTCGTGGGTGGACTGCTCGCTGCGCTGGGCGAGGTTGCGGACCTCGTCGGCAACCACGGCAAAGCCGCGCCCGGCCTCACCCGCCCGGGCCGCCTCGATGGCGGCGTTGAGCGCCAGGAGATTGGTCTGCTCCGCGATCTCGCGAATCATCTCCATGACCCGGCCGATATCGGCGCTCTTGGTCTCGAGGTCGGAGATCGTCTCCGCCCCCTTGCGAACCTCGTCGGCCAGCCCCTCGATCCGCTTGACCGCCTCGCGCACGGTCTCCGCGCCCTGACCGGCATTGGAATTGGCCTCGTTGGCTGCATCAGCGGCCTGCTGGGCGTTCCGGGCGACCTCCTGAACGGAGCTGGTCATCTCCGTAGTAGCCGTGGCCGCCTGGTCGGTCTGGGTGCGCTGCTTGGTGCCGGTTTCCTGGGTCGCGTGGGCGGCCTCGCCCAGCTCGTCGGAGGCCGAGCCCAGCCGCTCCACCGCCGTGGTCACCCGGGAGACCAGCTCGCGGAAGGTCTCCATGACCCGGTTGAAGGCGGCAGAGGCCTCGCCGATCTCGTCCTGTCCCCGCACCGGCAGCCGATGGGTCAGATCGCCCTCGCCGGAGGCGATCTCGTCCATCCCCCGGGTCATCTCCTTGAGCGGGTTGGTCACGAAACGGGTGATGAAGAACCACAGCGCCCCGATGAGCGGCAGACTGATGAGGATGGCGACCACGAAGATGTTGCGGGTGAAGTCGTAGACCGCCCCGTTCACGTCCGAGAGGTCCATGCGCATGGCCACCGCCCCCAGGACCTCGCCCTCCTCGGCCTGGGTATGGCACATGGTGCAGTTCTTGCCGAGATAGTCGGTGCGGTTGTAGGCCGGGATGACGGCGCGCAGGGTTCCACCGTCATCGGTCTCGCCCACCCAGGCCTCGCCGCTCTCCAGAACCTCGACCTCGATCGCGTCCCGGGGCTGCTCGTTGGCCTTGCCCTCGCCGTACTGGCGCGCCACGCCGTCTCCACGCAGCACCCGCAGGTCGCGGATGGAGCCGAGCTCCTGGACCTGCTCCAGGTAGTGGTCACGCTGACTCATCTGTCCGGTGATCATGAGGGTGGTCAGCCCGGCCAGGGTGCTCTGGTGGAGGCTCTGGGCGAACCCCTCGGCCTGCTCCACAGCGGTGTCGCGCTGTTCGAAGGCGGCCCAGACGATCATGCCGGTCCAGGCGACGGCCAGCAGGAGCCAGATGAGGACGCCCAGACGAACCCAGATCCGGACGTTGTAGAAATACGATACCAATCCGCCCATCGTTTACACGCTCCCCCACCCGTATGCGCAAGATTGTTACGTTAGCAGTCTGTCAGGACATTGCCCACGATCAAGCCCAGAGTTCCAGCGGGGCCGAGCGGATGAGGGTGCGCAGGATGTCCTCCCGGGTAATGATCCCGCGGAGGTCGCCGTTGATGGTGACGATGGGCAGGGCGCCGATGTGATGCTCGTACATCACCCGGGCTACATCCCGGATGCTGGTATCGGGCGTGGCGGTAAGGACCCGTTCGACGATGAGGTCGCCGAGGCCGCCCGCCGAGCGACCCTGGAGGGCACTGGCCTGGCGGAGAAGGTCCCGGTCGGACAGGATACCCACCAGATTGCTGGCGGCATCGAGGATGGGGAGATGGCGGAAACCGCGACGCCGGAAGAGTTCCCAGGCATCGGCTACCGAGGCATCCCGGTCCAGGGTGACCACCGGCGAGGACATGACCTCGGCCGCGGTCTCCACGCGTTCGGGCTCCGTGGTCGGGTGCTCGGCCTCACCGTAGGCGGCCCGGGCCTGCTGGCCGCGCGAGCGCTGGCGCGGGGGCAATGGCCAGCCCTCGGTGCCCTCGTCGGCCTCCTCGGAGCCGTGGATGCGCGGGAAGGGCGCCACCTCCTCCACATCCTGCACGCCCTGGTTGGGGAAGAGCTGGCGCGCGGACATGGAGGCCTGGACGCCGGGGCCAAAGACGGTAAAGGGCATGGGAAACTCCCGGAGGGCCTGTGCGTGGTATAGCACTTTCCACGCCCGCCGCCCAAGCCCGCCCCGGGTGCCGCCAGCTCGACGGCTAGAAAGCCCCTTCCAGCTCGGCGTGAAACCGCCGCCAGTCGAAGGCGGGGCCGGGATCGGTCTTGCGACCGGGGGCGATATCCGCGTGACCGGCGATCCGCTCGCGCGTGATCCCCGGGCAGGCCGCCATGACCGCCGCCGCCGTCTGCCCCAGCCGGCGGTACTGCGCCGGGCTGTAGGGGTGCTCGTCGGTCCCCTCCAGCTCGATCCCCACGGAGAAGTCGTTGCAGCGCTCGCGGCCGGCAAAGCTCGATTCTCCGGCGTGCCAGGCCCGCTGATGCAGGGGGACAAACTGGTAGAGGGCGCCATCCCGCCGGATAAAGAGGTGGGCCGAGACCCGCAGCCCCTGGATCGTCCGGAAGAAGGGGTGGGCGTCCGGGTCCAGCCGATTGGTGAACAGGCGCTCCACCCCCTCGCCGCCGAAGGCGCCGGGGGGCAGGCTGATGGCGTGGATCACCAGCAGGTCGATGTCGACACCGGGCGGTCGCTCGTCGCAGTTGGGCGAGGGCTGCCGCCGGGCGCTGGCGAGCCAGCCATCGGCCGCCGGTTCGGGCCGGTTCTCCCTCGTCGGCGTCACGGCACCAGCCGGCGCACGGCATCGGCCTCCGGCGGCTGGCCACGCTCCACGCCCAGGGCATAGAGTGCCGCCACTCGCTGGGCCTTGCGCGCCGGCGCCATCGCCTCGCCACTCTCCGCCAGCACCCCTTCGACCCGCTCGAGGGTCTGTGCCAGCAGCTCGGTATCCATGGCCGCCTCCCCGGGCCCTACCCCGTCACCGGTCAGCAGCCAGTCCAGGGAGACACCGGCATGCTCGCGGATGCGCAGCAGCAGCTCAGGGCTGGGAATGGTCCCCTCCCGCCAGATCCGGGTGAAGGCCCCCTTGGAGATCCCCACCCGGGCCGCCCAGGAATAGGGCCGCTCCTGCCCCACCAGCTGGCACAGCCGCTCGTGGAAGTCCGGATTGCGCAGTTCACCCTCCATGGCACCTCTCCGTAGCCGTCCCCGCTACCCACTGTTCACTTTTCACCCTCCTCCCGCGCGGGAGGGGGGCTCTCGCCAAAAACGAGCCTCGTTCCATGGTCACTCACCTCTCCGGGTTGCACTGTCGTATTCTTGTCACCCGCGAGCCCGGCCTCACGAGCGCCTTTTCGGGCCTTTTGCGACCCGTTTTACCGACCGGGAGTCGATGGGGCCGCAGCGCCACCGAAGCCGGTCCGGACCGCGCAGAATACCACCCGCCGCCGCACACGCAATTCGACCCGCTGTCCCCCACCCCCGGCCTCTGCAATAATGATCCCATGAACCGGCCTACTCCCTCGGAGCCTTCGAGCCACCTCGGGCTCGGGATGATCATCGCCGCCTGGGTACTGGCCCTGGGCCTGCTGGCCTTTGCCTTCGAACATCACCTCTCCAGCCGTTCCAACCCCAACCAGAACCTCCAGGGGCGAGTCATCGAGGATGGCGCCCGGGAGGTGGTCCTCAAACGCAACCGCGGTGGGCACTACGTCGCCCCCGGCCACATCAATGGCGAGCCGGTCACCTTCATCATCGACACCGGAGCCAGCGATGTCTCCATCCCCGCCCACCTGGGCGAGGAGCTGGGCCTGGAGCCGGGCGCGACCCTGATCTACCGTACCGCCAACGGTCGCATCCGGGCCCATGCCACCCGGATCGCAAAACTGAGCCTCGGACCGCTGGAACTTCGCGACGTCCGTGCCAGTCTCAATCCCGCCATGGATGACCGCGAGGTCCTTCTGGGCATGAGCGCGCTGGAGTCCCTGGAACTGGAACAGCGCAACGGCCGCCTGACCCTGCGGCAACCGGCCCGATAGCGACACCCGGGGTCGGTTTACCCTCCCTCGCAGGCGAGGGATACTGAATCAAGAATCCGGATCTCGGGGGAGCCCCCGATAGGGACCGATCATGTTGCTGGCACTGGTAGCGACTCCCTTCCTGGGTGCCCTGCTACCCTTCCTCTTTGCCCGCGCCGGCCGGCTGTGGCCGGCCTGGCTGGCGGGCGCCACGGCCGTTACCGGCCTGGTACTACTGGCCGGCCTCTGGGGCCGGGTCTTCGCCGGCGAGGTCATCGTCGAGCGCTGGCAGTGGTTGCCGCAGGCAGGGCTGGAGCTGGCCCTGCGCATGGACGGGCTGGGGCTCCTCTTCACCACCCTGATCCTCGGTATCGGGCTGCTGGTCGTGCTCTACGCCCGCTACTACCTGCCGGCGGACCGACCCCTGGGGCGCTTCTATACCCTGCTGCTGCTCTTCATGGGGGCCATGCTCGGCGTGGTCCTCTCGGAGAACCTGCTGGTGATGCTGGTCTTCTGGGAGCTGACCAGCCTGACCTCCTTCTTCCTCATCAGCTATCTCCACGACGACTACCACGCCCGTCGCTCCGCGCGCATGGCGCTGACGGTCACCGGCGCGGGCGGGCTGGCCCTGCTGGGCGGGATCCTGCTGCTGGGCGAGATGGTCGGCAGCTACGATGTCTCGACGGTCATCGCCGCCGGCGACCTCATCCGTGGCCACGACCTCTATATCCCGGCCCTGCTGCTGGTCCTGCTGGGGGTCTTCACCAAGTCGGCGCAGTTCCCCTTCCACTTCTGGCTGCCGCGCGCCATGGCGGCCCCCACGCCGGTCTCCGCCTACCTCCACTCGGCGACCATGGTGAAGGCCGGGGTCTTCCTGCTGGCGCGGCTGCACCCCGCGCTGGCCGGGACGGATACCTGGTTCTTCCTGGTGGGCGGGGCGGGCCTGCTCACCTTCACCTACGGCGCCTTCACGGCCATCTTCCAGCACGACATCAAGGGGCTGCTGGCCTATTCCACCATCAGCCATCTGGGGCTCATCACCCTGCTCTTCGGCTTCGGCACGCCCCTGGGCGCGGTGGCCGGTGTCTTCCATATCATCAACCACGCCACCTTCAAGGCGTCGCTGTTCATGGCCGCCGGGATCATCGACCACGAGACCGGCAGCCGGGACATGCGGCGGATCAACGGCCTGTTCCGCTACATGCCGCACACGGCGGTGCTGGCCATGGTGGCGGCCCTGGCCATGGCCGGGGTCCCGCTGCTCAACGGCTTCCTCTCCAAGGAGATGTTCTTCGCCGAGACCCTGCACCAGCAGTGGCTGGGTGAGTGGACCTGGGTGCTGCCGGTGGTGGCCACCGCCGCCGGGATCTTCTCCATGGCCTACTCCCTGCGCTTCATCCACGACGTCTTTTTCAACGGCGAGCCCGTCAATCTGGACCGGACGCCCCACGAGCCGCCGCGCTGGATGAAGATCCCGGTGGAGGTCCTGGTGGGGCTCTGCCTGCTGGTGGGCGTCCTGCCGGCGGTGATCATCGGCCCGCTGCTGGAGGTCTCCGCCGGCGCCGTGGTGCCCTCCGGCCTGCCCGACTACAGCCTGGCCATCTGGCACGGCCTCAACTTCCCGCTGCTCATGAGCGTCATCGCCATGCTCGGCGGTATCGCCCTCTACGGCCTGCGCTTCCGCCTGTTCGCCCTCTACGACCGCCTGCCCCACGGCGACGGCGAGGCCGCCTTCGAGGCGGCGGTGAACGGCGTGGCCCGGGTCGCCCGGACCATTGTGGATGGTGGCGACGGCGGTGGCCTGCAGCGCTACCTCTTCGTCTTCTTCGCCGCCGCCGTGGTGGCCGGACTGCTGGCGGTCGTTCAGCAGCCGCCGGCCCTGTTCGGTGACCGCGAGCTCCTGCCGGTGGATGCCGCCGGCATCGCCGCGGTGCTGGCACTGGCCCTGGGAGCGGCGGCCACGGTGGCGATGCACCGTCGGCGGCTGGTGGCCATCGTGGTCATCGGCATCGTCGGGCTGGTGGTCTCGCTGCTCTTCGTCCGCTTCTCCGCCCCCGACCTGGCGCTGACCCAGCTCTCGGTGGAGGTGGTCACCATCATCCTGCTGCTGCTGGCCCTCTACTTCCTGCCCCAGGAGACCGAGCCGGAGAGCGCGGTCTGGCAGCGGGGACGGGACGCCGTGCTGGCCCTGGCCGCCGGGGTGGCGGCCACCCTGGCGGCACTGACGATGCTCACCGGCACCGGCGACCCCATCTCGCACTACTTCCTCGAGAACGCCGTGCCGGGCGGCGGGGGCCACAACGTCGTCAACGTGATCCTGGTGGACTTCCGCGGTTTCGACACCTTCGGCGAGATCCTGGTCCTGGCCATCGCCGCCCTGGGGATCCACGCCATGCTCCAGGGTCTCCAGCTGCGCGTGCCCGCCACCGGCCCCGGCGGCCGACCGTGGTCGAAGGAGCGCCATCCGCTCTTCCTGGCCATGCTGGCGCGTCCCCTGCTGCCGCTGGCGCTGCTGGTGGCGATCTACCTCTTCCTGCGTGGTCACAATGCCCCGGGTGGCGGCTTCATTGCCGGCCTGGTGGCGGCCATCGCCCTGATCCTCCAGCATCTCGCCAACGGCCTGGAGTGGACCCGCCAGCGGGTGGAGATGGACTACCATCGCCTCTTCGCCCTGGGCGCGGTGCTCGCCGCGGGGACCGGGCTGGCCTCCTGGGCCTTCGGCTACCCCTTCCTGACCAGCACCTTCGCCCATGTCCACCTCCCCTGGGGCGAGGACATGGAACTGGCCTCGGCGCTGGTCTTCGACCTGGGCGTGTTCATCACCGTGATCGCCTCGGTCCTGCTCATCCTCGCCGAACTCGGGCGACTGGGTGACGAGGATGCACCGGCCCACCACACCATCGGCAAGGAGGGCTGAGATGGAGATCCTCGTCGCCATCGCCATCGGCTGCCTGGTCGCCAGCGGGGTCTACCTGATGCTGCGCGGGCGCACCTTCCCCGTGGTCCTCGGGCTGACCCTGCTCTCCTACGGCGTGAACCTCTTCCTCTTCGCCTCCGGGCGGCTCACCGAGGATGCACCGGCGCTCATCCACGGCCACGGGCCCTATGCCGACCCGCTGCCCCAGGCGCTGGTGCTCACGGCCATCGTCATCGGCTTCGGCATGACCGCCTTCCTGGTGATCCTCGCCATCCGCGCCTACGGCGACCACGGCAGTGATCGCGTCGACGGCCGGGAGGAGGACTGATGAACCACCTGCCCATCCTGCCCATCCTTATCCCGCTGGCCGGGGCGCTCCTGCTGCTCGCCTGGCACCCGCGGGACATCGCCACCCAGCGGGCCATCGGCCTCGGCGCCACGCTGGCCCTGGTAGCCAGCCTCTTCTGGCTGCTGCCGGCGGCGCAGGCACCCATGACCTACGCCCTGGGCGACTGGCCGGCCCCCTTCGGGATCCTGCTGATCCTCGACCCGCTGGCGGCGGTCATGGTCGCCACCACCGCCGTCCTGGGGCTCGCGGCCCTGCTCCACGCCAGCCGGGGCGACGACGATCGGGGGCTGAACTTCCACGCCCTGTTCCAGTTCCAGCTCATGGGGCTCAATGGCGCTTTCCTCACCGGGGACCTCTTCAACCTCTTCGTCTTCTTCGAGATCCTCCTCATCGCCTCCTACGGCCTGCTCATCCACGGGGGCGGCGGGAGTCGCAGCCGGGCGGCGGTCCACTATGTCATCCTCAACCTCGCCGGCTCGGCGGTCTTCCTCATCGGCCTGGGCATGGTCTATGCCAGCCTCGGCACCCTGAACATGGCCGATGCCGGGCGCGCCATGGCGACCCTGGGGCCCGACGAGGGCGGCCTGGCGGCCATGGCGGTGCTGCTGCTGGTAGTGGTCTTCGGCCTCAAGGCGGCCCTGATCCCGCTGCACTTCTGGCTCACCCGCGCCTACACCGCCGCCACGCCCGCCGTGGCCGCCCTGTTCGCGGTAATGACCAAGGTCGGGATCTACGCCCTGTTGCGGCTCACCGATGCCGTGGGCGCCCCGGCGAGCCTGGACCCGCTGCTGCGCGATGGCCTGCTGGTCCTGGGCCTGATCACCCTGGCCCACGGCGCCCTGGGGGCGCTGGGCGCCACCCGGCTGGCGTCGCTGGTGGCGCGGCTGGTCATCGCCTCCGTGGGGACGCTGCTCATCGGCATCGGCATCGGCGGCGCCGAGGCGCTCACCGCGGCCGTCTACTACCTGGTCCACTCCACCTGGGCGGCCGGTGCGCTATTCCTGCTGGCGGGCCTGATTGCCGAGGCGCGCGGCTCCCGCTCGGACCGCATCGGGGCCGGCCCGCCCGGAGTCCTGGGGAGCGGCGCCGGCCTGCTGTTCATGGCGGCGGCCGTGGGCATGGTCGGACTGCCCCCGCTGGGCGGCTTCCTGGGCAAGGTCCTGCTGCTCCAGGCGGCCACGGACCATCCCTGGCAGGCGACCATCTGGACGGTCGTGCTGGCCACCGGCCTGGTGATGATCATCGCCGCCGCGCGTGCCGGCTCCATCATCTTCTGGCGTCTGGAGCCGGAGGCGGAGCCCGGCATCCGGGTCGCCCGGGTCGCCTTCGCGCCGGCGGCCCTGCTGGTCGTCGGGACCGTGGCCTGGGCCCTGGCCGCGGCCCCGGCGGCGGAGTATGCCGCCAGCGCCGCCGACTGGCTCACCCGGGGCGACGCCTGGCGCGCGGCGGTGCTACCGTGACTGCAGGAGGAGAGGCCGTGAGCCGACCGCTGTTGCCCCATCCCATGCTCTCCCTGGTACTGGCAGCCACCTGGCTACTGGTAGCCAACACCGTGACCATCGGCCACCTGCTGCTGGCCGCGCTGCTGGGGCTGGTCATCCCCTGGATTACCTGGCGCTTCTGGCCGGATCGCCCCCACCTGGCGCGGCCGGGTCGCATCCCGGCCTATATTGGCCGGGTTCTGGCGGACATCGTGATCGCCAACTTCGAGGTGGCCCGCCAGGTCCTGGGGCCGGTGCGCTCACTGCAGCCGACCTTCGTGGAGGTGCCGGTGGACCTCGCCGACGACTTCGCCCTCACGATCTTTGCCAGCACCGTCTCGCTGACGCCGGGGACAGTGTCGGCGGACGTCTCCGACGACCGGCGCTGGCTGCTGGTCCATGCCCTCCACGCCGATGACCCGGAGGAGGTGGCCAGGACGGTCAAGGCGCGCTACGAGGCGCCTCTCAAGGAGATCTTCGGATGCTGAATGCCGTACTGCCCCTGGCCATCGGCATGGTGGTGGTCGCCATGCTCCTCAACATCTGGCGCATCCTCATCGGGCCCAGCGTCTCGGACCGCATCCTCGGCCTGGATACCCTCTACATCAACACCATCGCCCTGCTGGTACTGGTGGGGATCCAGCTGGACAGCGCCTCCTATTTCGAGGCGGCCCTGCTGATTGCCATGATGGGGTTCGTCGGCACCGTGGCGCTCACCAAGTACCTGTTGCGCGGCGACATCATCGAATAGGAGGCGAAACGTGCTCATCGAGACCCTCATCGCCCTGCTCCTGCTCCTCGGCGCCGGCTTCACCCTGGTGGGCTCCATCGGCCTGGCCCGGCTACCGGACCTGTTCATGCGCCTGCACGGCCCCACCAAGGCCACCACCCTGGGGGTGGGGGCGACCCTGCTCGCCTCGGTGGTCCACTTCAGTACCACCGGCGGCGGCCTGAGCCTCCATGAGCTGCTGGTGGCCCTCTTCCTCTTCATTACGGCGCCCATCAGCGCCTACCTCCTGGCCCGCACGGCGCTCCACCTCGGGGCCCCCGGAGGGGCCACACCGCCCGAACGCCCCTACCACGACGGCCGGGAGGAGTAGACCATGGGAGCGCCGCGCCGGATCCTGGCCGCCACGGACCTGTCCACGAAGGGCAACGCCGCGGCCTGGCGCGGCGCCGAACTGGCGGCACGACACGGGGCGCACCTGACCCTGGTCCACATCCTCGAGGATCGCCGCGCCGACCGTCCCATCCCGGACGGCGGGGAACCGGCCACCACCCGGGACCACGCCAGCGCCAGCGCCCTGGAGGGCCTGGCCGCCGATCTGGAGCGGGCCACCGGCGTGGCGGCCCGCTCCCACCTCCACCACGGACGGCCGGACCGTCGCATCATCATGGCGGCCGACGAGGCCGGCGCGGATCTCATCTGCATCGGCGCCATCGGCGAACGCGACGCCGAACTGGGTACGGTGACCGCCCGGGTGGTCCGCGAGGCGCACTGCCCCGTGCTGGTCCTCCGGCGCGGCGCGCAGGAGCCGGTACGCTCCGTCCTCGCCGCCAGTGATCTCTCCGAGGGCGCCGCCGCCGCCCTGACCGCGGCGGCGACCCTCTTCCCCGAGGCCGAGTTCTCCCTCGCCCACGTGGTCGATACCTGGCAGGAGGATCGTGCCCGTACGGCCGGCGTGGCGGAGGCCGAGGTAGAACGCCAGCACAACGCCACCGTGACCGCCGCCCGCGAGGAGCTGGGCCGCTGGGCCCAGGGCTGTGCCAGTGGGGCCTTGAACCCGCACCTGCTCGTTCGCGCCGGCGATCCGCGTTTGGTATTGCGGCGATTGTTGAGTCAGTATCAACCCGATGTCACCGCCGTGGGGGCCAGCGGCCGTCACGGCGTGGAGCGCCTGCTGCTGGGCAGCACGGCGACGGACTGCCTGCGCCATGCCCCGGGGGACGTCCTCGTCAGCGGAGCCACGGCCGAGAACCGGGAGGAGGAGACATGACGGAGACCGAACAGGCGTGGCACACCCTGGAGGCCGATGCCGCCCTCTCCGCCCTGGAGAGCCACTCGGACGGCCTCACCGTGGCCGAGGCGGAACAGCGCCTGACCCGCTACGGCCCCAACCGCATCACCACCGCGTCCCGACGCTCTGCCCTCTCCCGCCTGCTCGCCCAGTTCCACAACGTCCTCATCTACGTCCTCATCGCGGCCGCCGCCGTCACGGCCCTGCTCGGCCACTGGGTGGATACCGGCGTCATCGTCGGCGTGGTCATCATCAACGCCATCATCGGCTTCCTGCAGGAGGGCAAGGCGGAGCAGGCGCTGGACGCCATCCGCAACATGCTCTCCCCGCGCGCCACCGTGCGCCGGGAGGGGCACAGCACCACCGTCGACGCCACCGCACTGGTCCCCGGCGACGTGGTACTCCTGGCCCCGGGCGACAAGGTCCCCGCCGATCTGCGCCTGTTCAAGGCGCGCGACCTGCAGATCGACGAGTCGGTCCTCACCGGCGAATCGGTGGCCGTGGAGAAGGGCACCGGGACCGTGGCGGCCGATGCCGCCCTGGGCGACCGCCGCGGCATGGCCTACTCCGGGACCCTGGTGACCTACGGCCAGGCCAGCGGCGCGGTGGTGGCCACCGGCGATACCACCGAGATCGGCCGGATCAGCGCCATGCTGGAGGAGGTCCAGACCCTGCAGACGCCGCTGCTGCGCCAGGTGGCCAACTTCGGCCGGATTCTCAGCGCCGTGATCCTGGCGGTGGCCGGGCTCGCCTTCGCCTTCGGGATCCTGGTGCGCGATTACGCCCTTACCGAGATGTTCCTGGCGGCGGTGAGCCTGGCCGTGGCCGCCATCCCCGAGGGACTTCCGGCCATCATGACCATCACCCTGGCCATCGGCGTCCAGGCCATGGCACGGCGCAATGCCATCGTCCGCAAGCTCCCCGCGGTGGAGACCCTGGGCTCGGTCTCGGTCATCGGCTCCGACAAGACCGGTACGCTGACCCGCAACGAGATGACCGTTCAGCAGGTCCTCACCGCCGAGCACGCCTACCACGTCACCGGCGCCGGCTACGAGCCGCACGGCGCCTTCCGCCTGGACGGTACCGAGGTGGACCCCATCGGGGACGACACCCTCATGGAACTCGGCCGCGCAGGCATGCTCTGCAACGACGCCAGCGTCTTCGAGCTCGACGGCCAGTGGCGGCTGGCCGGCGACCCCACCGAGGGCGCCCTGGTGACCCTGGCCAGCAAGCTGGGGCTGGATGCCGCCCGCGAGGACGAGGCCCGGCCCCGGGACGACGTCATCCCCTTCGACTCCACCCACAAGCTCATGGCCACGCTTCACCACGACCATGCCGGCCACGCCTTCATCTACCTCAAGGGGGCGCCGGAGGCCGTCCTGGAACGGTGCAGCCACGTCCGCGTGGACGGCGACGAGCGCCCCCTGAACCACGCCGAGTGGATGGAGCGGGTGGAGGCGCTGGGGCGGGAGGGCCAGCGGGTCCTGGCCATCGCCTTCGCCCCCGTGGCCGACCACCGTCACGACCTGCGCTTCGAGGACATCGAGGGCGGCCTGACCCTCCTGGGGCTGGTGGGGATTATCGACCCGCCCCGGGAAGAGGCCATCCGCGCGGTCACCGAGTGCCAGCGCGCCGGGATCCGGGTGAAGATGATCACCGGCGACCACGCCATTACCGCCGCCGCCATCGGCGTTCAGATGGGGATCGGCGACGGCGAACGGGTGCTCACCGGGGCCGATCTCGACCGCATGGACGACGCCACGCTCCACGACGAGCTGGGCCGGGTGGATGTCTTCGCCCGCACCAGCCCCGAGCACAAGCTGCGCCTGGTCCGCGCCATCCAGGCCCGGGGGCAGGTCGCCGCCATGACCGGCGACGGCGTCAACGACGCACCGGCGCTGAAACAGGCCGATGTCGGCGTTGCCATGGGGCAGAACGGGACCGAGGTGGCCAAGGAGGCCGCCGAAGTGGTCCTGGCCGACGACAACTTCGCCTCCATCGCCGCCGCCGTGCGCGAGGGTCGCACCGTCTACGACAATCTCAAGAAGGCGATCCTCTTCATCCTGCCCACCAATGGCGGACAGGCCCTGATCCTCCTCGCCGCCATCGCCCTGGGCTACACCCTGCCCATCACGCCGGTGCAGATCCTCTGGGTGAACATGGTCACCGCCGTGACCCTGGCCCTGGCGCTGGCCTTCGAGCCCTCCGAGCCCGGCGTCATGGAGCGGCCGCCCCGGGATGCCCGGGAGCCGCTGCTCTCCGGCTTCCTGCTCTGGCGGATCGGGCTGGTCTCGGTGCTGATGCTGACCGCGGCCGGAGGCGTCTTCGTCTGGCAGCAGGCCATGGACGCCGGCATCGAGGTGGCCCGTACGGCGGCGGTGAATGCCCTGGTAGTGCTGGAGATCTTCTACCTCTTCAATGCCCGCTTCATCACCACCGGCAGCATCGGCCACCACGGCCTCACCGGTAACCGGGCCGTCTGGATCGCCGTGGCCACCCTGATCGTCCTCCAGGCGCTCTTTACCTGGGCCCCGCCGCTGCAGCTCCTGTTCGGTACCGCCCCGCCGGCCCCGGCCGTCTGGCTGGCCATTCTCGCCGCCGGCGTGGCACTGTTCCTCATCGTGGAGGCCGAGAAGGCCCTGCAGCGGTCCCGTGGCCGCCAGTCCTGAACGCTTGCAAGGAGTTCATCTTGACCAGCCTGCCCGACTACCTCTCTCCCGCCGCCATCGCCCGCCAGGTCCGCGCTGCCCTGGAAGAGGACCTGGGCCGGGGGGATGACCCCACCGCCGCCGGCATCCCGTCGGATGCGGTGGCCGACGGCCGGGTCATCTGCCGGGAGCGCGGGGTGCTCGCCGGGGCACCCTGGTTCGAGGCGGCCTTCACCGAGCTGGACCCGGACGTCACCATCACCTGGTATCAGGGTGATGGGGACACCCTGAGCGCCGGCGCCCAGATCTGCCACCTGCGCGGGCCGGCGCGGGCCATCGTCAGCGCCGAGCGGACCGCGCTGAACTTCCTCCAGACCCTCTCGGGGACGGCCACCACCACGCGGACCTTCGTGCAGGCCGTGGCCGGCACCGATGTCGAGATCCTGGATACCCGCAAGACCCTGCCCGGTCTGCGGCTGGCGCAGAAGTACGCCGTGCGCTGCGGCGGTGGCACCAACCACCGCCTGGGGCTGTTCGACGCCATCCTGATCAAGGAGAACCACATCGCGGCCGCCGGCTCCATCCCGGCCGCAGTGACCACCGCCCGCCATCACGCCCCGCAGTTGCCGCTGGAGGTGGAGGTGGAGACGGTGGATCAGCTCCTGGAGGCGATGGATGCCGGCGCCGACCGGATCCTGCTGGACAACATGGAGGCCGAAACGCTCCAGGCGGCGGTGGAGGCCGCCGGCGGGCACGTGGTGCTGGAGGCGTCGGGGAACATGACCCCGGAGCGGGTCGCCGAGGTGGCCCAGACCGGGGTGGACTGCATCTCCGTGGGGGCACTCACCAAGGACGTCCGCGCCCTGGACCTCTCCCTGCGGCTGGACGCCATCGGCACCTGAGGGCGCCGAGCCGCCCCTACTCCCTCAGCCAGTCCGCGGCAAAGGCCTCCGCCGGCTGCGGGTAGCCGAAATGGAAACCCTGGGCGATATGGCAGCCCTCCTCCCGGAGGAAGGTGAGCTGCTCGGGGGTCTCCACCCCCTCGGCGACCACCCTGAGCCCCAGACTGCGGCCGAGGCTGACCACGGTGGAGACGATGGCGGCATCCTCCGGATCCTCGGCGATCCCCTTCACGAAGGACTGGTCCACCTTGAGGGCCGTGATGGGGAAGCGGCGCAGGTAGGCCAGGGAGGAATAGCCAGTGCCGAAGTCGTCCACCGCCACCCCCAGACCCATCTCCCGGATCCGGCGCAGGCGGTCTACCGACTTCTGCGTATCCTGCATGAGGACACCCTCGGTGAGTTCCAGCGTCAGCAGTCCCGGATCGACACCGGAGTCGGCGAGCGCGGCCTCCAGGGGCTCCAGCGGATTGTCCCGGCCGAACTGCAGCGCCGAGATGTTCACCCCCATGGGGACCGGCCCCTTCCCGGCCTCCCGCCAGCGGCGCAGCTGCTGGCAGACGTGGTGGAGGACCCAGTCCCCGATGGGGCCGATGAGGCCGGTCTCTTCCGCCAGCGGGATGAAGTCCGCCGGCGAGACCAGCCCCATATCGGGGTGGTGCCAGCGGAGCAGGACCTCGGCCGAGACCAGCGCCCCGCTCTGCACATCCACCAGCGGCTGGTAGTAGCACTCGAACTGTTCGCGCTCCAGGGCGCGGCGGAGGTGGTTCTCCAGGGTCAGACTCTGGAAGGTGTGGGCGTTCATCTCCGGGGTGTAGAGCTGGTAGGTGTTGCGGCCCAGCTCCTTGGCCCGGTACATGGCGTTATCCGCCGCCCGGGAGAGGGTCTCGCCATCATCCCCGTCCAGGGGATAGAGGCTGATCCCGACGCTGGAGGTGACGAAGAGCTCGTGGCCGTCCACGTCGAAGGGGTGGCCCAGCCGCTCCACCAGGCGCCGGGCCACGTTCACCGCCTCCCGGCTGTCGTCGAGCTCCGGCAGGAGGATGACGAACTCGTCCCCGCCCAGCCTCGCCAGCGAGTCGCCCTCGCGCAGCTCGGCCCGCATGGCCTCCGCCACCTGGAGTAGCAGGGCATCGCCCACGGCGTGGCCCAGGGTATCGTTAACGCGCTTGAACCGGTCCAGATCGACGTAGAGCAGGGCCAGCTCATGGCCGTAGCGGTGGGCCTGGGCGATGGCGACCTGAAGGCGGTCATCAAA
>Ga0102925_1000224_pt1 | contig 29608 bp, 27 predicted proteins | sample SalPonR1_A_D1_MG_FD_78216 | JGI IMG/M metagenome (GOLD analysis project Ga0102925, IMG submission 78216) | Salt pond soil microbial communities from South San Francisco under conditions of wetland restoration - Salt Pond MetaG R1_A_D1_MG | ecosystem: Environmental > Aquatic > Marine > Intertidal...
CGGCCGCCGCGACGCCTCGTATGCCTCAGGCTTCCTTGATCGGCGCGAAGATCTCGGGCCGCTCTTCGCCTTCCACCATGAGATACCCGGCGAGCCCCTTCTCGGCCCGGCTCAGCGCGTGGTCGACGAGGACGTAGCGGCCCGGCACCTCGCAGGTGAACTCGACGACCCCGGACCCGCCGGGGGCCACCTTGATGGTCTGCACGTTCTCGTGCGGCGGGGCGGTCAGCGAGCCTTCGAGGTAGACGCGGTCGAAGATCTCGCCGATCACGTGGAAAGACGAGATCGCGTTGGGACCGCCTACGCCGATGTAGATCCTCACCGTTTCGCCGACGTTGGCTTGCAGCGGGTAATGGTCGGTCAGCGCGCCGACGTGGCCGTTGAAGACGAAGTACGTCGGGCGTTCGTCGATCAGCCGGTCGAAGCTCTCGTTCATGAGGCCGGCCGTACCGGCCGGTTCCTCGGTGAAGATCTCGCCCTGCATGACGTAGTATTCGCGGTCGACCGCGGGCAGGCCTTCCTCGGGCTCGATCAGGATCATGCCGTACATGCCGCGGGATATGTGCTGGGCGACGGGCGGCACGGCGCAGTGGTAGACGTAGAGCCCGGGGTTCAGGGCCTTGAACTGAAAGCTCCTTTCCTCTCCCGGCATCGCGGTGGTGAGTTCCGCGCCGCCGCCCGGGCCGTTGCAGGCGTGAAAGTCGACGTTGTGGGCGAAGTGACTGTCCTCGTGGTTGCGCAGCGTCACCTCGATTGTGTCGCCGACGCGGGCGCGGACCATCGGGCCAGGCACGGTTCCATTGAAGGTCCAGAAGCGGAACGTGGAATTGTAGTCGAGATGCGCTTCGATCTCGCGGGTCTCCAGTTCGACGCGGACGGTGGCGGGCTCGGTTCGCCCGACGGGCGGCGGCACGTTTGCGGGGTTCTCGGCGATGTCGGCCATTTCGGGCGCCACCGGGTTCACGGTATAGATGCGGTCGGACATCGTCCCCGCCTCGTGCGCTACGTTGTAAAGGCGCGCGCCGTGCCGGCCGTCTGCCTGGGCGATTGCGGGCGGGGCGTTGAGTACGCCGGCGGCGGTCAGGCCCGCTGATCCGGCCAGAAGGTTGCGGCGGCTGATACCGGGGCCGGGCCGGACGCGTTTCAGTCTGGGGCTCATGTCTGGCCTCCGTTCGCTGGGGGTCGTATCTTGCGCCGCACGTGCGGCGAGGCTCGAACCGCAAACGGACGGGCGCGATGAACGGTTCCGCGCGCCCGGTGCGGGCCAGGCGGTTCCCGATGCCGGACAGGCGTTTCCGAAAGGTGAAACCGCGTCGCGCGGCAGGTTGCCCGGCCGCGTCTAAGCCTTTGTCCCGGCCGCCGGAACGAGCTATGCCAGGAGGCGACACATCGGGAGAGATTCACATGACCGCACTGCTGCATGACGTCGATCCGGACGGGCTTCTGGAATTCTCGGTGGTGTTCACCGACCGCTCGCTCAACCACATGAGCGCGGCGTTTCAGGCCGTGATGCGGGAGATCTCCGGAATGCTGAAGGATGTCTACGCGGCGGATGCCGTCGCGCTGGTGCCCGGCGGCGGGACCTTCGCCATGGAGGCCGTGGCGCGGCAGTTCGCGACCGGCGAGACGGCGCTCGTCATCCGGAACGGCTGGTTCTCCTACCGCTGGAGCCAGATCTTCGAGATGGGCGGTATTCCGGCGGAGGAGATCGTGATGCCGGCGCGGCGGACGGGGAACGATCCGCAGTCGCCGTTTGCGCCGGCGCCTGTGGAGGAGGTCGTGGCGAAGATCCGCGAGACACGGCCGGCGGTCGTCTTCGCGCCCCATGTGGAGACGTCGGCGGGAATGATCCTGCCCGACGACTACATCCGCGCGGTGACGGCGGCCGTCCACGAGGTGGGCGGGCTGTTCGTGCTCGACTGCATCGCGTCGGGCTGTGTCTGGGTCGACATGGCGGATCTCGGGATCGACGTGGTGATCTCGGCGCCGCAGAAGGGCTGGTCGGCCTCGCCCTCGGCGGGAATGGTGATGCTGTCCGAGGCGGCGCGCGAGAAGGCGACGGCGGCGGTGTCGACGAGCTATGCCGTCGATCTCGGCAAGTGGCTTGCGATCATGGAGGCCTACGAGCGCGGCGGGCACGCCTATCACGCGACGATGCCGACGGACGCGCTGCGCGGGCTGCGGGACACGATGCTGGAGATGCGTGACTGGGGCTTCGAGCGGCTGAAGGCCGCGCAGTGGGAGCAGGGCGAGCGGGTCCGGGCGCTGCTGGCCTCGAAGGGCGTTCGGTCGGTGGCGGCCGAGGGGTTTCGGGCGCCGGGTGTCGTGGTGAGCTACACCGACGATCCGGAGGTCCAGGCGGGCCGCGCGTTCGCCCAGCAGGGCGTGCAGATCGCGGCCGGCGTGCCGTTGCAGGTGGGCGAGGGCGCTGAGTTCCGGACCTTTCGGATCGGGCTCTTCGGGTTCGACAAGCTGAAGGACGTGGATGCGAGCGTGGCGCGGCTCGAGGCCGCGCTCGATCAGGTGCTCTGACGCCGCGCATCGATCCCGAGGCGTGGCCTTTCGAAAGGCCGTGTCTTCTACGAGGCTTCTACCCCTGCGCCCCGAGGCCGGCACGCATGACCGCGCGGCGCAGCGGCACGATGTCGTGGACGGCCTTGAGCCCCGTCAGGCGGAGCGACTGGAGCGGTGCGCCGTCCGACCGGCAGACCCGATTGAAGAGGTCGATGACCGCGGCGCGGGCGCGGATATCGCCATCACGCGTCTTTTCGTAGGCGAGCAGCATCTCCGGAGAGCCGAGGGCGTCGGGCGCGGCGGTGGCGAGATCGGCGAGAGCCACGACGTCGTGGAGCGAGGTGTTGAGGCCTTGGGCGCCGATGGGTGGCAGGACGTGGGCGGCCTCCGCGACGATCGCCGTGCGCCGCGCGGTCAGACGTTCGGCGCGCTGGGTGACGACCGGCCAGAGGCGGCGCGGGCTCGCGAGGGTCAGATTCCCGAGAACGCCGGCGGAGCGGAGGGTCGCCTCGCAGGAGAAGGCGGCCTCGTCCATGTCGAGAAGGTCGAGCGACCGGCGGCCGTCGTTCATCCACACCACGGCGGAGGCGGGGCCGCCCTGCTGGTCGGGCAGCGGCACGAGAACGAAGGCGCCGCCCTGGTTGTAGAGTTCGATGGAGACGTTTTCGTGCGGGTGCGGGTGTGTCACGTTGAAGGCGAGCGCCTTCTGGCCGTAGCGGGTCGTGGTGACGCCGATCCCGGCGGCTGCGCGGACCGGACTCGCGCGGCCGTCGGCGGCGACGACGAGGCGAGCCGAGAGCGTCCCACCGTCGGTGAGGGTGACGATCGCCTCGCGGTCGCGGGTCAGGCAGCGGGAAAAGCCCGTTCCCATGCGGAGGTCGACATTCGGCATGTGGCCGATGCGGTCCGTGAGAACGTGGCGGGTCTGCCAGTTCGGGAGATTCCAGCCGAACGGGCGGTCCGAGATGTCGTCGGCACGGAAGTCGCGGGAGGCGCGGATCTCCGGCGGCCAGCCGGTGGTATCGACGGCGCGGAGCAACTCGAGCGGCATCGCATGCGGGGCCAGGGCCGGCCAGAGGCCGGTGCGCTCGAAAAGGTCACGGGCCGGCTGGAGGAAGGCGGTCGAGCGCAGGTCGGAGCCTTCGGCCTCGGCGGCGTCGACGGGCGTGGCCGGATCGGCGAGCACGACAGAGAAGCCCGCCTGCCCGAAGGCCGCCGCCGCGGTGAGGCCTGCGATGCCGCCGCCCGAGATGAAGATGTCGACGGTTTCGCGGCTCATGCGCTGTCTCCGAAGTGGCCGAGGAAGTCGGAGAGATCCACGGTGTGGTGATGGATGTGGGGCTGGTCCTCGCGTTCGGGCGCGACATGGATGGTCCGCATCCCCATCGCGTGGGGGGCCGCGAGGTTGCGCGCGTCGTCCTCGAACATCGCGCCCCGCGTCGCGTCGAGGCCGTCGGCGGTGAAGATCGCCTCGAAGGCTTCGCGTTCCGGCTTGGGACGGAAGCCCGCGTGCTCGACGCCGTAGACCGCGTCGAAGAGCCCCGAGAGACCGCGGGCGTCGATCACCCGTTCGGCGTAGGGGGCGCAGCCGTTGGTGTAGACGATCTTGCGGCCCGGCAGGCGTCGGATGTGCCGGGCCAGCGCCACGTCGTGTTCGAGATGGCCGAGATCGATCTCGTGGACGTCGCTGAGATAGGGGCCGGGGTCGACCCCGTGCTCGGTCATCAGGCCGGCGAGCGTCGTGCCGTAGCGGTGCCAGTAGTCGCCGCGGAGCCGGTTGGCCTCGGCGCGGGAGACCTTGAGTTCGCGCATGACCCAGTCGGTCATCCGCACCTCGATCTGATCGAAAAGGCGGGCCTTCGGCGGATAGAGGGTGTTGTCGAGATCGAAGACCCAGAAGGCCACGTGATCGAAAAGATGTGCCACCATGCGGCGGAACCTAGTGCGCGGCCCCATCCTGCGCAATGCGGCGCGGCGCTTGATGCGGTGGCGCGGCGCGCTTAGGCTCAGTCGACCGGAACGGAGCGACGGGCATGGACGATATCAGAACGCCGCAGAGGGACGCCTACCAGCTGATCCTTCAGGCGATCGACAGGGGAGTGTACAAGCCGGGCGACCGGCTGGTGGAAAGCGAGCTGGCCGAGCGGTTCGGGGTCTCGCGAACGCCGATCCGGGAGGCGCTCCAGCGGCTCGAGACGCAGTCGCTCCTGACGCGCGACGGGCGGAGCCTGATCGTCTCGTCGCTCGACCACAACCAGATGGCCGAACTCTACGTCGTTCGCGGCGAACTTGAAGGTCTTGCGGCGCGTCTGGCGGCGCGGCACGCGACCGAGGAGGAGGTTCGGGTTCTGCGCCGGATGGTCGAGGACGATCGCAAGCTCGTCGGCGATCCGGGGGCGCTCGCTCAGGCGAACCGGCGGTTCCACCGTCAGGTCCACCTCGCCTCGCACAACCGGTTTCTCGTCCAGCAGCTCGATCTCGTCTACCGGTCGATGGCGCTGATGGCCACGACGTCGCTCGCGGTGCAGGGACGCGGCGAGATCGCGCTCGCCGAGCATCAGAAGATCGTGGACGCGATCGCGGCGGGCGACGGCGACGCGGCGTACAAGGCGCTGAAGGAGCACATCTCGGTCTCTTTCGAGGTCCGCCTCACGCACGACGCCGAGCAGGCGGCGCAGAGGGCGTGACGCGCTCGGCATCGTAGATGCCGTGGGCTGTCTTGTCCCAGTAGAACGGCCGCACGACCATTTCGACCAGCGCCTTCCACGACGCGATCGCTCCAAGCGGGTGGTAGAAGTGCATCGTCGGGACCCACGGGATGAGCCAGCGGTGCCGGGGCGTCGCGACGGCGAGGGCGCCGGCGGCGATGTTCACGATCTCAGTCAGCAGGAGCGCCGAGCCGAGGAGGACGAAGAGCCACCACGGCACCAGACCGGCGAGCGGATGCGGCAGGCCGAAGGGGAGGAGCCAGAAGCTCCAGACCAGCGGTGCGAGCAGGAAGGTCGAGAGGGTTCCCAGGAACAGGATCTGCACGCCCGCGAACTTCAAGAGGCCGAGGTCGTGCAGGAGTTTCCGCGGTGTCCGCATATGCGAAATCCAGGTCATCGCGTAGCCCTTGAGCCATCGTGACCGCTGCCGGATCCACGGCACCGCGCGGCAGTTCGCCTCCTCCTCGGTCACGCTGTCGATCAGTTCGCAGCGGTAGCCGTGGCGGGCGAGGCGCAGGCCGAGATCGGCATCCTCGGTGACATTGTGCGCGTCCCAGCCGCCGAGCCGGTCGAGCGCGGCGCGGCGAAAGAAGAGCGTGGTGCCGCCCAGCGGGATCACGAGGCCCATGCGCGCGATGCCGGGCAGGATGATCCTGAACCATGTGGCGTAGTCGATGGTGAAGCAGCGCGACAGCCAGTTGGTGCGCGCGTTGTAGAAGTCGAGCACGCCCTGCAGACAGGCGACCTCGGGCGGGCGGTCCCGGAAGCGGGCGACGACGCGGCGCAGCTGGTCGGGCGCCGGCGCGTCCTCGGCGTCGTAGACGCCGACGATGGAGCCGCGACAGAAGTCGAGCGCGTAGTTCATCGCCCTCGGCTTCGTGCGCACCGTGCCCTCTGGCACAAGGATCTGGCGCATCCCGCGGGGCAGGGCAGCGCGGGCGAGCGTGTCCTGGGTGAGCTTGTCGTCCTCCTCGATCACGAGGCAGATGTCGAGCCGGTCCTCGGGATAGTCGAGACGGGCGAGGCGCTGCACGAGCCGGCCCGCGATCTCCCGTTCCCGGTATAGGGGCACGAGGAGCGATACGATGGGCGGCAGGCCGTTCCCCTGCCCCGAGCGGGTCGTCGTGAAGCAGTTTTGCGTGGCGTGGACGTGCCAGAGCTGTACCACCGCCGCCGCCGCGCGAAGCCCCGAGGTGAGAAGGAGCGCGAGCACCGCCCAGCCGGTCAGCACGGCGAGCGTGGCGGTGGGGGCGAGCGCTGCGGCGGTGGCGACGAGGAGCGCGACGCCGAGCGCGGTCCGGACGATGCGCGCCGGAAGTCCGCGCACGCTTTCCGAGGCGGGCACGCGGTGTTCGGCGAAGCGGGTGAGCGTCGGCTGGCGGAGGCCGATCAGCGTCTCCTCGATCTCCCGGCGGGAGCCTGCGACGAAGCGGACGGGCCCGAGGGCCGCTTCGATCTCGGGGCGCCTGGCCCTTGCACGCGAGAGGCTGGACACGGCGACGACGGTGACCGCGCCCGCGGACTTCAGCGGCAGGATGCCCAATCGGATGCAGGCCGGCGCGCCGATGAGATCGATGAGGTGCGGGTCGGGCGGGGTCCTGGCCGGATCGAAGCCGGACTGGAGGGCGAGGGCGGCGGCGACGGCCTTGGGGCTGGCCCAGCCATGGGCGACGAGCAGGTCGCCGAGCCGATCGGTGCCGCGCGGCTGGAGGGCGAGCGCGGCGAGAAGGTGGTCGGGCGCGAGATCGCCCTGCCGCACGAGGATGTCTCCGAGACGCGGTCCCGCGGATGGCGCCCCTTGCCGCGGGATGGTCCGGTGGCGCCCCTTGGGGTCCAGTCGCAGGACAGTGGCGGTCATGGCAATCCGTCGCGTGGCTTCGAGCCCCCAGCTAACGGACGCAGGGTTAAATGCCGGTTAAGCCGCTTGGGGCCCGCCCATGGCCGCGACGAACCGCTCGAACAGGTAGTAGCTGTCCTGCGGGCCGGGACTCGCCTCGGGGTGGTACTGGACCGAGAACACAGGGCGGTCGGTCATGCGGATGCCGCAGTTCGACCCGTCGAAGAGCGAGATGTGGGTTTCCGCGACGCCGATCGGCAGGGTCTGGGTATCGACGGTGAAGCCGTGGTTCATCGACGTGATCTCGACCTTGCCGGTGTCGATGTCCTTGACGGGATGGTTCGCGCCGTGGTGGCCGTGATTCATCTTGATCGTCTTCGCCCCGAGCGCGAGGGCGAGCATCTGGTGGCCCAGGCAGATCCCGAAGACCGGCATGTCGGAGCCGTCGAGGACACCGCGGATCATCGGGACGGCATACTCGCCCGTGGCGGCCGGATCGCCGGGGCCGTTCGAGAGAAAGAGCCCCTCGGGTTGCAGCGCGAGGACGTCCTCGGCGGTGGCGGTCGCGGGGAGCACCGTGACCTCGCAGCCCGCGGAGGCGAGGCAGCGCAGGATGTTGCGCTTGGCGCCGTAGTCGATCGCGACGACGCGGCGGCCGGGTTCCGTGCGGCGGGTGTAGCCTTCGGGCCAGGCCCACCGCATCTCGTCCCAGCGGTAGCTCTGTGCGCAGGTGACGCCCTTGGCGAGGTCGAGGCCGACGAGGCCGGGGAACGCCCGGGCCTTCGCGACGAGCGCCTCGATGTCGAAGTTGCCCCCGGGGTCGTGGGCGAGCGCGACATGCGGCGCGCCCTGCTGGCGGATCGCGCGGGTCAGACGGCGGGTGTCGACGCCGCCGATCCCGATCCGCCCGCGGCGGGCGAGCCAGTTGGTCAGGTGTTCCGCCGCCCGCCAGTTCGACGGTTCGGTGGGATCCCACTTCACGATCATGCCTTCGGCGACCGGATCGGCGGTTTCGTCGTCGTCGGGATTGACGCCGACGTTTCCGACATGGGGAAAGGTGAAGGTGACGATCTGGCCGGCATAGGAGGGGTCGGTCATGATCTCCTGGTAGCCGGTCATCGCCGTATTGAAGCAAAGTTCCGCCGTCGTCTCACCGGTGGCGCCGAAGCCGGTCCCGTAGAATATCGTGCCGTCGGCAAGGGCCAGACAGGCCGTCGGTTTCCTGACCGTGGCAAGGGTGGGCATGGCGCGACTCCCCGATAAATCCTCGGGAAACTAGTGTCGGGAGGGAGCGCCGTCAAGCGAGGCGGATCTTTATTTCATATAATGAAATCAACTTTTTAGGTGGAAAGGGAACAGTTGCCCACGGTCCGCGATTTGGATAGTCTCAGCAACCGGACCCAAGGGGATGAGGCCGAAGACCGATGGATATGCGCGAACGCGTCAACACCGCCCTCAAAGAGGCAATGAAAGCGAAGGATGCCGACAGGCTCTCGACGCTCCGCCTGATCAACGCCGCGATCAAGGACCGCGACATCGCGGTGCGCGGCGAGGGGCGCGAGGAAGGAGTGTCGGATGCCGACGTGCTCCAGATCCTCGGCAGGATGGTCAAGCAGCGCCAGGAAAGCGCGCGGGCCTACGAAGAGGGCGGGCGGCTGGAACTGGCCGAGAAGGAACGTGAGGAAATCGGCGTCATCGAGGAGTTCCTGCCGCGGCAGTTGTCGGAACAGGAAGTCGATGGCGCGATCGACAAGGCCATAGCCTCGACCGGGGCGGAGGGGATCCGCGACATGGGCAAGGTGATGGGCGAGTTGAAATCGCGCTACACCGGGCGGATGGACTTCGGGTCCGTCGGATCGATGGTGAAGGAGCGGCTCGCCTCCTGAGCCGGGAAGCCGGCGGATGGAGGCCGCTTGGGCCAGGCATCCTGCCCGGATGGCTTGGGCGGGAACGGCCAGGCGGCCTCGGGGGTTGTCCTTCGCAATGCGAAAGGAGAACCCGATGCCGGCACAATCGAAGGCACAACAGATGGCCGCAGGGGCGGCGCTTGCGGCGAAGCGCGGCGAGAAGAAAGTCTCGGAGCTCAAGGGCGCGTCTAAGGACATGTACGACTCGATGAGCGAGGAGCAGCTCGAAGACTTCGCCTCCACCGAGCGCGAGGATCTTCCCGAGAAGACGGACGATTGAGCCGCCTGATCGTTTTCGACGACAAGATCGGAGACGGCTGCTAACATTTCCTCCGCGATCACGGGGGGAAGGGCATGACCGTCTACAGAAGTCCCATGGGCGACGTCGAGCTGCGCGACATCTCGATCACGGAGCGTGTCTTCGAGGGTCTGGTGCAGCGTGCCGACGAAGTCGTCCTGATCGACGGACCGACGGGGCGACGCATCACGGCGCGCGCGCTCATGGATGCGATCAGGTCCCTCGCAGGCGGTCTCGCCGCGCGCGGCTTCGGCGCGGGGGCGACCGTGGCCGTCATGGCGCCGAATGTGCCCGAGTTCGCGACCATCCTGCACGCCTTGGCTTGGGCGGGCGGGACGATCACAACCGTTAACCCGACCTATACGGCACCCGAGCTGCATCATCAGCTGACGGCGTCGGGGGCCACCCTGCTCGTCACGAGTCCGCAGATGATGGAGACCGCCGTTGCCGGAGCCGAAGGCACGCGCGTGACGACGATCGTCGTGATGGGCGAGGCGGAGGGGGCGGAGCCGCTCGCGTCGTTCATGGGCCCGCCGATCGAGAACCAGGTGCCCGTCGACCTCGACACGCATGTCCTTCTGCTGCCCTATTCCTCGGGGACGTTCGGGTTGCCGAAGGGCGTGATGCTGAGTCACCGGAACCTGGTGGCCAATGTCGATCAGATTCTCGCCGTGGCCGATCTCGATCCGGGCGAGATGACACCGGCGTTCCTGCCGTTCTTCCACATCTACGGGCTCGAGATCTTCCTGAACGCCTACCTCGCCGCCGGGGCGGGGCTCGTGACGCTTCCGCGCTTCGATCTGGAACTGTTCCTGCAGTTGACGCAGGAGCACCGGGCGAAGCGGCTTTGGATCGTGCCGCCGGTCGCGATCGCGCTCGCCAAGCATCCCATGGTGGATCAGTTCGACCTGTCGTCGGTCGCGCAGGTCAACTCGGCGGCGGCGCCTCTCGGGGCCGATCTGGGCGAGGCGGTCAGCGCGCGGATCGGCTGCGCGGCAACGCAGGCCTACGGGATGACGGAGATGAGCCCCGCGAGCCACGTGATGCCGCCACGCGCGCCCCGGCCGGGATCGGTCGGCGTGACGGTGCCGGGAACCGAATGCCGCATCGTCGATCCCGACACGGGCGAGAACCTCGGCCCGGGCGGGGAGGGCGAGCTTCTCGTGCGGGGTCCGCAGGTGATGATGGGCTACCTCGACAACCCGGAGGCCACCGCGGCCTGTCTGGACGCCGAAGGCTGGCTGCGCACTGGCGACATCGCGACATTCGATGCCGACGGTTACCTGTTCATCCGCGACCGCCTGAAGGAACTCATCAAGGTCAAGGGATTCCAGGTCGCCCCGGCGGAACTGGAGGCGGTCCTGGTGTCGCACCCGCAGGTTGCCGACGCCGCGGTCGTCGGGGTGCCGGACGAGGCGGCGGGCGAGATCCCCATGGCCTTTCTCGTGGCGGCGGGAGACGAGTGCCTGACGCTGGAGGAGGTGACGGCGTGGTTCGAGGGCAAGCTCGCCCACTACAAACGCGTGGGCCGGATAGCCTATGTCGACGCGATTCCGAAGTCGGCCTCGGGCAAGATCCTGCGGCGGGTTCTGCGGGAGCCTCCGGCGACGGCGGCGTGAGGATCAGCGAAGATCGGCGAGGACGCGGGTCAGTTCGTCGTGGAGCGCCACGCGTTCGTCGGGCGAGAGGAACTTGCCGATCTCGACCTCCCGGTCGGAGCCCTTCAGCGTAAGATACTTCTCGACCGGGCCGCCCTTGTTGCGCAGGTGGACGCTGACCCAGTAGGGGTTCGCTTCCCACTCGAGCGGGGTGCGGCGCGGCGCGACATGGGCGAGGCGGAGCCGGTCGGGCCAGATCGCGAGTTCCTCGTGGAGCGAACGGTGCTCACGGTTGCGCATGATCGCGAACCAGACGCCGGCGATCGTGGCGAGGAAGAACATCAGCAGCACCCAGGTCACGGGCGAGCCGATCATCATCACGAGCGGCAGCGCGAGCATCGCGGCGGTTACGGCAATGAAGGTTACGAAGCCCTGAGCCGTCATCGACTGATGCGGCCAGAGGGTGAGGCGGGCGACGGGGCCGTCCGCTGCGGGCGTTTTGTCTCGGGTCCAGTGGTAGGGCATCGTGGGCGGTCCGTCTTCTGCCGCAAATATAGCGCACCGCGACGGAGATGGAACGCGTCCGGCGCGCTTTCCGCGCGGGCGGCCTCGTTGAACGCATGCTGGATCCGGGATGACGACTTGCGGCCCACAAAGGTAGACGGGACATGGACTGCACGGATCGAGCGGACGCTCCGACAGCGACTGCCCCAGCCACCAGTTTCGGCCGCGACGGGCGCACAATGGGCCGTCGCGCTGCGTGGCGGCGTTCGACGGCTCTGACTGCTGGTGAGTGGGGGGTGCGCTCAAGACCGCATTCTCCCATCGAAGGCCCCGCTCAGATCTCGGCGATGAACAACCTGACGAGAAACCGCAGCTAGAGCCGCATGTGCCGGACCCGCGCACCCCACTCGATCGCGGCCGCCTGGAGACGGTCGAGCCTGAGTTCGTAGCGCATCTCTTCCAGCAGCCGGAGCTCCGTCTCGCGGATCGTCCCGTCGGCCGCCGCAATATCGCAGGCGAGCGCGTAGGCCGTTTCCCAGAGCCGCTCGGGCAGGTTCTCGCGCACCAGCCCGAAGAGTGCGTCAAGCCCCTCCTCCTCGCCAAAGAGGTCGCCCACGGTCTGCGACATGAGCCGGATGCGGTCGACGTCGTAGTTCGCGAAGACGGGCAGGTGGTTCACGGTGCGCTCGATCGCGACAAGCTCCGAGGTGCGCACCTGCTCGTCGGACAGCGAGACGGCGATCATGATCGCGACGAGGCAGTCCTCGGGGGTCAGGGAATGAGGAAGTTCTGGCATACGGCACCTGCGGATTTGCTGCGGTGCAGATTATTGACGGGGCGAGGCACGTTCAATAGGTAGCGGAGCCTGCCGGGCGAATGGCCCCGCAAGATGGAACCCGCACCCATGTCCGATCCCAGAGACGCCGCGATGACCTCGAAAGCCTGGCCCTTCGAAGAGGCGCGGCGGGTGCTGAAACGCTACGAGAACGGCCCGCCCGAAAAGGGGCACGTGCTGTTCGAGACCGGCTACGGCCCGTCGGGTCTGCCGCATATCGGCACCTTCGGGGAAGTTCTGCGCACCACGATGATCCGCCGCGCCTTCGAGGAGATCAGCGACATCCCCACGCGCCTCGTCTGCTTCTCGGACGATCTCGACGGAATGCGGAAGGTGCCCGAGAACGTGCCCGACGGCGCGATGCTGCGCGAACATATGCAGAAACCGCTGACCTCGGTACCCGATCCCTTTGGCACGCATGAAAGCTTCGGCCACCACAACAACGCGATGCTGCGCCGCTTCCTCGACACCTTCGGGTTCGAGTACGAATTCATCTCGGCGACCGACTTCTACCGGTCGGGGCAGTTCGACGGGATCCTGCTGCGCGCGGCCGAACGCTACGACGCAATCATGGAGGTGATGCTGGCGTCCTTGCGCGACGAACGCCAGCAGACCTATTCGATCTTCCTGCCGATCCACCCCGACACGGGCCGCGTGCTCTACGTGCCGATCAAGCACGTGGACCCCAAGGACGGCACCGTCACCTTCGACGACGAGACGGGGCGCGAATGGACCCTGCCCGTGACGGGCGGGAACGTGAAGCTGCAGTGGAAGCCCGACTTCGGCGCGCGCTGGGCGGCGCTGGGCGTGGACTTCGAGATGTACGGCAAGGATCACTCCACCAACACGCCGATCTACGACCGGATCTGCGAGATCCTCGGACAGCCCGCGCCCGAGCACTTCACCTACGAGCTGTTCCTCGACGAGAACGGCGAGAAGATCTCGAAGTCGAAGGGCAACGGCCTGTCGATCGACGAATGGCTGACCTACGCCTCGACTGAAAGCCTGTCCTACTTCATGTTTCTGAAGCCCAAGACCGCCAAGCGGCTCTGGTGGGACGTGATCCCGAAGGCGATGGACGAATACCACCAGCAGCTTCGCGCCTGGCCCGACCAGACGCCGGAACAGCGGCTCGCCAACCCGGTCTGGCACATCCACGGCGGCAATCCGCCCGCCTCGAAGATGGTCGTGCCGTTCTCGATGCTTCTCAATCTCGCGAGCGTCTCCGGGGCGGAGAGCAAGGACACGATGTGGGGCTTCATCCGCCGTTACGCGCCAGACGCCTCGCCCCAAACGCATCCCGATCTCGACGCCGCGGCGGGATATGCGGTGAAGTATTACCGGGACTTCGTGAAGCCCGCGAAGACCTATCGCGCCCCCGACGCGAAGGAGCGGGCGGCGATGGAGGATCTCCGCGACCGGCTCAAGGCCTGGGAGGGCGGGCAGGACCCAGAGGAGCTGCAGTCGATGGTCTTCGCCGTCGGCAAGGCGCACGGGTTCGAGCCGCTGCGCGACTGGTTCAAGGCGCTCTACGAGGTGCTGCTCGGCGCCTCCCAGGGTCCCCGCTTCGGCGGCTTCATCGCGCTTTACGGGATCGATGAAAGCATTTCGCTGATCGACGCGGCGCTCGCGGGTGAGTTCGCCTCCTGACCCCCGGGCGCCGGGTCCGCGCGCCAGATCCGCCACCATGCGCCCCAGCGGCGAGAGAGCGCCCCGGGGGCGTCGGTGAAGACGCGGGGGCCGAGGGTCAGCGCCCGCGCCTCGAGCGCGAGCCGTTCCTCCGCCGCGACTTCTTCGAGAAGATGAAGCGTCTCCGGCTTCAGGTCGGCGGTCGGCAGAATCGGCTGGAACACGACGAGATCGTGCTGTTCACCGAGGATGTCGCCGAGCCGCGACACGGCCTTCGCGTGGGGCTTCAGCATGCGCGGCCAGATGCGCTTGAGGAGCCGGGCGTGGTAGCCGTGGTACTTCACCCGCTTGCGCCACTTGTGAAAGTCCGGACCGGTTCCGGTCTTGTGGGCAAGCCGCATCGCGTCTCGCCCGCGTCCGTAGGTCTTGGCGAGGCCGGGACCGATCGCGTCCCAGTCGTCGGCGTCGAGTTTCCAGTCTCCGATCCGCGTCAGCGTCCGCGACAGCGCGCCGCGAAAGATGTGCATCCGGTCGCCCAGATCGCGCGCCTTCGACGCCGCCTCGCGCCGGGCTTCGAACTGACGGCGCAGCGGTGCGATCCGGCGCCCGTCGAGACGGTCCGAATGACGGGCCGCGACACGGTCGAGGGTTTCCAGAAGCGCCGTGGCGTCGCGCAGGTCCGAAAGCTCGCGCGCGGCGTCGCGCAGATGCGCGTTCTCCTCGGCGTAGATCTCGAGTGCGGGCCGGACGAGACGCAGGAGGCCGCGCAGCTTCTTCACGCGTTTGCGCGCGTCGTGGATGCTCTCGTGAAGGCCGTCGTCGGGCGCGTCGATTTCCGCGATCGCCTGCTTCAGCTGGTAGCTCGCGATCCGGCGGATGCCGGCTTCGACGGACGCGTCGCGGTGGCGGAAACTGTAGGCCATGTTCGAGAAGGTATCACGGCTGCGCCGCGTTCCCATGACTTTGTCCGGTGAAGAGCGCCGCGAACCTTTCCCGCAGCACGTTCTTCTGCACCTTGCCCATCGTGTTACGCGGCAGCTCGTCCACCACCTCGTAGCGTCGCGGCTGCTTGTAGCGGGCGAGGCGGTCCTTCAACGCAGCCGACAAGGATTCCGCGTCCAGCGAGGCGTTCGAATGAGGCACGACCACGGCGACCGGCGCCTCGCCGAGATCGGGGTGCGGCACGCCGATCACCGCCGATTCCAGCACCCCCGCCAAGTCGTCGAGCGCCGCCTCGACCTCCTTGGGATAGACGTTGAACCCCCCCGAGATCACGAGGTCCTTCGACCGCCCGACGATGTGGACGTAGCCGTCCGCATCGATCATGCCGAGGTCGCCGGTCACGAAGAACCCGTCCTGTTTCAGCTCCTCCTTCGTCTTCTCGGGCATCCCCCAGTAGCCCGAAAAGACGTTCGGCCCGCGCACCTCGATCAGGCCGACCGCGCCCTTCGGCAAGTCGTCCCGGGTGTCGGGGTCGACGATCCGGACCTCGGTCCCCGGCAGGGGAAAGCCCACCGTCCCGGGCCGCCGCTCGCCCTCGTAGGGGTTCGAGGTGTTCATGTTCGTCTCGGTCATTCCGTAGCGCTCGAGGATGCGGTGGCCGGTGCGTGCCTCCCACTGCCGGTGCGTCTCGGCCAGCAGCGGCGCGGAGCCGGAGATGAACACGCGGATATGGGCGGTGAGGTCCATCGTCAGGCGGGGGTCGTCGAGAAGGCGCGTGTAGAACGTGGGCACGCCCATCATTGCAGTCGCCTGGGGAAGCCGCGCGATCACCTCGTCGGCATCGAACTTCGGCAGGAGGATCATCGCGCCACCCGCCATCAGCGTGACGTTGATCGCCACGAAGAGGCCGTGCGAATGGAAGATCGGCAGCGCATGGAGCAGGACATCGTCCTTGGTGAACCGCCAGGTGTCGATCAGAGCCCGGGCGTTCGACAGGAGGTTCCGCTGGGTCAGCATGGCGCCTTTCGAGCGCCCCGTGGTGCCCGAGGTGTAGAGAAGGGCGGCGAGGTCGTGCTCGTTCCGCTCGGCCACCGGTGCGGGTTCGGCGCCGTCGGCCTCCTCGGCGAGCGTGCCGGTCCCGTCGGCGTTCAGCGTCGCGAGCATCGTCCCGGCGCTTTCGACCGCGGGTGCCAGCACGCCTCCGTCCTTCCCGTCGCAGACGAACACCCGCGCCCCGCTGTCGGTGACGAAATACGCGACCTCGTCCGGCGTGTAGGCGGTGTTGAGCGGCAGGAAGACGGCCCCGATCCGCGCACAGGCGGCGTAAAGCGCCACGGCGTCGGGCGACTTCGGCACCTGCGCCGCCACGCGGTCCCCAGGCCGGATGCCGTATGACAGAAGCGCTCCCCCGATCCGCGCCGCTCGGTCGAGAAAGACCGAATAGCTGATCGTGCCCCCGTCCGGCCGGACGATGGACGTCGCGTCGCGGCCTTCGTGCCGGCCGAAAAGCGTGTCGTGGAGCGGGTTCGTCATGCGGCCTCCTCCCTGCGCGCCGGTTCTGGCGCATCGGCGGCGGCCGGGCAAGTCACCACGCCTGATCCTTCACGGCCTCCATCGAGACATGCGTGGAGGTATGGCCGACGTGGGGCAGTGACGAGATCACCTCGCCCAAGACGCGCCGGTAGTCACGGATATCGCGGGTGCGGACCTTGAGGAGATAGTCGAAGGCGCCGGCGATCATGTGGCACTCCTCGATCTCGGGAACCTTCAGCGCGGCCGCGCTGAAGGCTCTCAGCGCGGCCTCGGTCGTGTCGGTGAGCCGCACCTCGACGAAGGCCACGTGGTCGCGGCCGAGCTTCGCGGGGTCCACCACTGCCCGGAACCCCCGGATCACCCCCGCCGCCCTGAGCCGCGCGATCCGGTTCTGGCAGGGCGTCTTCGACAGCCCGACCTGCGCGGCGATTTCCGTGACCGGCATCCGCCCGTCGCGCATCAGAAGATCGAGAATCGCCCTGTCGAAGCGGTCGAGTTGACTGTCTGGGACGTTCATAGAGGGCAAAAGGTCCGAAATGAGCCATGAATTTGTTCGAAAAGATTGCAGCATGGGCTGAGGAAGGTCAATCGGCCAGGAAGCTCTCTGATATCCTCTCCGGTCAGCAGCTCATGGAGTCGCCGATGACCGACCTCGCCCCGCTCCGCGCCCGCATCGCGGGCGATCACCTCGCTTCCGAAGCGCCGCTTCTCGAACGCTTGATCGAGACCCACGGCCCCGACGCGGAGACGCGCCGTCGCGCCGCCGGGACGGGCGCGGACCTCGTCACGGCGATTCGGACGGACAGCCGACCGGGGCTCATGGAGGTCTTCCTCGCCGAATACGGCCTTTCGACCGACGAGGGCGTGGCGCTGATGTGCCTTGCCGAGGCGCTCCTGCGCGTGCCCGACCCCGAGACGATGGACGACCTCATCGAGGACAAGATCGCGCCCTCGGAATGGGGCCGGCACCTGGGTCATTCCTCCTCGCCGCTCGTCAATGCCTCGACCTGGGCGCTGATGCTGACCGGAAAGGTGCTGGCCGGGGACCGGGAGCCCGGCGTGGCCGCGACGCTCCGGGGTGCCGTCCGGCGGCTGGGCGAGCCCGTCATCCGCAGGGCGGTCCACCGGGCGATGCGGGAGATGGGCCAGCAGTTCGTGCTGGGAGAGACCATCGCCGAAGCGGTGAAGCGTGGCCGGGGCAAGGCCGCGCAGGGCTTCACCTTCTCCTACGACATGCTGGGCGAGGCGGCGATAACGTCGGCCGACGCCGCCGCCTACCTCAAGGCCTATCGCGGCGCGATCGACGCGCTGACCTCCGAATGCCGCTCCGACGACATCCGCGAGAACCCCGGCATCTCGATCAAGCTCTCCGCGCTCCATCCGCGATACGAGGAGCCGCAGCGCGACCGGGTGATGGCGGAGCTGGTGCCGGTGGTCCTGTCGCTCGCGCGGCAGGCGAAGGCCGCCCGCATGGGCCTCAACATCGACGCCGAGGAGGCCGACCGTCTGGAGATTTCGCTCGACGTGATCGAGGCGGTGCTGTCTGACCCCTCGCTCGCCGGCTGGAACGGCTTCGGCGTTGTCGTGCAGGGCTATGGCAAGCGCGCTCCGGCCTTGATCGACTGGCTGCACGCGCTGGCCGAGACGCAGGACCGCGGGATGATGGTGCGGCTCGTCAAGGGGGCCTACTGGGACACCGAGATCAAGCGTGCGCAGGTCGAGGGGCTGGCGGGTTTTCCGGTATACACGCGCAAGGCCGCGACCGACGTGGCCTACATCTGCTGCGCCGAGAAGCTGCTTGGGATGACCGACCGGCTCTATCCTCAGTTCGCCACCCACAACGCCCACACCGTCGCGGCGATCCTCGAGATGGCGGGGGGCCGGGACGACTACGAATTCCAGCGCCTCCACGGCATGGGCGATGCGCTGCACGACATCCTTCGCAAGCGCAACGCCGCTCGGTCGCGGATCTATGCGCCCGTCGGCGCGCACCGCGATCTGCTGGCCTATCTGGTGCGGCGGCTGCTCGAGAACGGGGCCAACAGTTCCTTCGTCAATCAGGTGATCGATACCACCGTGCCCGCCGTGCAGGTCGCCGCCGACCCGTTCACAGCGCTCGACCTCGCGCCACCGCCGCCGCCGCCGGGGGTGGAGCGGTCCGCCGATCTCTTCGAGCCGCGCCGCAGGAATTCGAAAGGCTTCGACCTGCACGACCCGGCGGAGCTTGCCCGCATCGACGCCGGGCGCGGCACGTTCCGGACCGAGCTGTGGCAGGCCGGACCCATTCTCGCGGGTACTTCGGCGCCGAAGGCGCCGCACGAGGTCCACAACCCCGCTCGACCAGGCGACGTGGTTGGCCGTGTTTCCGACGCGAGCGCGGCAGATATCGAGACGGCGCTGTCCTCCGCCCGGGTCTGGCAGGGGGCGCCCGAGGAACGGGCCGAGATCCTCAATCGTGCCGCCGATCTCTACGAGCAGCATCACGCCGAGATCTTCGCGCTTCTCGCCCGCGAGGCCGGCAAGGGCCTGCCCGACGCGGTGGCCGAACTGCGCGAGGCTGTCGATTTCCTGCGCTACTACGCGAGCTTCGCCGGCGGCGGCGCGCCGCGCGGCACGATCGCCTGCATCTCGCCGTGGAACTTTCCGCTCGCGATCTTCACCGGACAGATCGCGGGGGCGCTGGCGGCAGCGAACGCGGTCGTCGCGAAGCCGGCGGAGGCGACGGCGCTGATCGCGGCCCGTGCCGTCGAGTTGATGCACGAGGCCGGGGTGCCGCGCGCGGCGCTGCAGCTTCTGCCCGGGACCGGCGCGTCCGTGGGCGCGGCGATCACCGGCGACCGACGCATCGCGGGCGTCGTCTTCACCGGCTCGACCGCGACCGCGCAGCGGATCAATCGCGCGATGGCCGGGGGCGTCTCGCCCTTCGCCCCGCTCGTGGCCGAGACCGGCGGCCTCAATGCGATGATCGTCGATTCCACCGCGCTTCCCGAACAGGCGGTGCGCGACATCGTCATGTCGGCCTTCCGCTCCGCCGGTCAGCGCTGCTCGGCGCTGCGCTGCCTCTACGTGCAGGAGGACGTGGCAGACCGGGTTCTGGGGATGCTTGAGGGCGCGATGCAGGAGCTTCGCCTTGGCGACCCGTGGGACGTGTCGACCGATATCGGCCCGATCATCTCCGCCCCCGCGCGCGACGAGATCCAGGCGCATGTCGATGCCGCGCGGGCGGAGGGGCGGCTGATCCGGCAACTGGAGGCTCCGGAGGACGGCGCGTTTCTCGGCCCGGCGATGATCCGGGTGGGCGGGATCGGTGACCTGGAGACGGAGGTTTTCGGCCCGGTCCTCCACGTCGCGACGTTCCGCGCAGACCGGATCGACGAAGTTGTCTCCGACATCAACGCGAAGGGCTACGGGCTGACCTTCGGGCTGCACACCCGGATCGACGACCGGGTCGAGCATGTCTCGTCGCGGCTCAAGGTCGGCAACGTCTACGTCAACCGCAACCAGATCGGCGCGGTGGTGGGCTCGCAGCCCTTTGGCGGGGAGGGGCTTTCGGGAACGGGGCCGAAGGCGGGCGGTCCGGGCTACGTGCCGCGATTGCGCGGCGTCGCGGCAGAGCCGGTCGCGGCGGATGGCGCCGTGGCCGATGCCGAGACGGTGCGGCAGGCGCTGGCGACGGCGCGCTTCGATCCCTTCGCGACGCTCGCCTCCGACCTCATGCCGGGTCCGACGGGCGAGATGAACCGCCTCTCGATCCATCCGCGCGGCCCGGTGCTCTGCCTCGGGCCCGGAGCGGAGGCGGCGGCCGCGCAGGCGGCGACGGCGCGGGAGGCCGGGTGCCCGGCGATCGAGGCGCCCGGGCTCGAGGCAGAGGCGCTCGACAGCCTCCCGGGGCTCGCAGTAACGGTCTTCGACGGAGCGGAGGAGACCGCGCAGGGCTATCGCGCGGCGCTGGCGCATCGTGCGGGCCCCCTCGTCCCCCTCGTGCGCCGTGCGGAGCTGGCCTCCTGTTGCCGGATCGAGCGCCACCTCTGCATCGACACGACCGCCTCGGGCGGGAACGCCACGCTGCTGGCCACCTCGGCGTGAGGAGGGACAGGCCGGGAGGGGCTGTCTGCCCCTCCCGGACCCTCCCCGAGAGTATTTTCCCGAGATGAAGAGGCCTTGGGGCCGCCCTCTTGGAGGTTGCCGTCCGGAGGTGAAGGAGCGAGCCCCGTCAGCTCCAGCCGTCTTCGCCGGTCCAGGCGCGGGTGATCGGGGCGAGCCGGTCGGCGAGCCCCGCGATGACGTCGAAGTGGTGGCGGCCGGGATCGTGATGGGCGCGCGCGTGGACACCGGGCAGCGCCCAGGCGGTGGCGATGAGGTCGGCCTGGCGGCCGAATTCCGGCCGCTCCGCCGCGCCGACCCAGGCGGTGAGACGCGTGCCGGGGTGCGGGTCGAGCAGGGCGGGACTTTCGGACCGCGCGTCGGCGGCGTCGATCTTCAGCGTCTCGTTCATCGCCGTCGCCTGCAGCGGTCTCAGGTCATGGACGCCACTGATCGACAGGACATGGGCGATCCGGTCCGCCACCTCGGAGTCAATCGGCGCGCCGGCGCAGGCCATCCGGCTGACGAGATGCCCGCCGGCCGAGTGACCGGCGAGGCGGATCGGCCCGTCGACCCGCCCCGCGGCATGCGAGATCGCCGCGCCGATTTCCTGCGTGATCTCCGCGATCCGGGCCTCGGGCGCGAGCGTGTAGGAGGGCATCGCGACCGCCCATCCGGCGTCGAGCGCGCCTTGGGCCAGATGCGACCAGCCCGACTTGTCGAAGGCCATCCAGTAGCCGCCGTGAACGAAGATGGCGAGGCCTGCGGGCTCTCCCTCGGGCCGGAACAGGTCGAGCCGGTGGCGCGGGCCGTCGCCGTACGGGAGGTCGATCTCCGCGCGGGCGCCGGTCCGGTCGCGGAAGGCGGGCGCGGCGGCCTCCCAGTCCGCAATGAACGTCTCCGCATCGGGGATATGCGCGCGGTTCGCATAGGCGTCGTCCCAGTCGGTGATCATGCGGTTCCTCCTCCTATTTGCCAAGGGATGGCTGAAAAGCCGGTCGAGGTCGAGCGGCGTTGCCGCCGTCGCTCGACCCGGTATAGAGCGGGACAGGGAGGAGACGCCGATGACCCGCACACCCTACGATCCCGCAGACGAGGGGGCCGAGATGCGCTTCGACGGGCGCATGTCCTATTCCGACTACCTCGGACTCGACGCGATCCTCGCCGCGCAGCATCCGCTGTCGGAAGCGCATGACGAGATGCTGTTCATCGTGCAGCACCAGACCTCGGAACTCTGGATGAAGCTGGCTCTGCACGAACTGGGCGCGGCGCGGGAGGCGCTCGAGGTGGACCGGCTGCAGCCCGCCTTCAAGATGCTGGCGCGGGTGGCGCGGATCTTCGAGCAGCTGAACAGCGCCTGGGATGTGCTCCGCACGATGACGCCGTCCGACTACACCACCTTTCGCGCGGCACTGGGCCAGTCCTCGGGCTTCCAGTCCTGGCAGTACCGGCTGATCGAGTTCACGGTCGGCAACCGCAACCCGGCGCTGATGCGGCCGCACGCGCACCGGCCGGACTATCTCCGGGCGCTCGAGGCCGAGATAGCGCGGCCGAGCCTCTACGACGCCGCGCTGCGCTGCCTCGACCGGCGCGGTCTGACCGTGCCGGGGGAGGTTCTGACCCGGGACCTCGCGACGCCGCACGCGCCGCACCCGGGCGTCGCGGCGGCGTGGAGCACCGTCTACCGCGACCCCGAAACGTATTGGGCACTCTACGAACTCGCCGAGAAGCTCGTCGATTTCGAGGACTACTTCCGCCGATGGCGCTTCAACCATGTGACCACGGTCGAGCGTGTCATCGGCTTCAAGCGCGGCACCGGCGGCACCGGCGGGGTCAGCTACCTCAAGCGGATGCTGGAGACCGAGCTCTTTCCCGAGCTGTGGCATCTCAGGACCGACCTTTGACTTGCGAAGATCGCAGCGAAACCGCAGGTTTGGCGCATAAGAACATACTCAGGGAGACGGACATGAACTTCAGGACAGCTCTGATCGCGGGCGTCGCGGTCGCGGCACTGACGGCGGGACAGGCCGCGGCCGAGGTCAAGGTGGGGATGATCACCACGCTTTCGGGCGGCGGTGCGGGTCTCGGCATCGACGTGCGCGACGGATTCCTCCTTGCGCTCGAGATGGCGGACGACGCCGGCGCCGAGGTCGAGGTCGTGATCGAGGACGACCAGCGGAAGCCCGATGTCGCGGTCCAGCTTGCCGACAAGATGATCCAGTCCGACCAGGTCGACGTGCTGACCGGTATCATCTGGTCGAACCTCGCGATGGCAGTGGTCCCCGCGGCGACGGCGCAGGGCAAGTTCTACCTCTCGCCCAATGCGGGGCCGTCCGCGCTCGCGGGCGCGAACTGCCACCCGAACTACTTCAACGTGGCCTGGCAGAACGACAATCTTCACGAGGCCGCCGGCGCCTATGCGAACACGGCGGGATTCGCCAATTCCTTCATCCTCGCGCCGAACTATCCGGCGGGGACCGACGCGCTCGCGGGTTACAAGCGCTTCTATGAGGGGGATCTCGCGGGCGAACTCTACACCCAGCTTGGCCAGACGGACTACGCGGGCGAGATCGCGCAGATTCGGGCCTCCGGCGCCGACAGCGTATTCTTCTTCCTGCCCGGCGGCATGGGGATAGCCTTCATGAAGCAATATGCGGAATCGGGTGTCGACATTCCGCTGATCGGTCCCGCCTTCTCCTTCGACCAAGGCATCCTGCAGGCTGTTGGCGAGGCGGCGCTGGGCGTCAAGAACACGTCCCAGTGGTCGAAGGATCTCGACAACGCGGCGAACCGGGAATTCGTCGCGGCCTTCCAGGAGGAATACGGGCGACTGCCGTCGCTCTACGCGAGCCAGGGCTACGACACGGCGAACCTTCTTCTTTCCGCCATGGCGAAAGCCGACGTCGCGGATGCCGATGCCTTCCGCGCGGCGCTGGAAGAGGCCGACTTCGCCTCCACCCGCGGCGACTTCCGGTTCAACACGAACCACCATCCGATCCAGGACATCTACGTCCGGGAGGTCATCAGGGAGGGCGACGTCTTCACCAACGAAGTGGTCGGCGTGGCGCTCGAGGACCGCGGCGACGCCTACGCCGAGCAGTGCAGCATGTGATCTGACCTCGGGCCGGGGCACACACGGTCCCGGCCCAACCGAGGGCCGCCCTTGTCCGCCATGCTTCTCATCGAGCAGGTTCTGAACGGCCTGCAACTCGGCGTGACGCTGTTCCTCATGGCGTCCGGCCTGACGCTCGTTTTCGGGGTCATGGGCCTCATCAACCTCGCGCACGGGTCGCTCTACATGGTGGGCGCCTTCGCCTGCGCCGCCGTGGCCACGGCGACAGGCAGCTACTGGGCCGGCCTCGCCGCCGCGCTCGTCGCCGCCGCCGCCGCGGGCGCGGTCGTCGAGGTCGCCGTGATCCGCCGCCTCTACCGGCGCGATCATCTCGACCAGGTGCTGGCGACCTTCGCGCTCATCCTCGTCTTCTCGGAAGGCACCCGCTGGCTTTTCGGGTCGTTCCCGCTCTATCTGTCCGTTCCAGACGTCCTGTCCGGCCCCGTCACGCTGCCCGGAGGCATCGAATACCCGAGGTTTCGTCTCGCGATCATCCTTGCGGGTCTCGCCACGGCTGCGGGCCTCTTCTGGCTCATCGCCCGCACGCGGCTCGGCATCCGCATCCGCGCAGGGGAATCGGACCGAGAGATGATCGCCGCCCTCGGCGTCGACATCACCCGGCTCTATACAATCGTCTTCGCGCTCGGCGCGGCGCTGGCCGGTTTCGCCGGCGCGCTCGTGGGCACGCTGCAATCGGTGCAGGTCGGGATGGGCGAGCCCGTCCTGATCCTCGCCTTCGTCGTCATCGTGATCGGGGGGATCGGGTCGATCAAGGGGGCACTCGTGGGCGCTCTGCTCGTGGGCCTCACCGACACGCTGGGCAAGTTCCTTCTGCCGCAGTTCTTCGGTGTCTTCATGGACCCCTCGCAGGCCGCGGGCATCGGCTCTGCGCTTGCCTCCATGCTCATCTACATCCTGATGGCTGCGGTTCTCGTCGCGCGCCCGCAGGGCCTCTACGGCGCGCGCGCATGACCGAGGCGCTCGCCCCTCCCGCACCGCCGCGTCGTCTCTCGCGGGAGACGTGGGTCAACCTCGCCCTCTTCACGGCCCTCGTCGCCGTGCCGCTCCTGGCGCAGGCGCTGGGCGAGCCTTTCATCGTCACCCTGGCCACCAAGGTCGCGATCCTCGCGCTGGCGGGGGTGGGGCTCAACCTCGCGCTCGGGCTCGGCGGCATGATCTCCTTCGGCCATGCGGCCTTCTTCGGGATCGGCGGATACGTCACCGGCATCTTCGCCTTTCATGCCTTCAACGGGACACCCGTCGTCACACTGCCCTTCACCGTCGCGGGCACGAACGAAATGCTGGCGATCTGGCCGGTTGCGATCCTCGCTTCGGGCCTCGCGGCTCTGGTGATCGGGGCGCTGTCGCTCAGGACCACGGGCGTCTATTTCATCATGGTCACGCTCGCCTTCGCGCAGATGCTCTATTACTTCGCAATCTCCTGGCCTGCCTACGGCGGCGAGGACGGGCTGTCGTTCTACGTCCGCAACTCCTTCCCCGGCCTCAACACGCTGGCACCGATGCCGTTCTTCTGGATCTGCGCCACGCTTCTTGGTCTGGGCCTCGCGCTTTCGGCCGTCCTCGCGCGGTCGCGCTTCGGCCTCGCGCTCGAAGCGATCCGCCAGAACCGCGCCCGGGCCGTCGCCGTCGGCATCCGGCCCTTGCCTGTGCAGCTCACCGCCTTCGTGATCTCCGGCATGATCACCGGGCTCGCCGGCGCGCTCTACGCCGACCTCAACCGCTTCGTGAGCCCGACGATGCTGAGTTGGCACACGTCGGGGGAGATCATGGTCTTCGTCATCCTCGGCGGGGTCGCGCGGCTTTTCGGCCCGCTGGCGGGGGCGGCGCTCTTCATCCTGCTCGAACACATGCTCGGCGGGGTGTCGGATTACTGGCGGATGTTTCTCGGCCTTCTCCTCCTGCTCGTCGTGCTCTTCGCGCCGGGCGGTCTGGTCGGGGTGATCGCGGGAAGGCGACGGCATGGCTGAGCCGATCCTCGAGCTTTCCCGCCTTTCGAAATCCTTCGGCGCGCTCAAGGCCACCGATGACGTGTCGCTCGATCTCCGTCCGGGCGAGATCCACGCGCTGATCGGACCGAACGGGGCGGGCAAGTCCACGCTCATCAAGCAGATCACCGGGGAACTACCGTCGGATGCGGGCAGCATCCGGTTCGAGGGGCAGGCAATCGACGGCCTCGGCCCCGCAGACCGCGCCCGCCTCGGACTCGCCCGCAGCTTCCAGGTTTCCTCGGTCCTGCCCGAGTTCACCGTCCTGCAGAACGTCATGCTGGCGGTGGAAGGGGCGAGCGCACGGATCTTCCGCTTCTTTCGTCCGGCGCTGCGCGACACCGCGCTCACCGAGCCCGCGCGCTTCCACATCGCCCATGCGGGTCTCGCCGGGCGCGAACACGTCCCCGCCGCCGACCTCGCCCATGGAGAGCGGCGCAAGCTCGAGATCGCGATGGCGCTGGCGCTGCGCCCGCGCGCGTTCCTGCTGGACGAGCCGATGGCGGGGATGGGGCAGGAGGGGTCGGCGCAGCTCACCCGGCTTCTCTCGGATCTGCGCGAGGAGGCGCCGATCCTGCTGGTCGAACACGACATGGACGCGGTCTTCGCGCTGGCCGATCGCGTTTCGGTCCTCGTCTATGGCCGGGTCATCGCGACCGGCGCAGTGGCCGAGATCCGGGCGAATGCGGAGGTGCAGCGGTCCTACCTCGGAGAGGATGCATGAGCCTGCTCTCCCTCGACCGCGTGATGGCCTTCTACGGCCCCGTGCAGGCGCTTTACGGCGTCTCGCTCGAGGTGGCCGAGGGCGAGGTCTTGGCGCTGATGGGCCGTAACGGGATGGGCAAGACGACGACGATCCGAACGATCTGCCGGATGATGCCGATGGCGGGCGGAAACCTGCGCTTCGCAGGCGAGGATCTCGCGCGGGTGCCCTCCCACAGGGCGGCGCAGCGCGGAATCGGCCTCGTGCCCGAGGGGCGGCGCTGCTTTCCGAACCTGACGGTCGCCGAGAACCTCACCGCCGCCGCGCGGCCGGGGTACTGGGACATGGACCGCGTGACGGGACTCTTCCCGCGCCTCGCCGAGCGGCGCGACCAGTGGGCTTCGACGCTGTCGGGCGGCGAGCAGCAGATGCTGGCGGTCGGGCGGGCGCTGATGACCAACCCGCGCCTCCTGATCCTCGACGAGGCGACCGAGGGGCTGGCCCCGGTCGTTCGGCAGGAGATCTGGGCGGCGATCCGGACGCTGAAGGGGCGGCTCTCCATCCTTCTCGTCGACAAGTCGCTGAAGGAGATCGCCTCGGTCGCCGACCGGGCGACGATTCTCGAACGGGGGGCCGATGCGTGGACGGGGACGGTCGGCGAAATCGGGCCGGACGTCACCGCGCGTTACCTCGGGGTCTGAGAAGCAGGCGCTTCGAAACAGTTGGCCGGATGCCGCTTTCCTCAGCACTTTCGGAGGCATATGGTGTCCGAGGTCGGACGCGCCGCCTATCCCCTCACCAGGTCTGCGAACGCCCGGACGCTTTCGGCAGTCGCCGACCAGTCGGTGACGAGCCGCGCGGTCAGCGCCTCGTCCTCCGGCCCGCTGTCGAGCGAGCCCGACCACAGGTAGTATTCCGCGCCCGCCTCGTGCAGCCGCCGGTGCCCGGCCCGCTCCCAGTCCGCGAAGATGATGTTCGCCTGCGGCTCATGATGGAAGGCCGTCCCCGGCGCCTGTTTCAGCCCCCGCGTGAGATCGGCGCAGGCGCTGTTGGCTTGCGCCGCCATCCCGAGCCAGAGATCGTCCGCCAGATAGGCCTCCATCTGCGCCGCGAGGTAGCGGTGCTTGGAGAACAGGTGCGCCCCCCGCTTTCGCCGGAGCTCGAACTCCCGCGCCGTCCCGCCGTCGAAGATCACCGCCGCCTCGACGCCCAGAAGCCCGTTCTTCGTTCCTCCGAAACTGACCGCGTCGACGCCTGCCTTCCATGTCATCTCGGCCGGTGAACAGCCGAGAGAGACCAGCGCGTTGGCGAATCGCGCGCCGTCCATGTGGAGCTTCAGTCCGAACCGGTTCGTGATCGCCCCGATCTCGCGAAGCTCGTCCAGCGAATAGACCGTGCCCTTCTCGGTCGCCTGGGTGATCGAGACCGGCCCCCGCTGCGGCCCGTGGACGCCCCGGCTCTCCTCGGCCTCGATCGCGCGCACCAGATCCTCTGTTCCGACCTTGGCGTCCGTCCCGCCCACGAGCGTCAGTTTCGCCCCGCCCGAGTAGAACTCGGGCGCGTTGCACTCGTCCTCGTTGATATGCGCGTGCGGCGCGCAGAAGATCGTCTCCCAGGGGTTCGACAGGGTCGCGAGGATCAGCGAGTTCGCCGCCGTCCCTGTCGCCACCAGATGCACCGCCGCCTCCGGCGCTTCGAAGACCTCGCGGATGCGATCCGCCACGGCGAGCGACAGCGCGTCGTTCCCGTAGGGCATCGCATAGCCCTCGTTCGCGCGGGCGAGCGCCTCGAGCACCTTTGGGTGGACCGGTCCGGTGTTGTCGGAGGCGAAATGCATCAGCTCAGATCCTCGATGATGTGGTCTTCCCAGTCTTCCAGCGGCACCTCGAACTCGGGCACCGTCCAGCCACGCACCGAGATGCCAGCCTCGTGCACGCTGTCGGAGCGGCCCGAGATCAGCGGGTGCCAGTCCTGCAGCGGCTTGCCTTCCCACAAGAGGCGGTAGGCGCAGGTACGCGGCATCCAGTAGGCGATGTCGGCGATGTTGCCCGGTGTCAGCACGACGCATTCCGGGACGAGGGTCTTGCGGATCGCGTAGTTCCCGCAGCGGCAGCTTTCGCCGTCGAGGAGCCGGCAGGCGACGCGGGTGAAGTCCACCTCCGCGGTGTCCACGTCCTCGAGCTTGTTGAGACAGCATTTGCCGCAGCCGTCGCACAGCGCCTCCCACTCCCGCGGGGTGAGGTTCTTCAGAGGCACGCGCTCCCAGAAGCGGTCGCGGAGGCCTTGGCGGTCGATCGGATCGGTCATCGGCGGGACCCTAGCGATCTGACCGGCGAGGGGAAGGGGGTTGTGGCGCAAGAGCGTCACGGCAGAGGCTTCGTGCGCCTCTTTCCATTTGACCGCGCCTCGGCCTAGTCTTTCCAATGCGCGTTTTCATTCTGACGGCACTGGTCATGGCAGCCTTCGCGGCCAACTCGCTCCTCAACCGCGCTGCGGTCGGCGGCGACCAGATCGGCGCGCTGTCTTTCGCCCTTGTCCGTACGGCTTCAGGCGCCCTCGCGCTTTGCGCCATTGTCGCAGCACGACGTCGCTTCGAATGGCCATCCGGAAACGCGCTTGCCGTTGGAGCGTTGTCCCTTTCGACTTACATGATCGGATTTTCGCTGGCCTACCGCGAACTCGATGCGGGAGCAGGCGCCTTGATCCTGTTCGGTGGCGTGCAGCTCACAATGTTCGCGGGCGCCCTCGCCGGAGGTGAGCGCCCGCAGGTCCGGCGCTGGACCGGGACGGCGCTCGCTCTTGCGGGGCTTGCATGGATGGTCTGGCCGGCGAGCGGTGCCGAAATCCAGCCTGTGCATGCGGGTCTGATGGGCCTCGCTGCCGCGGGGTGGGGAATCTACTCGCTGAATGGCCGCAGAACCGGCGATCCGCTTTCCGCGACAACGGCGAACTTCGTGCTCGGGGCGCCACTCTGCGCTATCGCCGTCCTGCTGAGTCCCCCCGGGTCTGAAGTAAACATGACGGCCTATGGAGCGGTTCTCGCGGTCATATCGGGTGCAGTGATGTCTGCGCTCGGATATGCTCTTTGGTACGTGCTCCTGCCGCAGATCGCAGCGAGCGCTGCCGCGGTCTCGCAGCTCACCGTGCCGGTCATCGCTCTCGCCGGCGGCGCGGTGCTTCTGGGCGAGATTCCAGACATCACGACCGTTGCGTCGGCAGGGCTGGTTCTCGGTGGCGTCGCGCTTGGCACGATCGGCTTGCGGGCTTCGGGCACGGCGCCCCCTCACCGCACGAGCGGCTCCAGGGGGTCGTAGCCGATCCCGCCACCGCCCCAGGCGGCGTCGGCCAGGCTGTCGGGCTTGTGGCGAAGGCCAGCCAGTTCTTCGCGCGTCACGAACC